>Ga0307372_10012796_pt1 | contig 10927 bp, 14 predicted proteins | sample OX1MG_FD_202533 | JGI IMG/M metagenome (GOLD analysis project Ga0307372, IMG submission 202533) | Soil microbial communities from Risofladan, Vaasa, Finland - OX-1 | ecosystem: Environmental > Terrestrial > Soil > Coastal area > Acid sulfate soil | place: Finland: Risofladan, Vaasa | collected...
GATCGGAGCAGAATGCATTGCGGGTGGCCACCCGGACGCACAGGACGCGGGGAACAGTTGAATGAGCAAGGCCGCACGGTAGAACGTGCGGCCGTCAAGAGGGAGAAGACATCATGCCCATCAATATTACCGAGACCAGGGGGCGCGGCCACCTGCAAGTCGCCAAGACAGCATTAGGGGTAGCCCTTCTTGGCAGTCTGCTGTTCGGTGGTCCTTCCGCCGTGGGAGCCGCGCCGGTCGGAGGCGCCGTCCAGGTATACGTGACCCCCAACAATACTGGCGGCGGCCCGATCGTGATCACCGGCGCTATCGGTGACTTCGGCAAGTCGCAATCCATCAATAAAAACGGCACGGCGAATCCCAACGGGAATTTCGTCAAAATCACCTTGAAGAAGGGCACGTTTGAGGTGGATGCCACGATACTCAACGCGGCTGCGAACAAGATGCAACCCACAGTCAATCCCATGACCTGCTCCGGGTCGCTTTCGGCGACCGATCCGGTCACGCTCTTCAACGGCACCGGGCTGTATAAAGGCATTTCCGGGACGGTGAAGATCACCGAGAAGTTCGCCTTCGTACTTCCGACTTTTGTCAGTGGCGCGAAGAAAGGCCAGTGCAACGAGAGTAACAGTGCCCAGCCGATTGCCCAATACTCGTCGATCACGGGTAGCGGGACGGTGACATTCAGCACGGCAACGTCATGAGCAGCGCGGAAATGGCCGTCGCCAGTTCTCTCCCAGCGCGGGGGCGGCCGCGCTGGGAGCTCCTGACCGGAATTGCCTTCGTCGTACTCTTTGTTGGCAGTGTCGTCGGCAGCAATGCGCTGGCTGACAACGCCTCGGATAAGAACTGGGTGGCCAACTACACGGGTCGAACGAACCAGGCGCAACACCTTGCGACGGGAATCCTTCTCCTGTTGGCCGCCCTCTGCCTGCTGTCGTTTCTGACCAGCGTATGGACAAGGATCGCGGAAGCACGCCAGCCCGCGATACTCAACCCACTCCCACTGGTTGCCGCCGGCGTCTCGTCAGCATGCATAGCCGTTGGTGGGATTCTGATGGCCGGCATTTCCGGCAGCCTGCTCATCGGCCCGATACCTATGCCTGGCGCCGATCTGCTGCGGATGTCGAATGACCTGGGGTTCGCGATGGTCGGCGTGGCCGGGATGAGCACGGCCGCCCTCGGCATCGCCTGCCTGAGCGTTCAGGCGCACGCTACCGGGCTCTTCGGAAGGAGGCTATTGATCTTTAGTCTGGTGGTAGCCCTGGCGCTCCTGGGGTCCATCGCGTTCGTTCCGATCATCGCGCTCCTGATCTGGCTGATCGTGGTGAGCATCGCTTTGTCGCGGAGTACGGGCACCAGGGGATGGAATCCGTAAGCACGACCTCACACGTTAATGTGAGCGTTTATGTCACTGATTATGTGGGTCATGTCTGGTCCGGGGAATTGGCTCGGAGCAGACTATGGAGCAGGGGTCACGGGGCTCAGTTCGGCACGATGAACGCGAGGACATGGCAGACAGGCACGGCGATTACGACGCGATGGAGCCCAATTCGCGAGAGGTACCCAATGGACCAACGCACCACCCTCATTGGCGTGGGCCACACCATCACGATCGCGGCGGGAAGGGAGGATACCGGGGGCGCCTTCGCCCTCCTCGACTACGAGCTGGCCCCTGGCTTCGGAAGCCCGGTGCCGCTCATCCACCTTCGTGAGGACGAGGCCGCCTACGTTCTGGAGGGCCGGCTGCTGGTGCGGGTCGGGGAGACCGAGCGGCTGGTCGGTCCAGGGGAGTTCGTCTTCCTGCCCAGGGGGATTGGACACGCCCAGAGTAATCCCGGACCCGACCCGGCTCGCTTCCTGGTGTTGGTGATCCCGGCCGGCTTCGAGCAGTATTTCCCCGATCTCGAAGCACTGTTGGAGGCAGGCGCCCAGCTCTCGGCGGAGATCATCAGTCCGCTCCTGGCCCACTATGGCGTGCGCCCCCTGGCCGAGACGTAGACACCGCCGTACGCGGCGCGGGAAAGAAAGGGGATGCGAGATCGAGAGGGTGGCAACGGTGCCAGGGCAAGGATTCACCCGATGAGTCGAGTCGAACAAAAGGAGATAGGTAGGATATGAACGCTCATCGAACGCTTCTAGTCGCTGGGTTGCTGGCCCTGAGCTTGGGGTCCGCCGGGTATACCCATGCGTCAATGGCGCGGCACGCCGCGTCGGCTCCCACTTCACCGGCCCACTATGCGGTGATGGCGGGCTTCGGCGACCAGGGTGGCGAGGCCAACTATTTCGTGCCCCAGAGCATCGAGATCTATCCGGGGGATACGATCACCTGGAAGGTCGGCGGCGCCCTGGAGCCCCATACGGTCACCTTCGGCCCTCCGGCCCTGCTGACCAAGCTGGCCAACGGCCTGATCAACCCAATCAGGCAAAAGGCCGGTCCCCCGATCATCGCCTTCAATGCTCAGGCAGTCTCCCCCACCCAGGGCAGCACCTATGCCGGGACCGGCTTCGCCAATTCCGGTATCCTGCTCGGGAAAGGGAAGTCCTGGAGCCTGACCTTTACCCAGCCCGGCACCTATCACTACTTCTGCCTGATCCACTACGACACCAGCCCCGGCGGCCAGAAGATGGGCGGCACGGTGATCGTGGAACCCCGCCCGAGCGCGAGCCATCTCTACAACGTCAACGCGGGCTCAATGTACGACAGCGCGGTCAACGGCTCCGATAGCTTCACCCCCGCCCAGTTGACCATCCACGCGGGCGACGCGGTGGTCTGGCACGGCTTCCTCCACACCATTACTTTCGGGCCCGCCGCCGAGATCGCCCATCTTCGACAGACCCTGATCGTGCCCGTCCCCCAGAAGGCCGGTCCGCCGATCCTGGCCTTCAACCCTCTGGTGGCCCTGCCCAGTGGCGGCACTACCTATAGCGGCACGGGCTTGGTCAGCTCCGGCTTGCTGACCCCCACCGGCCCTCAGGTGCCCTCGTACAAGCTCACCTTCCCCAAGCCCGGCACCTACACCTATAGTTGTCTGCTTCATGCCCATATGCAGGGCACGATCACCGTACTGCCCGCCGGCATGTAGGCTCGTTCATCGCGCTGGGAGGCGGGGGCCTTCGCGCCCCCGCCTCCCAGACCCTTCGGCGACCCTCCCCCAGGTCCTGCAAGGAGCGCTGCCGCGCCGCCTGAGAAAGACGCTAGCTCACCGACATCGGCACGTCCTGTCTTTGAGCATCGGTCCGCTGGTCCGCGTGCCGGGACTCACCCGCCCGAGCGCGTCACGGTTATCCGGTCCTTCTCAGCCCACGCGACACCGACGGCCAGGCTACCAGCCCGTGCCGCGGCAGAAGATCTGGTTACTGCCGTCCTCATCCATGTTGCACTGTCCAAAGGACGCCGGCAGTTTGGTAATCGCGACGGACCCATCACAGAAGATATGGCCATCGCCGTCCGGGTCGCGGTAGCAGCCGTAGGCGGACAGGGGCAGCGTGGCGGCAGCACTCGGCGCCCTCTGCTGCACGCTACTCGGATGGGTACTCAGGACGCCGGTGCCCAGTCCCGCCGCCGCCAGAGTGCCCGCGATCACCAGCGACGACCCGCGGCTTTTGGCGAGCCACACTAACGTGCGTGTCTCCACGCGCTTCAGCCAACATTTCACAGCGGACATGATGGTCTTCCCTTTCGCTGATGGGTGATCGTGCCGCTTGCACTGTACCAGCACAGGTGGCAGGGCTGTCAATAACCCAGGAGCGTTAAAAGCGTGCGAATCATTTCACGATTCTCAGGTCACGCCCCCCTACACCTCACGGCGCGCCAGGGCCAAGCATGCGGCGCCCGAGCAGACGGCGGCGAGGAGCAGACCGCCGAGCACGGGCCCTAACAGGTCGCCCGCTCCCCAAGCCCCACTCAGTAACGCATGGGCATGGCCGGTGATGCTCATGGGTAAGTTATCGCCCAGCGGCGACCAGAGCGCGGGCAGCGTCGAGAGGGCGATGAAGAGTACGAAGGCCACTCCTCCGGCTGCCACTCCGCTCGGCAGCAGGGTACCGCAGAGCAGGGTGATCGCCAGCACGTCAAGCAGGGTGACGGCAAGTCCAAGATTGATCGCCAGGTACGGTCCCAGCCGCGCGTCGGCGAACAGCAGCGCGATATAGTAGAAGGCGGCAATGGCCCCCAGCGCCAATGCGCCCAGCAGCACCAGGCCATAACCGGTGAGCTTCGCCAGCAGGTAGGCGCTTCGGGCGATAGGTCGGCTGAGCACCATGGCACCCACGCCGTGCGCTCGTTCCTCGGCCACCGCGCCCATCGCCAGGAGGATCGCCGCCAGGATCGGCAGTTGCGCCATATTGCTCAGATAGGCATCCACCGCATCGACCACGGTCTGCTTCCCCACGATGATTTTGATGTTGCCGGTGGTGGAGTGGCGGATCAGATCCGGCAACATGTGGGTCAACAGTGGCCCACTGATCCCGGCGATCAGGAACACGGCGGCGGCAATCAGTACGCGATACGTCGCCAGGCTCTCGCGCAGTTCTTTCCGGGTGAGCGTGAGATACCCGTTCACGCCGCCCCCTCCTTGCCCGGTTGCACCAGACGCACGAAGATATCCTCCAGGCTGGGGAGTACCTGCTCGTAGCGAATCAAGGTGTTGCCGCCGGCCAGCGCCAGACGAGGCAATTCCCGCTCGGCGCGGGCCAGATCGCGCGCCAACACGCGCACGGTGCGCCCGTCGGCCGTGGCCGAGGCGATCCAGGGATGCGGCGATAGGCTTGCCGCCAGCGATGCCGCATCCTCGGCGATCTCGATCACAAAGGTTGGCCGCGCATAGCGTTCCTTGAGCCGCGTGATGGTTTCCTGCACGATCAGCCGGCCCGCGGCCAGGATGGCGACCTGGTCGCACACCCGATCGATGTCATCCAGGATATGCGAGGAGAGAAAGACCGTGGTCGTACCACGCAGGCCGGCGATGATCCGCAGTACGTCGCGACGGCCTAGCGGGTCGAGCGTCGATACGGGCTCGTCAAGGATCATCACCGCCGGCCGATGGATCAGCGCCTGCGCGATACCCAAACGGCCTTTCATGCCGCCGGAGAAGCCGCCGATGCGCCGCGTGGCGGCGTCGCCCAGGCCCACCAGGTCGAGCGCCTCGGCGGCGCGGGGACGTCGCTCGCGGGCCGGCACCTCGCTGAGCGCGGCGGCGAATTCCAGGAACTCCCGCGCCGACATCCAGCTCGGAAAGGCCGGCTCTTGCGGCAGGTAACCAAGCACGCGACGGACCCGACCCGCGTGCTTGGTGACGCTCATTCCGGCAATGGAGGCATCACCGCTGGTGGGCTGGTTCAAGGTGGCCAGGATTCGGATGGCCGTGCTCTTTCCGGCGCCGTTAGGGCCAAGAAAGCCGAAGATGCTTCCCTCGGGCACGCTCAGATCGAGGTGATCGATCGCGCTGACGTTGGCGTAGCGTTTGCTCAGGCCCTGGCAGAGGATGGCGTACATCGGTCAATACTCCCCACGCCCGTACAGCCAGTACGCGGCCTGTCCCAGGGGACCGCCCAGTACGATCACGGCAGTCCACCAGCGCCTGTCGCCGCCAATCACGATTTCGCGCCGGTTCAGGTCGTCCAGGCAGTAGTGTATGCAGTAGAGATCGAGAACCACGGCGATCATGACACCCACGAGACTTACGGCCACCATGTTCACACGTCCTTCCGGCCGAGGATGAAATAGGCGATCGGCCCGAGAGTGCCGAACAAGACTACCACGATTCCCCAGAGGAGCTTGCTGCCCCGGACCTCCATATCCTGGCGTCGAACCAGGTCGATCAAGGCCACGGCCATGAGCGCGAGCGAGATCAGCACAATCGGTGCCAGAAGCAGCAGATCCTGGGTGGTGATCGCCTGGCTGCTGGCGATCAGTGACTCGGAGGCAAGAGGATGGCGCATGGTTATCTCGCCTCCCCGATCTCTGCTGCCGCGGCGACCCGGCGCCGCAGATCCGTGATGAACGCATCGCGCTGGTCCACGTTGATCACTACCTCACGCACCTTCCAGCCAGGCACGAGGTGAAGGAGGCGGAAGCTCTGGGGCCGCCGCAGCCGGATCGCCACCAGATTCACCGGCCACAAGGCCAGGAAGAGGGTGTGAGGGTACAGCCGGAGGGGAAACCCGGTGGCCGTGCGCTCCGTGGCATGCACGGCGGCGATGTCGCGGTAGCGGATCGAGCCGCCAAAGTTGAGGCCCTGGCGGAGCACCAGCCGATCCGCCCGAAGTTCATGCCGCGTGAAGAAAGGACTGACGAAGATGCCGGCCAGGAGGATGGTGTCCCGCACCGTGCCTTGCACGGTTTCCTTCTCCGGCAGTGGCCGCCCTCGCGCCGCCAGGGCGAGGGCGGAGAGCGGGCGGAGCAAGAGGCTCAGGGTCATCAAGCCCCATCCCCAGGCCACTTTGGGGGCGAGCGTATAGCTATAGCGAATCGTATCGGTCATGGGTCCTCTCCCCTCCCCTTTTCTCACCGCTGAGCCAGGCATATTCCGCCAGGGAGCGCACGTCCCGGAGAAGCTCCCGAAACAGGCCGCTCAGCGATGCGAGCAACAAGAGCGCGCTCAGCGCCCGCGTAAGCCGGAACCAGAGCGGCATGTCCTTGTGCCGCACAACCTTCTTCAATTCAAGTAGGAGGCTCCATGCCGTGAGAGCAAAGATCGCGACCAAGCTGGCGGCGAGCCCTGATCGGGCGCTCCGCCGCCGCAGCCGCCGGCGAAACTCATGCTCCATCGGGGGCACGGCGGGGGTGGGGGCAAGGGTAGCCAGCGCGTCGTCGGCGGCCCGCAAGGAGGCCAATGTCTCCTGGCAGACTGGGCAGGCCGCGAGATGCGCCTCCACCAGCCGGCGCCGTTCGGTCTCCAGCTCCCCATCCAGATAGGCGGAGAGCAGCGGTTGGACGGTCTCGTGCGGGTCAGCCATCATTCCTCTCCCTTCCACTGTTGTGCATAGGCGGCGCGGAAGGCGTGGCGGGCGCGATGGATGAGCGAGGTGACGGCCTCCACGGAGATCCCCAATGCCTCGGCGATTTCGGCGTAGGCGAGACCCTGCAACTGCCGCAGGACAAGCGCCTGTCGATACTGAGCCGGCAGCGCATCGAGCGTGGATCGCACCTCGTGCCGTCGCTCACGTTCGAGGTGCCGCGCCATCGGGTCGATCCCACCCGGCGCCGCCATGAGCGCCGCCGCGTCGTCGACTAACGCCGGGCGGCGGCTCGCCGCGCGGTAAGCATCAATACAGGTGGTAGTGGCGATATGGTAGATCCAGGCCCGAACGCTCAGGTTCTCGCCGGTGCGGCGGAGATACTGGAACACCTTGAGGAACACATCCTGGGTCAACTCCTCGGCGAGCGGTGCCGCCCCGACGCTCCGGTAGATATAGGCGAAAATGGGCTGGCGATAACGCGCGAACAAGGCGTCGAACGCGCGCGTATTGCCTGTCTTGAAGGCGACCACGAGATCCGCGTCGGAGAGCGACGCCGGCGCGGACCGAAGCCCTTCGCTCTCCATCGCCGCGACCGCCATGCCAGGCAGAGACCACATCTTCCTTCCACTCCTCCAGGGTCGTCGTCCTCACCCTCTACAGGTTATAACGTCGCGGCGGCGCAAACCTTTCGCCCATTTGAGAGCGACCGCGCTCGCCAGGAAGCCGAGGCGGTCACTATCGCTTCCAGACCGTGATCATGTACCCAGGGTTTCTTGACGAGCACCCGCGAATGATCTATAACCTTGGCACGGGGAACGTGAGATCGCGCGGATCTCCTGGTGCCGCCTTGACGCCGACGCGGGGGTAGAAATGGCAGTTGGTACGCATGCCAGGCAGGGCCCGCGGGCTGCCCCAGTTCGATCGGCCACGAGCTCTGCCTATGGGCCTGCTGTACCGCTCTCCGAGTCACGGCACCCAGCGGATGCCCTGCGACGTGCCATCTCGCGGCCTGCCTCCCTGAGCGCGCACGATGTCCCGCGGTTGCGGCGGACCATCGGCAAGCGGGCGGTCTGCCGCCTTCTCGCCGCGCAAACAGCGCCACACGCTCCTTCATGTACAAGAGCAAGCTCTCGTCGGTCCAGCAAGACGTAGTCCAGGAATATTATGGAGAAAAGATCCTGACCCGCTATGTAGCCGTCTATCGGCTCAATCGGAGTTGGTCGCGCTAAAGGACGCCGGTGGATGGACGCGGGCGCGGTTCGGACCGCGACGAGCCGATTCTTCCGGCATGTCTCACGAGCCACGGTTTGGGGGTAGCTCCGTCATGGATACGGCAAAACGACTTTTACACGATCTGGGCTTACCGGATGGCGAGCCGCGTGATCTTCCCACCTCCGCCGAACGTTTCCCCGATGGCAGCCACTATCGGGTCGAGATCCCCAGCGTCGAGGGACCGGCGGCGCTCCGGGCCGTGATCGAGGCTGCCCGCTCCCATGGCGTGCCGCTCCATCGAGTATCCCAGGGCAGTGGGATCATGCTGTTGACCGACGACGAGATTCGGGATATGGCTCAACTGGGCCGCGACCACGGGATCGAGGTGTGTCTATTCGTGGGGCCTCGCGCTCATTGGGAAGGGAGCGCCCAGGCCCTTACCCCAGACGGCAAAGTGTTCGGCTGGCGCCACACGAGCATGGATCAACTGGTCTTTGCTTTCCGCGACGTGGAGCGGGCGGTGCATTTGGGAATACGCAGCGTGTTGGTGGCCGATGAGGGATTGCTGTGGCTGATTCAGCAGGCGCGGCGCCGATCGCTGCTGCCCGCCAATTTGGTGGTCAAGGTTTCGGCTCTTCTGGGAGTGGCCAACCCAATCGGGGTCAAATTGCTGGTGGAGAATGGGGCCGATACGGTCAACGTGGCCTCCGATATCTCCCTGGCCCGGCTAGCGGCGGTCCGCCAGGTGGTTCCCACCCCGCTCGATCTCTATATCGAAAGCCCGGATGGACTGGGCGGTTTCGCCCGCTACCATGAACTCCCCGAATTGGTCCAGGTTGGCGCTCCCATCTACCTGAAGTTTGGTCTCCGCAACGCGCCGAACATCTATCCGAGCGGACAGCATCTCGAGGCGGTGGCGATCCAGACCGGGCGCGAGCGAGTGCGCCGGGCCGCCATTGGACTCGAACTACTGGCGCGCTCGGACGTGGAGTACGCCTGCTCGGCGCCGGGCGCGGCGGGACTCGGCGTGCCCGAGCCCTAACTCAAGCTGGGAAGAGGCAGGCGGGAGGGGAACCTGGCTATCGGTTTTCCGATGTACGGGGGAGCCCTCCTCCATGCCGACCTTATCGTGCTCGATATGCTCACTCCGGCGGAGCGCCTGGCGTTCGTGTTACATGACCGGTCCGAGTTGCGTTCGAGTCCGGTCATCCAGGCCGCCTCGCCGATCGCCGTGCCAAGGGTGGCCGGGCCGCGAGGCGAGCGGGCCAAGGGTGCTCTTCCAGGGGAAGCGGGTGGCGATGGCCTGCCCTTCCAGATAGTTGCCGCCCGGTATGCGGAGGAAGCTGGGATGGAGGGCCAGGAGATCGCGCATCAGGTCGATACGCATCCCGTTTGGCCGGTTATTCCAGGTGGGCGGGAAGAGCGAGACCAAAGTAAACCAGACCTGCCCAGGGTGTGTCCCCGAAATGACGAAGGCGCGTTATCCAGCATGGCTCGATTGGCGATCAGTTCGCCATAGATGCCGCCATCGCCGGAGTGGTACTAATTTGTCTTTCCGGTGAACAATTGCTCCCATCAGTATATGCGGCGTAGGGCACGCGCGGTTAGCCCGCGAACGGGTGCCGGCCCTATTGAATACGCGGAATCCGCCGATACAGAGGAATAGGGGGCAGTCCGCCCCGGTGGGGAGCTCCTGCTTGGCGCTCATCCCAAGAGGACTTGGTCCAATCCGACAGCACACGAACGATGCGGAAAGCAGAAATGAAGCAGTCGCTTATCGCGAACCTGGTCCGGCGCCTGACCTTGCTGCGCACCTTCGCGGTGTTGAGCGCCTTCATCCTTGCCCTGATTGCCGGGCTGCTCGCCTGGAGCGTGCAAGGGGTGGTCGAGGGCATCGCCCTCAAGCAGGAAACGGCGCTGGCCACCGGACAGGCCGAGGCACTCCTACACGCGCATCTCCTGCCGGGACGGACAACCACCAGCCTGAGCTTCACTGCCCTGCGCCGGCTGGCCGCCGACACGGAGCAGAACATGCACTTCGGCCTTTTCGTGCGCGTGAAGATCTGGAGCCCGACCGGCACGATCCTGTACTCCGATGTGCCCGCGCTCCGCGGCCGTCGGTTCCCCATCGACGACGATCTGGCGAATGTTCTGGCGGGCAGGGTGGCGAGCGCTGCCGACATCTCCGATCTGCAAGCGCCGGAGAACGCCACCGAACGCGGCCGGTTCCGCCACCTGCTGGAGGTCTACGTACCCATTCGCGCGTCCCCAGCCGGCACCGGCCGCGTCGTCGCCGTCTATGAACTCTATCATGATCTGACCCTCCTGGACAGCCAGGAGGCAACCCTGCGTATGGCCATCTGGCGCAATGTGATCATCGGTTTTCTCGCGCTCTATCTCTCGTTGTTCGTCGTGGTGCGCAATGCGTCGGGACGGCTACTGCGCCAACAAGACCGCCTGGCCCATCAGGCGCTCCATGATGGATTGACCGACCTCCCGAACCGGGCCCTCCTCCACGAGATGATTCAGGCGGCCCTGCGCACTCCCCGGCAAGATGCCGCCAGGGTGGCCTTGCTCCTCATGGATCTCGATCGATTCAAGGAGATTAACGATACCTTCGGCCACCAGCAGGGCGACAAGCTCCTGCGGCAGGTCGGCGAGCGGCTGCGCGACACGGTGCGCGCCGCGGATACGGTTGCTCGCCTGGGCGGCGATGAGTTCGCGATCCTGTTGCCGGCCGCCGGAGCGGCGG
>Ga0307372_10012799_pt1 | contig 10926 bp, 7 predicted proteins | sample OX1MG_FD_202533 | JGI IMG/M metagenome (GOLD analysis project Ga0307372, IMG submission 202533) | Soil microbial communities from Risofladan, Vaasa, Finland - OX-1 | ecosystem: Environmental > Terrestrial > Soil > Coastal area > Acid sulfate soil | place: Finland: Risofladan, Vaasa | collected...
TCAGAATTTCCTGCGTGGGAGTTTTTAGCAAAAAATGCTTGTCGGGATGCGCCAGCGCGTAATGCGTCACCAGCGACGCGATGTGGCCCAGCTCTGTCGTTTCGGATTTCAGGAATTTTCGCCGCGCAGGCACGCAGTAGAAAAGGTCCGCGATGCTGATCGCCGTCCCGGCAGGCGCTCCCGCGGGCTTCACGCCGATTAATTTTCCGCCCGCGAACTCGATTCGCGTTCCCTGCTCTTCTTCGGCGGCGCGGGTTTCGAGCGTCAGTCGCGACACAGCCGCAATCGAAGGCAGCGCCTCGCCGCGAAATCCCAGCGTCGCAATTGAGAGTAAATCGTCCGCCGTGCGCAGCTTCGACGTCGCGTGCCGCTCAAACGCTAGCAGCGCATCATCGTGCGGCATTCCACTGCCGTCGTCCGTCACGCGAATCAGCCGCTTCCCGCCCGATTCCACTTCAACGCGCACCGACTTCGCGCCCGCGTCCAGTGAATTCTCGACCAACTCCTTCACCACTGACGCGGGCCGCTCGACAACCTCCCCCGCCGCAATTTTATTCGCCACATTCTCCGGCAGTATCCGTATTTTGCTCATCGGTCGGTTCCAATTAAACGAGGCTCGTTCTCATACCGGTGGATCGAGCGGAAAACTTGAGGGACTCGTATGATCCACCACAAAAATGCTGGAACGAGCGCTAAACCCAGAACCGCAACGACCACTTCGACATTGACCTCGTCGCGAGGAGCGAGATGTAGAGCGATGAAGCTGCATAAGAGTGTTCCAATCAGAACGCCCACGAGCGGGACAGGTAGTAAACAGCGAGCTTTGTCGCTCCATTGCAATTGCGGCCACTCACGCGCTCCATCATCGAAAATCTTGCCGCACTGCTCGCATATGTGCATTCCCCTCCCCAGGCGCACCTTGTGCGGCAGATAATCTCGTCGGAAGGCCGCTTGACAATGCGGACAACGGAATGTTGTCCATCTCAGTAGCACGAGAGGATTCAAGCCACGCATGATAAACGTGACTGGATCCATCAATCGTCGCGGTGGGTCGTGATCTTCGCGAATCGCCTGCGGAAGCATCGGGATTCACGCTCCGCCCGCCGTCGGCTTTTCCTTCGGCTTAACCTGGATCCCCAATTGGTCGAGCTGATCGTCGTCGACGATGCTCGGCGATTCGGCCATCAAATCCTGCGCCGCTGTGGTCTTCGGGAACGCGATCACTTCGCGAATCGATTTTTCGCCCGCGAACAGCGCCACCATGCGATCGATCCCCAACGCGATTCCGCCATGCGGCGGCGTGCCATAAGTCAGCGCGTCGAGGAAAAATCCGAATCGTTGCCGCGCCGTCTCGTCTGAAAGGCCCAGCGCCTTGAACACGCGCGCTTGCACATCCTGCCGATGAATTCGAATGCTGCCCGAACCAAGCTCCACGCCGTTCAACACCAAATCGTAGCCCTTCGAGCGCACTTCGCCCGGCGCGCTTTCGAGTTTCTCCAAGTCCTCCTCGACAATCCCCGTGAACGGATGCTGCGCGCTATTCCATTTCTTTTCCGCTTCGCTCCATTCGAAAAGCGGAAAGCCTGTGACCCACAAAAATTCCCAGCGGTCTTTCGTCATCAAGCCCAATTGGTCGGCGAGACGCAACCGTACTTGTCCCGCAACCAGCGCGGCAGAATCCGTGCCCGGAATTTGCTCTTTCGCCGCCAGCGCGACGATCAAATCTCCGCGTTTCGCGCCCAGGCTCTTCGCCAAATTCGTCACCGCATCCGCGCCCAACGTTTTGTCGAGCGATGAAGTGACTCCCTCCGGCGTCACCTTAATCGTGTAGATCGCTTTCGCTCCGGCGCCTTTGCCCAACTCGGCCAACTCGTCAAGCTGTTTGCGCGACCATGCCGCCGCGCCCTGCGCAACGAGCGCGTACACATTCCCTGCAAAGCCAAACGTCTCGCGCGCCGGCTCGAAGAATTTCGTCACGTCCTGCAATTCCATGCCAAAGCGCAAGTCCGGCTTGTCCGAGCCGTAACGCCGGATCGCATCCTTATATTGCATGTGGCGGAACGGCCGACGGACGGTCGCACCAATCACGCCGATCGCGCGCTCCATCACGCGTTCGATTACCTCGAAAATATCCTGCTGGCGTGGAAACGACATTTCCAAGTCAAGCTGCGTGAATTCCGGCTGGCGGTCAGCGCGCAAATCTTCGTCGCGGAAGCACCGCACAATCTGAAAATAGCGGTCCATCCCGCTGATCATCAAAATCTGTTTGAAGATTTGCGGCGATTGCGGCAACGCGTAGAACTGCCCATGATGAATCCGGCTCGGCACCAGATAATCGCGCGCGCCTTCCGGAGTCGAACGCGTCAGCATCGGCGTCTCGATTTCGTAAAATCCCAAATCATCGAGCGCTTTGCGAATTTCGAAAACCACGCGATGCCGCAGCGCGATATTGTGATGCGGTTTGCGCCGCCGCAAATCGAGATACCGGTAACGCAGCCGCGTCTCCTCGTTTGCGTTCGTTTCGTCCTCGATTTGAAATGGCGGCGTCTTCGCGTTGTTCAAAATGTGAACGCGCATCGCCATCACTTCCACGTCGCCCGACGCCAGCTCCGGATTCGGCCGCTGCCGCCGGAACACACGCCCCTCCACCGCCACCACGTATTCTGGACGCACTTCGTCTGCCTTCGCGTGCGCTTCCGAATACTGGTCGCGATTGCACACCACCTGGCAAATTCCCGCGCGGTCGCGCAGGTCGAGAAAAATCAACTGCCCCAAATCGCGCCTCCGGTGCACCCAGCCCATCAGCACCACGTTGCGCCCCGCGTCCGCGACGCGCAGCTCACCGCAATATCCCGTCCGCTTCAGCTCACCCAACGAATCGAACAATTCGCATCTCCCTCAACAATGTAGTCAGTGACAAGCCCAGCTGCGAACTTCGTCAAACGAAAACTCAGCTTCCCGGCCCTTCCTTCGTCAGCCCCGGAGGACGAAAAAAATCCACCAGCGCCTCTTCTGAAATTTTCTCCTGCTTGCCGTCCGCAAGACGCTTGATCGTCAGCATATCAGATGCAATTTCGTCGTCGCCGATGATCAGCACATATCGCGCGCCCGTTTTATCGGCGCGTTCGAGTGCCTTGCGAAATTTCATCTCCTCGGGCGGCAACTCGACCGTGTGTTTCTCTCCGCGCAGCACGTGCGCCAGCCGCACCGCCGTCGGATACGCACGCTCGCCCATCCACGCCACAAAAACGTCAACGGGCCGCGTCGCGTGGATCTTTTTCGCCTCCTGAATCGCGTCAATGAACCGATCCTCGCCCAGCGCGAAGCCGATTCCCTTGATTCCCTTCGGCCCGCCGAGCATTTCGACCAACCCGTCGTAGCGCCCGCCGCCGCACAGGGCATTTTGCGCGCCCAGAATCGGACTGGTGATTTCAAACGTCGTCCGCATGTAGTAGTCGAGCCCCCGTACGAGCCGTGGCGATTCGGTGAACGGCACTTCGCGCAGCGTCAGTTCTTTTTTCAGGTTTTCGTAATGCGCTTTGCAATCCACGCAGAGATGCTCCGAGATTTTCGGCAGCTTGTTCTCGATAATGTCCTGCTCGTTGGGCAATTTCGAATCCATCACGCGCAGCGGATTCGTCTCGACGCGCCTCTTGCTGTCCGCGCCAAGTCTGCTGAAAACTTCCGGCTCGCGCAATTTCGCGCGCAGCAGCTCCACATATTTCGGCCGGCAGCCCCTTCGTTCTGGCGTATCGGGGCATCCAATCGAATTTATCAGCAGCGTGTATTTCTCGATCTGGCAGCGCTCCAGCAGATCCGTCAGCATCTGGATCAGCTCCGCGTCAATCGCCGGCGCGTCCGACGTGCCCAGCACCTCCGCGCCAATCTGGTAAAACTGCCGGTAACGCCCCTTCTGCGGCCTCTCCCGCCGAAACATCGGCCCAATGTAGTAAAGCTTCTGATCCCCCGGCCGCATCTGCATCCCATGCTCGATATACGCGCGCGCGACGGATGCCGTTGCCTCCGGCCGGAGGGTGATCGGAAAGCCGAGTCGAATCTCCGACCTGAATGCCACAATGGCAGCCGTGTAACCCGCAATCGCTCTAGTACTTATGCCCGGGAACTTGCCAGCGCCGCCCTCACTTCCAATAACCCCGTCGCGAATATATCCCAGCTTTTCGATCAGCTCGTCAGCCTTCTCCGACTTCGGGATTTCTCCGTTTTCGTACGCGCGCTTAACACGTTCGACGAACCCTTCGAACTGGGACACGTACTTGGCGAACCCGCCTTGATCCAGCAGAGGCATGGCATCTGTAAATGCCTCCATCGCGATGTTCTCCAGCTCCGGCGTCGCTCGGTCAACGAAAGTGTACATTTCCTTCGAAACCACATCCGTTTCTCCGCCAATCGAGCGCGCGAACAGCTCCGTCTCCTCGAAAATCGGCGTGCGAATCTCGCCAAAGTTGTACGACTCCATCACGCTCCGCGCCGTCTTCTCGAACCAATTCCACAACGCCGAGTCCGGCGGCAGGATGTCGCGGGTCCCTTTGATGGCGCGAAACTTGCGCCGTTCGTTCTCTGGTTTTGCCGCTTCGCTCACTTCTCTCCTTCACTTGCTAACACTCAACCGTTAACCCAAGACGTTGTCATTCCGAGGAGCAACCGCGACGAGGAATCTGCTGTTCGTCTTTCGCGGAGACAAAATGCAGATTCCTCGTGCCGCTCGGAATGACAAAGTGATTCAGCGTACCTCGCTGCGATACGTTTCTTTGTACTCCACATACCGCTGCGCGTAATCATTGATCGACCGTTGATCCTCCGCCGTCAGCGCGCGCCGCAACTTCCCCGGATGCCCCATGAACAAACTCCCCGGCGGAACAATCGCGCCCTCCGTCACCAATGTTCCTGCCGCGACAATCGAGCCCGTGCCAATCTTCGCGCCATTCAAAATAATCGAGCCCATGCCGATCAAGCATCGCGACTCAATCGTGCAGCCATGCAAAACCACGCCGTGTCCAATCGTCACATTGTCGCCCAACACCAGCGGATGTTCGTCGCGCATCACGTGCAGCACCGAGCCATCCTGCACATTCGTGCGTTCGCCGATGCGTATGTAGTGAACGTCGCCGCGAATCACCACGCCCGGCCAGACGCTCGAATGCTCGCCAATCTGTACATCTCCAATGATAACAGCGGCCTCGTCGATGTAAGCCGACGCGGCAATCTGCGGCGCCCGCCCGCGATAACTCCGAATCAAATTGCGCTCCTGCTGGTAGTTAGAGGCGTTTTTAAGCGAACAGCGAAAGTAACACACGCATCCAAGCCTTACAAGGCAACGCGAACGCCACTTCATCGCCGGATAATTCTATTTGCTTCGGCGCGCAAACGCGACAATTTCACCACATCGCGAAGCCCTGAAGTAAAAGCCTGAAACGCGGCAAATGCGCTATCCTGCTTCTGAAATTTTTGCGAATAAGGAGCCCTTTGAAAAGACGCATACTAACTGGCTTGTGCGTGGCGCTGCTCCTGGTTCTTGCGGCCGGTTGCGGCAGGGACCCGTCCAAGGAAACCGACGCGCAACTGGGACTGAACGCGCAGCAGGCGGCAGGACGCCGCATCTACAACCTTCGCTGCGGGGGTTGCCACAAGGCATATTCCTCGCGCGGATTGCAGGGGCCAGGTCTCGAACATATGTTCAAGAAAAAATATCTGCCCAGCGGATTGCCCGCGAATGACCGCTTCGTTGAACGAACCATCGTCAACGGCCGCGGCATGATGCCCGCCGCTGGCTACACCCTATCCGACGACGAGCTACGCGATTTGCTCGCCTACTTGCACACCTTGTGAGGCGAAGTAAGCACCGAGTATTTCTTTCACCCGCCGACTTCGTGGCACAGGCTTCAGCCTGTGCGCTCTTGCGCCCTAAAACCATGCCAAAGAGCCAACCCGTCATTCCGAGCGCGACGACTTGGACCTCATTTCAAAGCCACGCAAAAAAAGCAAACTTGTCATTCCGAGGAGCCACGCGACGAGGAATCTGCTTTTTGCTTTCGGGTTTGCGGGTGCCCATCCTGAGCGGTTTGTGCGAAAGGTGGGGCTTTTCGCTTTTCGGCTTTCGCTTAGCCGCCCTGCTAGAGAATCTGCACCACAGGCGCGCCCGCCGCGCGTCCTGTTTCCGCCACGCGCGCCACAACGTTTCGCGCCACGGCATAAATGCTCTTCGCCTCCGGCGCATCCGGACCTTCCGCCGCAACCGGCTTGCCCGAGTCGCCGCCGATGCGAATCTGCGGATCAATTTCAATCTCGCCCAAAAACGGTGCGCCAAAAGTCTTCGCCATGCGCTCGCCTTCGCCGTGGCCAAAAACATCAATGCGCTGGTCGCAATGCGGACACGAAAAATAGCTCATGTTCTCGACGATTCCCAGAATCTCCACATTCACTTGACGGAACATCTCAATCGCCTTGCGCACGTCCGCCAGCGCCACCACCGACGGAGTCGTCACCAGCACGGCGCCCGAAATCGCCGCCGTCTGCACCAGCGAAAGCTGCACGTCGCCCGTGCCCGGCGGCAAATCCACAATCAAATAGTCGAGCTCGCCCCACTGCACGCTGCGCAGAAATTGCTGCATCACTCCATGCAGCATCGGCCCGCGCCAAATCAACGGACGGTCGCCCGGATTCAGCAGGCCCATCGAAATCACTTTCAGCCCGTACGCTTCCACCGGAATAATCACGTTTTCCGCGACAGCGCGCGGCTGTTCCGTCGTCCCCAGCATCAACGGAACGTTTGGCCCGTAAACATCCGCGTCCATCAACCCGACTTTCGAGCCCATTTTTTGCAGCGCGATCGCCAGATTCACGGCGACGGTCGTTTTTCCCACGCCGCCCTTGCCGCTCGCCACCGCGATCAAATGTTTCACGCCGCGAATCGGCTCTTTCTCCGGCAACCGTCGCCCGCCGGGCGTCGCTGCGTCAAATTTCAAATCGAACGACCGCACGCCTTGCAAACGCCCCACCGCCGCGCGTATTCCGCGTTCGAGCGTGTCGCGATACGCCGGCTCCGGCCGCAGCAGAGACATCACCAGCGAAATGTCGCCCTCGCGCACCACCAGGCTGCGCACCATGTTCAGCGACAGAATGCTGCGATGATGCTCCGGATCCTCCACCGTCCGCAGCGCCTCGTATACCACCCCTTCCGTCAACGGATTCCCCGCCATTCAGTTCCCGCCTTTCGCATTCGCAAGTACAGTCACACGCCGCCGCAACTTTGAACCTTTCATCATAGAACGCCCATGTTGCCGTAGCAACTCACGCAATAGCCGCGCTTTGCGCCGAGCGCGCCGAACAGGTTAGAATAGACTCTGCACCGTCCGTGGGCGGCTGAGGGGAACGTCCAGTGGAGATTCCCTGCCGATTGCGCTGCTCCTTGAACAACGATAAATGACCGGCCACAAGAGAGGCTTGCGACGCTTGCTCGAAGGCAAGCATCCAACACAAAAGCATGGATGCCGATAGGTTTGTTGAAAATATAATTGCGTTTTTCGTCGGGACGAAGCACGAGCGCGACATCAAGAAGCTCCAGCCGCTCGTCGCGCAGATCAATGCGCTCGAGCCTGAGATGCAGCAGCTCGCCGACGACGACTTCCGCATCAAGACCGCGGAATTGAAGATGCAGGTCACGTCGAAGCTCGAAGGCGTGGACATAAAAGACCCCGAATACCGCGCCAAAATGCAGGAAGCCTTTGCCCCCGTTCTCGTGCCCGCGTTCGCCCTCGTCCGCGAAGTAGGCCGCCGCAAGCTCAGCATGCGCCATTTCGACGTGCAGCTGATCGGCGGCATGGTTTTGCACGAAGGCAAAATCTCCGAGATGAAAACCGGCGAAGGAAAAACGCTCGTCGCCACTCTTCCCGCCTATTTAAACGCGCTCGCGGGACGCGGCGTCCACATCGTCACCGTCAACGATTACCTCGCCCGCCGCGACGCCGAATGGATGAGCCCCATTTACAAAACGCTTGGCCTCACCGTCGGCGTCATCGTCCATGATCTCGACGACGTGCAACGCCGCGCCGCCTATGCCGCCGACATCACCTACGGCACCAACAACGAATTCGGCTTCGATTATCTGCGCGACAACATGAAATACGATCTCGCCGATTGCGTCCAGCGCGGCCATCATTTTGGAATCGTTGACGAAGTCGACTCCATCTTGATCGACGAAGCGCGCACGCCGCTCATCATTTCCGGCCCCGCCGAGGAATCCACCGACAAGTATTACCGCATCGACAAAATCATTCCCAAGCTCATCAAGGACATCGACTACACCCTCGATGAAAAGCACAAGACCGCCACGCTCACCGAAGAAGGCGTGGCGAAATGCGAGCGCCTGCTCGATTTGCCCAACATGTACGACCCGCAAAACCTCGAACTGATTCACCACGTCTATCAAGGCCTCCGCGCGCACTCCCTGTTCACGCGCGATGTCGATTACGTGGTGAAAGAGGGCGAAGTCATCATCGTCGACGAATTCACGGGCCGCCAAATGCCGGGCCGCCGCTGGTCCGATGGCTTGCATCAAGCCATCGAAGCCAAGGAAGCGGTGAAAATCGAGCGCGAAAATCAGACGCTCGCCACCGTCACATTCCAGAATTATTTCCGCATGTACAAAAAGCTCTCTGGCATGACGGGTACCGCGGAAACGGAAGCGAAAGAGTTCAATAAAATTTACGGTCTCGACGTGGTCGTGATTCCCACGAACCGCACGCTCATTCGCCTCGAAAATCCCGACGTGGTCTATCGCACCGAACTCGAGAAATTCGAAGCCGTCGTCAACGGCATCGTCCAGGAAGACGGCTCCCACCTGAGCGGTGTTCGGCAATTGCATGAGAGCGGCCAGCCCGTGCTCATCGGCAGCATTTCGATTGAGAAATCGGAAAAGATCGCCGAGTTGCTCAAGAAACACGGCATTCCGCACCAGGTCTTGAACGCCAAGCAGCACGAGCGCGAAGCGAAAATCATCGCGCAAGCCGGGCGCAAGGGCGCGGTCACCGTTTCAACCAACATGGCCGGCCGCGGCACCGACATTCTGCTCGGCGGCAATCCCGAAGCCATGACGCGCGATTATTGCCTCAAGAACAAGCTCGCTATTCCGTACGCGCCCGTGGGCTCTGTCATCGGCAATGGCGACGAACATCCCGGCGCAACCGAAACTCCCAAGGAAATTCCGCAGGAAGCAGCGGCCGGCGGAAACGGTGTTGGCAACGTCGCGATGGTTCTCTTCCAGCAGGAAGGCAAAATTTTCCAGGTTCCGCTGGAGCAATGGAAGCCGCTCTACGATCAGTACGCCGGGCAGTGCAAGACGGAACACGATGAAGTCGTCGCTCTGGGCGGGCTGCATATTCTCGGCACCGAACGGCACGAGGCCCGCCGCATCGACAATCAATTGCGTGGCCGCGCTGGACGTCAGGGCGACCCCGGCTCCTCGCGATTTTATTTGTCCCTCGAAGACGATCTGCTGCGCATCTTCGGCGGCGAACGCATGCAGAGATTCATGTACATGCTCGGCATGAAGGAAGGCATCCCCATCGAGTCGCGCCTGATTTCCAAGCGCATTGAGAACGCGCAGAAAGCCGTCGAAGCCCAGAACTTCGAGGCCCGCAAGCACCTCCTCGAATACGACGACGTGATGAACAAGCAGCGCGAAACGATTTATTCCATTCGCCGCGCCGTCCTCGAAGGAAAAGACCAGAAGGACGAAATACTCGCCCTCACCGAGGATTTGCTCACCGATCTCGTCGACACCTATTGCCCGCGCGAGCAGCATGCCGATCAGTGGAACATCGCGCAACTCTCCGGCGAAGTCCTCAAGCAATTCGGCCTCGACATCAAGGCCCTCGGAATCGATCCGCTGCAGATGGATCACGACACGCTTCTCGACGAACTCATCGCCAAGGCGCAATTGCGTTACGCGGAAAAGGAAACACTATTCGGCGCGCAAATGATGCGCTGGCTCGAGCGCCACATCATGCTCGATATTGTTGACGCGCAGTGGAAGGACCATCTCCTCACTCTCGATCACTTGAAGGAAGGCATCGGCCTGCGCGGCTACGGCCAGGTCGACCCTCTCGTCGAATTCAAGAAGGAAGGCTTCAAGCTTTTCGAGGAAATGATGGGCCGCATCGACACGGAAACGGTTCGCTTCCTCTACTTGATGCAGCCCGCTCGCCCCGAAGAAGAGGCCAAGCAGATCGAACGCCGCCAGCGCCGCGCCCAGCAGGATTTGCAGTTGCAGACCGGCTCCGAAAAAGCTGAAGCCCCCAAGCAAGTCCGCACCGGCGCCAAAATCGGCCGCAACGATCTCTGCCCCTGTGGCTCCGGCAAAAAATACAAAAAATGCTGCGGCCGCAATTCCTGATTTCGATCCTTTGGATTTTCCGGGTACCCATCCTGATTACCCGACCGTTGCACAGGCTTCAGCCTGTGCGCTCTTGCTTTTCCGGGTGCCCCATCCTGAACGGTTTTTGTGAAGGGTGGGGCTTTTCGCGAATCACGCAACTCTCGATTATTAACTATCAAAGAGAAACTGCCTCCCTGCTCACCCTTTTCTCCGCCGTGCGTCTGAACTTTTAGCCGGGCATTTGCGTTCCATACACAGGCCCATTAAATTCAAGAGGGGTGAATCCGATTATGAAGCTGACGAAAAATTTGCAACTCGCGAGCGCGGCTTTCGCACTTGCCATTCTGGCTGCAATGGTTCCAGCGCCGGCGCGCGCCGCCGCTGACGGCCATTTCGACAAAACTCTCACGGTTAACGGGCCCGTGGATATGGACGTCGCCACTGGCTCGGGAAACGTCACCGTGCGTACAGGCGATTCCGGCAAAGTGGAAATTCACGCCCGCATCCACGCTGGCGATAGCTGGCTCTCCGCC
>Ga0307372_10012801_pt1 | contig 10926 bp, 9 predicted proteins | sample OX1MG_FD_202533 | JGI IMG/M metagenome (GOLD analysis project Ga0307372, IMG submission 202533) | Soil microbial communities from Risofladan, Vaasa, Finland - OX-1 | ecosystem: Environmental > Terrestrial > Soil > Coastal area > Acid sulfate soil | place: Finland: Risofladan, Vaasa | collected...
CCGGCAAGAACGCCGGGGAGGCCCAGGCCGCGCAGGCCAACCAGCAGACCGCACCTGCTCCCGAACCCGCTCCGGCGATGTCCAGCGACGACATGGTGACCCAGCTCCAGAACCTCAAGAAGCTCCTCGACGAGGGCGTCCTGACCCAGGCGGAGTTCGACGCCCAGAAGCAGAAGATCCTCGCCAACTCCTGAGGAGGAGCGCACCCACCAGTCCGGAGGAGGAGCATGCCCATGACGATCGGACCGGTCCAGATGCTGGTGCTCGGCTTCGCCGAGCCCGAGTTCACCGGCAAGATCGCCGCCGAGCTCGACCGGCTCCGTGAGCACGAGTTCGTCCGCATCCTCGACGCGCTCGTGGTGCGCAAGGCCGAGGACGGCGAGATCACCGCGGTGCAGGTGAGCGACCTCACGTCCGACGAGGCCATGGAGCTGGGTGCCATCGCCGGTGCCCTCATCGGCCTGGGCGACGGCGACGTCGAGGCCGGCGCGGTCGCCGGTGCCCTCGAGGGTTCGGACGGCCACGTGATCCCCGACGAGGACATGTGGTTCGTCGCCGACACCATCCCCGCCGGGTCGGCGGCGGCGGTCGTGCTGCTCGAGCACCTCTGGGCCATCCCGCTGCGGGACGCCATCGTCGATGCCGGTGGCATCGCACTGGCCGACCAGTGGATCCACCCGGCCGACCTGGTCGCGGTCGGACTCGAGGCCGCAGCCGGCTGACCTCCGGGCCGGCACGGGCCCGCTGCGCCGAAGGGCCCCCGGGTGCTGCGTCCTTCCGGGCCGGCGGTCGGTTGCTACGGTCTGCCCCATGCGACGGGGGAGCGCGGCACTGGCGGGCGTCGTGACGGCACTGGCGCTGTCCGCCTGCGGGTCGTCGGCCGCCTCCACCTCCACGACGGCGACCACCGCGGTCGTGCCGTCCCCGTCCGCCGCAGTGGTGGGGGGTGACCCCCTCACGCTCCGCACCCCGCAGGGCGTGGTGCACGGGACCACCACCGCCGGCACCCGCGCGTTCCTCGGCGTGCCCTTCGCCGCCCCCCCGGTCGGCCCGCTGCGGTGGAGGGCGCCGCAGCCGGCCGCGCGGTGGACGTCGACGCTGCAGGCCACCCACGTCTCCGCCCCCTGCCCGCAGATCGTGCCCATCGTCAACACCTTCGAGGGCAGCGAGGACTGCCTCTACGCCAACGTCTACGTCCCTCCGGCGGTGCCGGCCCGGCCCCGGCCCGTCATGGTGTGGATCTACGGCGGCGGGTTCCAGGTCGGCAGCTCGACGGACGACACCGTGGCCAACTACGCGGCGTCGCACGGCATGGTGTCGGTCAGCTTCAACTACCGCCTCGGGTCCCTCGGGTTCCTGGCCCTCCCGGCACTGGCCGCCGAGGACCCGGGGCGTGGGACGGGGAACCTGGGCCTGCTCGACCAGCAGGCCGCCCTCCGGTGGGTGCGGGCGAACATCGCGGCCTACGGGGGCGACCCGGGCCAGGTGACGATCTACGGCGAGTCCGCCGGAGGGGTGAGCGTCTGCGCCCAGCTGGTCTCGCCGGCGTCCGCGGGCCTGTTCGAGCGGGCCATCACCGAGAGCGGACCCTGTGTCCTGCCCGAACAGCCCCTGGCCGCGGCCGAGACCCAGGGGGCGGCGCTCGGGACCGCGCTCGGCTGCCCGCCCCCGCCCGCGCAGCTCGCCTGCATGCGGTCCCGGCCCGCCCGGCAGGTCATCGAGGCGCTGCCCCCCGACCCGACGTTCCTCTTCGGCCAGGGCGCCCAGTGGGGCCCGGTGGCCGACGGGGTGACCGTGCCGACCGACGCCGCCGCCCGGCTGGCGTCGGGGAGGTTCCACCGGGTGCCGGTCATCGTCGGGGTCAACCGCGACGAGGGACGCCTCTTCGTGGCCCTGCACCAGCTCGAATTGGGCAGCCCCCTCACCGCGGCCCAGTGGGCGCCGGCGGTGGACGCCTACTTCGGCCCGACGGTCGGCCCGAAGGTGCTGGCGCGGTACCCGCTGGCGGACTACCCGGACGCCGGCGCCGCCCTGGGCCAGGCGATCGGGGACGCCGTCCTGGCGTGCCCCGCCGTCCGGTCGGCCCAGGTGCTGCGGCGCTGGGTGCCCGTCTACGAGTACGAGTTCGCCCACGTGCCCGACCCGTTCATCCTCCCCACCGCGGGCATCGACCTCGGCGCGTTCCACTCGGCCGAGCTGCCCTACGTGTTCCAGGGACCGACGCAGTCGAGCGGCAACTTCGCGTTCACCCCGGCAGAGCAGCGCCTGGCGGCCACGGTGAGTTCCGCCTGGGCCCGGTTCGCCGCCACCGGCAGCCCGTCGGGCGGCGGGCTGGCCTGGCCGAGGCTGACCACGTCCACCGGCCCCTACCTCGTCCTCGACACCCCGACGTCGGTGGCCACCGCCCTGAAGGCGTCGCAGTGCGCCTTCTGGGCCTCGACCGGCTGGAGCGTGGCCGACAAGCTCGGCCCGGGACAGGCCGCCACCCACTCCGGCTGAGGCGCCGTCGGCCGTCCGGCGTGCCCCGACCGGCGTGTCCCCGGTACGGTGAGGCAGCGGCAGCCGGCGATCGGCCCGGCGGCCGGGGATCCGACCCGACCCGACCGGAGCGTGACCGTGTCCTTCGACCTCGACGCACTGCTGGCCGCCCACCGGGGTGAGGCGTACGAACTGCACGGCCGGTACCTGAACCCCCAGCTGGCCAAGGTGCTCACGACCCTCGGGTTCGACCGCACCTATGTCCGGGGCGAGGGGTCCTATCTGATCGACGACCGGGGCGGACGGACGCTCGACTTCCTGTCCGGGTTCGGGGTGTTCGCACTCGGCCGCAGCCACCCCGTGGTCAAGGACGCGCTGCGCCAGGCCCTGGACGCCGACCTTCCGAACCTCGCGCAGCTCGACTGCGCCCTGCTCCCCGGACTGCTCGGCCGGGCACTGGTGGAGCGCGCCCACCCCGGGATCGAACGGGCGGTGTTCACCAACTCGGGGGCCGAGACGGTGGAGGCGGCGATCAAGTTCGCGCGCTGCGCCACCGGGCGCACCCGCGTCCTCTACTGCGACCACGCGTTCCACGGCCTCACCAACGGCGCCCTGTCGCTCAACGGCGGCAAGGAGTTCCGTGAGGGGTTCGGACCGCTCCTGCCCGGCTGCGACCCGGTCCCCTTCGGCGACGCCGACGCGCTCGAGCGCCAGCTGGCCCGGGGGGACGTGGCCGCGCTGGTGGTCGAGCCCATCCAGGGCAAGGGCGTCTACCTGGCGCCCGAGGCCTACTGGCGCAAGGCCCAGGCCCTGTGCCGGCGCTTCGGCACACTGCTGGTCCTGGACGAGGTCCAGACCGGCATGGGCCGCACCGGCCGGTTCTTCTGCCACCAGCACTGGGGCCTCGAGCCCGACATGATCGCGCTGTCCAAGGCGCTGTCCGGTGGGTACGTGCCCGTCGGGGCCCTCCTCACCACGTCCGCCGTGTTCGACGCCGTCTACAGCTCCCTGGACCGCGCCGTGGTCCACTCGTCGACCTTCTCGCGGAACCAGCTGGCCATGGTGGCCGGTCTCGCCACCCTCCAGGTGATGGACGACGAGGACATCGTGGCCCGGGCCGGCGCCCGCGGCGACCAGCTGATGGCCGCGCTCGCCCCACTGGTCGACCGCTACGAGCTCCTCCACGAGGTCCGCGGCATGGGGCTGATGATCGGGCTGGTGTTCGGGCCGCCCCGGTCGCGTCGCGGACGGGCCCGGTTCCGCATGATGGAACTGGCCCGCAAGGGACTCTTCTCCCAGCTCATCGTGGTGCCGCTCTTCCACCGCCACCGGATCCTGACCCAGGTGGCCGCCGACAACGTCAACATCGTCAAGCTGCTGCCGCCGCTGATCATCGGTGACGAGGAGATCGACGCCTTCGTGGCCGCCCTCGACGACGTGCTGGCCGACGCGACGAGGAGCGCGGCCCTGCTCGTCGAGGTGGGCACCACCATGGCCCGCAACTCGTGGAGACGCGACCGGCCCCGGGCGGCGGCCGGCGGCGACGGGGCGTGAGCGTGGCTTCCGTCACATCGGGCCACGGGGACGCCGTCGGACCGGGGCCCCGACCCGGGGAGCGCGTGCTGGTCACCGGCGGCGCAGGGTTCGTCGGCTCCTCGGTGGTGCGCGCCCTCCTCGACCGGGGCTCCCGGGTCCTGGCCCTGGTCGAGCCCGGGGGGGACACCGCGAACCTGGACGGGCTGGACGTGGACGTGGTCGAGGGCGACCTCCGCGACCCGGGTCCGGTCGCCGCCGCCGTGGCCGGCTGTGCGGTGGTGTTCCACATCGCCGCCCTCTACCGGTTCTGGGCGCCCGACCCGGCCGCCTTCTACGACATCAACGTGGGCGGCACCCGCAACGTGCTCGACGCGGCGCGGGCCCACGGCTGCCGCCGGGTCGTCTACACCTCGACGGTCGGCACCCTCGGGCTCGACGGGGCGACGACGGAGGCGGCGGTCGACGAGCGGTCGTTCGCGCGCGTCGACCACCTCTTCGGCCGCTACAAGCAGTCCAAGTACGTGGCCGAGCACGAGGTCCTGCGGGCGGCGGCGGAGGGCCTGCCCGCCGTCCTCGTCCAACCGACCACCCCGGTGGGACCGCGCGACCGGGGGCCCACCCCGACCGGCCGGACGGTGCTCGACTTCCTCAACGGGCGGATCCCCGGCTACGTCGACACCACGCTCAACATCGTGGACGTGGAGGATGTGGCGGCCGGCCACCTCCTCGCCGCCGACCACGGCGCGCAGGGGCGCAGCTACATCCTCGGGGGCCGCAACCTCCTGCTGCGCGACGTGCTCGGCACCCTGGCGGAGGTCACCGGGCTGCCGGCGCCCACCCGACGCTTCCCGAGTGCCCTGGCCCTGGCCGCCGCGCACGTCTCGGACGCGGTGGAGGGCCGGATCCTGCGCCGGGAGCCGACCGTCCCGCTCGAGGGGGCGCGCATGTCGACCACGCACATGGCGTTCGACGACGCCCGGGCCCGGTCCGAGCTGGGCTACACGTCGCGCTCCCCGGCCGAGGCGCTCGAGCGGGCGGCGCGCTGGTTCGTCGAGTCCGGCGCGGTGCGCCCCGAGCGCGCCGCGCGCTGCACCTGGCCGTCCGCCGTAGGGTGACCGCGTGCCGAGCGCCACGCCGAACACACCCGGTCCGACGACCGTGCGCTACGTGGCCGATGCCGTGGTGGCCTGCACCGGCGACACGGCGGTGCTCCGGCCCGGGGCCGTCGAGGTGTCCGGGGACCTCGTGACCCGGGTCGGCACCCCGGCGGACCTGCGTACGACCGGCGCCGTCGGCACCCGGGAGGTCGTGGTCGACGGGGCCCTCCTGCCCGGGTTCGTCAACACGCACTGCCACTCGCCCATGACGCTCTTCCGGGGGACGGGCGAGAACCTGCCGCTCCAGCGCTGGCTGCACGAGGTCCTGTGGCCACGCGAGGCGCACCTCCGTCCGGACGACGTGTACTGGGGGATGACGCTGGCGGCGGCCGAGCTGCTCGCCTTCGGGGTCACGACCACGTGCGACATGTACTTCCACGAGGACGCCCATGCCGACGCCGTCGTCGACGCCGGGTCACGCGCCGTGCTCACCCCGGCGCTGCTGCAGCTGCCGGGCTCGGAGGCGGGCGGCGAGTGGTGGACGGCCAGCCTCGACCGCTTCGCCGACTTCCACGCACGCCGCCACGGCGAGGCCGGGCGACTCGAGGTCGGCTTCGCCGCCCACGCCGCCTACACCGTGCCGCTGCCGGCACTGGTCGCCATCGCCTCGGCGGCGCGTGACCGGGATGCCCTGTTCCACCTCCACCTGGCCGAGACCGCCGGCGAGGGGGACGCGTTCACCGCCGAGCACGGCGGGACGGTCCCCCGGGTGCTGGCCGAGGCCGGGGTGTTCGACGGACGGGTCCTCGCCGCCCACAGCATCTGGCTGTCGCCGGAGGACATCGCCGTCTACGCCGCCCACGACGTCGCCGTGGCCCACTGCCCCCAGTCGAACGCCAAGCTCGCATCCGGCATCGCCCCGGTGGTCGACCTGCTGGCGGCCGGGGTGCGCGTCGGCCTCGGCACCGACGGGCCTGCGTCCAACAACGACCTCGACCTGTGGGAGGAGCTGCGCCTCGCGGCCCTGCTGGCCCGGCTGCGCCAGGGCGACGCCGGCGCGCTCCCCGCGGCGCGGGCCCTGGACCTCGCCACCCGCGGGGCCGGCCTCGCCCTCGGGCGCCCGGACCTCGGGGTCCTGGCCCCGGGGGCCAAGGCCGACATGATGGCGGTCTCCCTCGACGATCCGGCCTTCGTGCCGCTGCTCGACGACGGCATGCTCGTGGAGCACCTGGTCTGGTCGGCGTCGAGCCGCCTGGTCACCGACGTGTGGGTCGGGGGCGAGCGGGTGGTGACCGACGGGACCGTCGCCACGGTGGATGTCGAACGGGCCCGGCACGAGGTGGGTCGGCGGGCGGCCCGTCTGGCCTCCGTCGGGGGCTGACCCGCGGCGGCCGGCCCCGGTGTCAGCCCGCCCGGCCCTCGGCGTGGCGGGCCAGGTCGTCGGCGAACCGCTGCATCATCCTCGGGAGCACCGCCTGCAGCAGCCGCCCGGTTCCCGGCCACTTCGGGTCGTAGGCGCCGGCCCACTCGATCCTGGTGCCGGAGCCGTCGGGCTCCAGGGTGACGTCGGCCCGGTAGGCGCGGACCGGGAACCCGCTCAGGATCCGGTAGGCGAGGTGGAACGGCGGGTCCCAGGCCACGACCTCCTCGCGGGAGCCGACGCCGTACCGCGAGAACCTGCGGATGGCACCGACCCCGTCCGGCTCGGGCGACCCCTCGCGTTCGAGGCCGGACGCGGTCAGGAACGACCACTCGCGCCAGCGGCGTGCCTCGCCCAGCAACGGCCACACGGCCTCGGGCGGCGCGCCGGTCCGGGCCTCGACCCGGTAGACGTAGGCACCCGACCCGCCCGACCCGCCCGGCCCGCCCGGCCCGCCCGGCCCGCCCGGGCCCGCGTCCGTCATCCCTCGACGTGGGCCTTGAGCGCCTCGAGCGACTGCTGGTAGACGGACTGCATCAGGTCGGCCATCTCGTCGGGGGCGGCGTCGACCACCCAGGTCACGTGGCTGCCGGCACCCGAGGCGCTGACGGTGATGGTGGCCTCGTGCGACTCGACGGGCACCCCGTCCACGATGGCGTAGGTGATGGCCCGGGCGGCGTCGTCCTTGGCGATGAGCGCCTCGGTGATGGTCATGCCCATCGTGTCGAGGATCCGGTTGTCCCCCTCGACCCGGCACGACTCCATGCCGGGCATCCATCCGGCGATCCCGCCGAAGTCGCCGGCGAGTGCCCACACCGCCTCGGGCGAGCCGTCGATGTCGATCTCTGCCGTGCGCTGTCCCATGATGCTCCTTCGGTTGTCTCGGTCGGTCGTCTCGGCCGGTGTTGCCGGTCGCCGTCACCGCCGGCCATGGGCCGGAGGCGACCCGATGGTAGGCGCGACCGCGGTCCCCGACCACCGGTAGCGTCTCGGGCGTGACCGACCGCCGACCGACGACCGCCGAGCCCGACGGGACCGACAGGACCGCCCTGTTCGTGCCCGACGGTGACCTGCTGGTCCCGACCGACCTGGCCCGGGGGCCGTGGTCACCGGACTCGCTCCACGGCGGGCCGGTCGCCGCCGCCGTGGCCCGTTCGGTCGAGCAGCTGACCGGCGACGACGGCCGGGCGACCTCCCGGCTGACCCTCGAGCTGCTGCGGCCGGTCGCCGCCGCACCGCTGGCGGTCACCAGCCGGGTGGTGCGTCCGGGACGCAGGGTCCAGCTCGTCGACACCGTCGTGACCCAGGAGCGGACCGAGGTGGCGTGGGGCCGGACGCTGCGGATCCGGGTCGACCCGACGCTGCCCGAGGTGTCGACGACCGTGCCCGAGGCGCCGGCGCCGGCCGGCCCGGCGTCGGGTGAGGAGGTGCCGTCGGGCCTGCAGGACTACACCGCCTTCCACAACCGGGCCATGGAGATCCGGTTCGTCGCCGGTCGCTTCGACCGGCGGGGCCCGGCCACGGCCTGGTTCCGCCTGCGGTGTCCGGTGGTGGCGGGCGAGGAGCCGACCCCGGTACAGCGCGTCCTGGCGGCAGCCGACTTCGGCAACGGCATCAGCGCCGAGCTCGACTTCCGGACGCACCTGTTCATCAATCCGGACCTGACCGTGGCCCTGACCCGGCCGCCGGAGGGGGAGTGGGTCTGCCTGGAGGCCCGCACCCGGTTCGGCTCGCCCGGGATCGGGAGCGCGGAGTCGGTCCTGTGGGACGAGCGGGGACGCATCGGACGGTCGGTGCAGAACCTGGTCGTGGAGCCGTCCCGATGACCCCCGACGGGCTCCACGACGGATTCCACGACGGGTTCCCCGACGGGACGCCCAGCGTCGCCGACCTGCTCCTCGCACGGGCCGACGACCCGGGCGAGGCCGTGGTGGCGGGGGACGACCGGTGGACGTGGGCGGAGACGGTGGCGGCCGGCGCCGCCCGGGCCGGGCTGCTCGCCTCGCTCGGCGACCTCGGGCCGCCGCACGTCGGCGTGCTCCTCGGCAACGAGCCCGAGTACCTGTTCTGGCTGGCGGCGGCCGCCCTGTCCGGCTCCGTGGTCGTGGGGATCAATCCGACGCGTCGTGGCGAGGCCCTGGCCGGCGACGTCCGTCGTACCGACTGCCGGGTCCTCGTGACCGACGCCGAAGGTGCGGCGCTGCTCGAGGGGCGGGACACCGGGGTCCCCGCCGACCGGGTGCTGTGCGTCGACGACCCGGACTACGCCGCCCGGGTGGCGGCCCACGGCGCGACGTCGGCCGCCGACGTGGTGGCGGCGGCCGGTCCCGTGCCCGGCGACCTCTTCCTCCTGCTGTTCACCTCGGGCACGACCGGTGCCCCCAAGGCCGTGCGCTGCACCCAGGGTCGGCTCGCCTCGATCGCGCTGCGTTCGGCCGAGGCGTACGGGTTCGGCCGGGACGACGTGGCCTACTGCACCATGCCGCTCTTCCACGGCAACGCGCTGATGGTGCTGTGGGGCCCGAGCGTGGTGGTGGGGGCGACGGTGGCGCTCGCCCGCCGCTTCAGCGCCTCGGGGTTCCTGCCCGACGTCCGGCGGTACGGCGCGACGACCTTCACCTACGTGGGCAAGGCGCTCGCCTACGTGCTCGACACGCCGGCGCGGCCCGACGACGCCGAGTGCACCCTGCGCCGCGGCTTCGGAACGGAGGCGTCGGTGGCGGACCATGCCGCGTTCCAGCGCCGGTTCGGGTGCGTGCTCACCGAGGGCTACGGCTCGAGCGAGGGCGGGGTGGCCATCAGCCGCACCCCCGACACCCCGGTCGGCTCGCTCGGCCGTCCGGTCGAGGACGTCGCCGTGGTGGACCCGGACACGGGCGACGAGTGCCCGCCGGCCCGGTTCGACGCCGGCGGTGCGCTGGTCAACGGCGGGGCGGCCATCGGCGAGATCGTGAACCGGTCGGGCGGCGGACGGTTCGAGGGCTACTACCGCGACCCCGACGCCACGGCCCAGCGGCTCCGCAACGGCTGGTACTGGACCGGCGACCTGGCCTACCGGGACGAGGACGGCTTCTTCTACTTCGCCGGTCGGGGCGGCGACTGGCTGCGGGTCGACTCGGAGAACCTGTCCGCCGGCCCCGTCGAGCGCGTGCTCGTGCGCCACCCGGACGCGGCGACCGTCGTCGTCTACCCCGTGCCGGACCCCCGCTCGGGCGACCAGGTGATGGCCGCCATCGAGCTGCTGCCCGGCCGCACCTTCGACGCCGACGGGTTCGCCCGGTTCCTCGGTGCGCAGGACGATCTGGGGACGAAGTGGGCGCCCGCCTTCGTCCGCCTGTCGGCGACGCTGCCCCAGACGGCCAGCGGCAAGGTGACGAAGGGGCCGCTCCGGACCGAGGGCTGGTGGGACTGCGGGGACCCGGTCTACCGACGGCTGGCGACCGACGACGGGCACTTCGCCTACGCCCCCCTGTCCCCGTCCGACGCCGACGCCCTGCGGGAGGCGTTCCGGCGCCACGGCCGGATCGGCCTGGTCGGCGGATGACGGGGGGCGGATCCGCCGCCGACGGGCCCGGGGCGGTGGAGCGTCTCGACGCCTTCCAGCAGCGCCACCGGATCACCGCCGTGGTGGGTGCCACGGTGGCCAAGTACCGGGACGACCGCGCCGGACTCCTCGCCAACCTGCTCGCCTACGCCGGGTTCCTGGCCGTCTTTCCGTTGCTGCTCGTCCTCCTGACCCTGGTGGAGGTGCTCCTGCACGGCCACCCCGCCGTCCAGAACGAGGTGGTCGACGCCGCCCTCCGCCAATTCCCCGCCGTGGGCCGGGAGCTGCGCACCAACGTCACCGGTCTCTCCGGTCGCAACACGGTGCTCCTGGTGGTGCTCCTCGTCTGGCTCGTCTACGGCTGCCTCCGGCTCAGCCGTGGCGCGCAGGTGATGATGGCGACGGTGTGGGGCGTCCCCCGCGCCCTCCTGCCCCGCTTCGGCCGGTGGCTGCCCCGGGCGCTCGGGTTCCTCGCCGTGGTCGGGATCGGATTCGTGGCCGGTGGCGCCCTCGCCGGCGTCGGCAGCTTCGGGGGGCTCGGCCCGGCGTCCGCCCTCCTCGGGTTCCTCGGTTCCCTCGGGGTCAACGTGGCCATGTTCTGGGCCGGGTTCGCCCTGATCGTGTCGGTGCCCGGCGAGCGCCGGACGTTGTGGCTCGGAGCGGTCGTGGCCGGGGTGGGGTGGACCGCGCTCCAGTTCGTCGACGCGCAGCTGGTGACCCACGAGCTGCGCCACTACCAGACGCTGTACGGGACCTTCGCCATCTTCGTCGTGCTGCTGTGGTGGATCGGGATCGGCACGTTGCTCACGGTGTTCGCCGCCGAGCTCGACGTCGTGGTCGAGCGCCGGCTG
>Ga0307372_10012803_pt1 | contig 10925 bp, 8 predicted proteins | sample OX1MG_FD_202533 | JGI IMG/M metagenome (GOLD analysis project Ga0307372, IMG submission 202533) | Soil microbial communities from Risofladan, Vaasa, Finland - OX-1 | ecosystem: Environmental > Terrestrial > Soil > Coastal area > Acid sulfate soil | place: Finland: Risofladan, Vaasa | collected...
GCCGGCGTCATTTCCCTAGAGTTGCCGGGCCGCTTCTGAAAGGGCTCTGTGCCGCCTTTGCCCCGCCCATGAAAGGCGCACTGGTGCCCCGCGGCCATCGCCCGTCGGGCTCCGACCCGCCCGATGCACGCCCGTTATCTGCGGAAATAGTCGGACTGCCGCGCTCGGCGGTCACCAGCTACCGGGCCGGGTCGCAGTGCCTTTAATCGCACCGCCTTCATAAGATCGCAGTCATGGTGCCAGCCGATCCCGACTCTGCCGAGGCGACAGGAGATGCCATGAACGACTATCCGAAGGCGCTTGCCCCGAACGATCACGTCGAGCCCGTGCCGCGCCGGATCCGCGCGATGCTGGGCGGCGAGGTCGTGCTGGACACGACGCAGGCGCTGTATGTCTGGGAGTGGCCGAGCTACCCGCAGTACTACATCCCGGTCGCCGCGGTCAAGCCCGGCGTGCTGGTCGACGAGGACCACGTCCAGAAGCTGCACCTCGGCACCGCGCGGCGGCACGGGCTGCGAGTCGGCGACGTGTCCCGGCCGGGTGCGGCGCGCGTCTACACCGACGACGCCCGCAACGGGCTGGCCGGAACCGTGCGGTTCGACTGGGACGCCCTCGACGCGTGGTTCGAGGAGGACGAGCAGGTCTTCGTCCATCCCCGTAACCCCTACTCGCGCGTCGACGCGCTGCGCTCCACGCGCACCGTGCGGATCGAGCTGGAGGGCGTCGTGCTGGCCGAGTCGTCCTCGCCCGTGCTGGTCTTCGAGACCGGCCTGCCGACCCGCTACTACCTCAACCGCACGGAGGTGAACTTCGAGCACCTCGTGCCGACCGCGACCGTGACCGCCTGCCCGTACAAGGGCAAGACCACCGGCTACTGGTCGGTCCGCATCGGGGAGACCGTCCACCCGGACCTGGCGTGGGCCTACGACTTCCCCACCCGCCAGCTCCTGCCGATCGCCGGCCTGATCGCCTTCTACAACGAGAAACTCGACATCACCCTCGACGGCCGCCCCCTGGCCCGCCCGGTCACCCACTTCTCCAAGTAGTCCCAATTCATCGGCACTGCGGGCTGGCATGACAGCATTTCAGGCACATCTCGACCTGGGACTCGGTGAGTCGGCACAGCTCCGGCGGTCTCCAGGCACCAGGCTTCCGCGGCGCTCGTCGGGCGGAGCGCCGGGCGGCGCTGTCTACACCCAGGGATGGGTGGTGGGTCTGATCCTGGACCTTGCCGGATACCGGGCTGATCAGGATCTCGCGGCACGCTACGTGGTGGAGCCGTCGGCAGGCAGGGGCGCATTCCTGGTTCCGATGATCCGGCGTCTGCTGGAGTCGCTGGCGGCGCAGGGGCGCAGTCTGGATGAGGCGCGAGAGTCGATACGGGCCTACGAGCTGGACGCTGACTCTGCACGGCACGCGGTTGATCTGGCAGTGCGGGAGCTGCAGAAGCATGGCGCTAGCACGAAGGAGGCCCGTCTCCTGGCCGAGGGATGGATCAGGGTAGGTGATTACCTCCTGACCTCACCCGGAGACCGGCGAGCTGACTTTGTGGTCGGCAACCCCCCTTATATCCGTTATGACGAGATCCCCGTGGAGGCGCTTACGGCCTACCGGAGCCTGTATCCGGCGATGGTCGGCCGTGGTGATATCTACGTGGGCTTCATCGAGGCAGGATTGCGTCAGCTCGATGACCACGGGGTGCTCGGGTTCATCTGCGCGGACCGGTGGATGCGGTCTGCTTACGGGTCGGAATTGCGACGCATGATCTCGGCTGTCTTCGGGGTCGAGACAATTATCGAGATGCATGACGCGCCTGCGTTCGAGGATGAGGTTTCGGCCTACCCGGCGGTCGTCATCATCAGACGCGGGCCGCAGGGCCGGGTCATTGTCGCCAGCGCAGATGCTGGCGCTGGCCCTGTTGATGACGGCGGGACGCTAGCTGACTCGCTTATCGCACTGGCTGATGGGCGTCTTGACGCGCTGCACGGGTTCACGGCTACGACAGCAGAGCACTGGTTCCGCGGGGCGGGTCCTTGGCCGTCTCTGGAGCCCCGCCAGCTCAGTTTGCTCCAGTTGCTGGAGGAGCGCTTCGGCCCGCTGGAGGATGATCTGACGGGTACGAAGATCGGTATTGGGGTGGCAACCGGAGCTGACCGTGTGTTCATCACCAAAGACCCCGGGGTAGCGGAACCGGACCGGATGGTTCCTCTGGCGATGACCGCTGACACTCGGCAGGGTGTCCTGCAGTGGTCTGGCCACTACGTGATCGATCCGTGGAAGAAAGGCGGCGGTCTGGTTGACCTGGATGCATACCCCCGCCTGCGCGCATATTTCGAGCAGCGGCGTACTGAGCTACAGCGCCGTAACGTAGCCCAGCGCGCACCAAAAGCCTGGTACCGCACTATTGATCCGGTCCACCACGACCTGACCGGTCGGCAGAAGCTGTATTTTCCCGATATGAAGCTTGTCAGCCATCCGGTCCTGGACCGAGGCGAGACCTATCCGCATCACAATCTTTACTACCTGACGTCGCGGGTGTGGGACTTGGAGGTTCTTGGGGGTCTGCTGCTGTCCCGGATCGCGCAGCTGTTTATTGAGGCGTACTGCGTCAGGATGCGCGGTGGGACGCTGCGGTTTCAGGCGCAGTACCTACGCCGTATCAGAGTGCCAGACCCGGCGTCGCTGCCGGAGGAACTGCGTGAGCGGCTTCGCCTGGCGTTCTGGTCCCGGGATGCTGATGCGGCAACCAGGGCCGCCGTGGAGGCGTACGGGGTCGCTGATATGGCCGGGGTCGTGGGGTGCTAGCAGATCTGGAGCGGTTGCCTGCTGGCGTCGACTCGTAGCGGCAACTCGGACTTATTGCCCGTACCTTTGATGGGCCTTATCCGAGCTGCCACCGGTTTTCCACAGCTCCACCGTGCCCGGCGGAATCCACCACGACCTGCCGCAGCCCCGGGTACGGCAGCGGATCGCCCGCCTTCTCGTCGGACGGCATGCCGCCCGCACGCCGGCCAGGCTAGCGCGCCCCGGCCGGCGGAGTGGCGTTTGTAACGACTCTGGCAGTAATGCCAGATCGCCCTTGACACCATGGCGGCCGGACCTGACACTACTTCACATATTTGAAACGTTCCATTAACGGCGCGGAAGTACAGGAAGGCAGTCATGGAACCCGCCCACGACGCCGTGGCGCCGGCCGAGCCGGACAGGCCCGCTGAGCCGCGACCCGCCGCACAGGCGCCGAGTCCCGGCCACAACGCGGCCGCCGGCCCCGCCGTGCTGTCCCTGCAGCACGCCGCGAAGGCCTTCGGGGCCGTCCAGGCGATGGCGGACGGAACCATCGAGCTGCGGGCCGGCGAGGCTCACGCCCTGCTGGGCGAGAACGGGGCCGGGAAGTCGACGCTGGTCAAGATCCTGGCCGGGGTGTATCAGCTCGACTCCGGGACGCTGCTCATCGACGGGCAGCCCGCCACGCTCGCCAGCCCCGCGGCGGCGCGGGACGCCGGGATCGCGGTGATCTACCAGGAGCCCACGCTGTTTCCCGACCTGAGCGTGGCGGAGAACATCTTCATGGGCCGCCAGCCGCTGCGCGCCGGCCGCCGGATCGACGGCAAGGTCATGCGCGCCGACGCGGCCGGGCTGTTCACCGGACTGGGGGTCACGCTGGACCCCGGCCGCGTCTGCCGCGGCCTGTCCATCGCCGACCAGCAGATCGTCGAGATCGGCAAGGCGCTCTCGCTGAACGCGCGAGTGATCGTGATGGACGAGCCGACGGCGGCGCTGTCGGCGGCCGAGGTGGCCCGGCTGTTCGAGGTGGTCGCGACGCTGCGCGCCGGGGGCGCCGCTGTGCTGTTCATCTCGCACCGGCTAGAGGAGGTCTTCGAGATCTGCCAGCGGGTCACCGTCATGCGCGATGGCCGGCACGTCATGACCAGCGAGCTGGACGGGCTGACCGGGGACGATCTGGTGCGGGCCATGGTCGGCCGGGACATGCCGGTCCGCACCGACGCCGAGCGCCGCGCGCCCGGCGGTCAGGTGCTGACGGTCGAGCACCTAACCCGGGAGGGCGTGTTCACCGACGTCTCCTTCAACGTCCGGGCCGGGGAGATCGTGGCCCTGGCCGGCCTGGTCGGGTCGGGCCGCAGCGAGGTCGCCCGGGCCATCTTCGGCATCGACAAGTACGACGCCGGGACCGTCAAGGTGACCGGCCGCGACCTGCGCCGGGCCTCGCCCACCGACGCGATGGCGGCCGGGATCGGCTTCGTGCCCGAGGACCGGCGGCAGCAGGGCCTGGTCATGGACATGTCCGTGCAGCAGAACATGGCGCTGGCCTCGCTGCGCAGGCTCGGCCGCCGCGGGCTGATCTCGGGCGGCGCCGAGCGCAAGTTCGCCACCGACTGGTCGCTGCGGCTGCGGATCAAGTACGGCAAGCTGACCGACCCGGTCTCGCGACTGTCGGGCGGCAACCAGCAAAAGGTCGTGCTGGGCAAGTGGCTCGGCCGGCAGCCGACGCTGCTGATCGTGGACGAGCCCACCCGGGGCATCGACATCGGCACCAAGGCCGAGGTGCACCGGCTGCTCGGCCAGCTGGCCGGCGATGGCGTCGCCATCTTGATGATCTCCTCGGAGCTGCCCGAGGTGCTGCAAGTCGGTGACCGGATCCTGGTCATGCGCGAAGGCCGGCTGGCGGCCGAGTTCGGGCACGCGGAAGCCACCGAGGAACGGATCATCGCGGCCGCGACCGGGCAGCGGGAAGGACTGGCGCGTTGAGCACGACCCTGACCCCGCGGCGGGAACCGCCGAAGGCCGGTCCCGACGTCAGCCCGCGCCGGCTGACCGAGCGCGTCTTCCGGGTCCGCGAATCGGGCATCCTCGCGGTCCTGGTGGTCTTCGTGGCGGCGACCGCCGCCGCCGCGCCGCGGTTCCTGGACGCGCAGAACATCAAGTTCGTGCTCATCAACACCACGGTCTTCGCGCTGCTCGCGCTGGGCGAGACCATGGTCGTGATCAGCCGGAACGTCGACCTGTCGGTCGGCTCGGTGCTCGGCCTGTCGGCCTACCTGTCGGCCAGCCTGTTCGGCCAGGTGCACGGCATCTCGATCCCGCTGGTCTTCCTCGTGGGCCTGGGGATCGGCCTGGCCTGCGGTGTCGCCAACGGGCTGATGGTGTCGCTCGGCCGGGTGCCCAGCCTCGTCGTGACGCTGGCCACCCTGTACATCATCCGGGGCATCGACATCCTGATCATCGGCGGCAACGAGGTGGTCGCCCAGTCGCTGCCCGGCGCGTTCCTCAACATCCCGCAGGACACCATCGGGGGCATCCCCGACGTGGCCATCGCGGTCGCCGTCGTCATCGGAGCCGGCGCCTATTACCTGCGCTCGTTCCGGTCCGGCCGCGAGCTGTACGCGATCGGGTCGAACCCGGACGGGGCCCGGCTGGCCGGAATCGCCGTCGGCAAGCGCGTCTTCACCGCGTTCGCGGTCAGCGGCGCCCTGGCCGGGATCGCCGGCGTGCTGTGGGCCGCGCAGTACCAGACCATCGACTCCACCGCCGGCACCGGCTACGAGCTGCAGGTCGTCTCGGCCGTGGTGGTCGGCGGCGTGGCGATCTTCGGCGGCAGCGGCAGCGCCGTCGGCGCCGCGCTCGGCGCGCTCCTGCTGGAGACCATCATCTCCGCGCTGTACGTGCTCGGCATCTCGCCGTTCTGGGACCAGTCGATCGCCGGATTCCTGCTGCTGCTGGCGATCTCGCTGGACCGGGCGATCTCGGTGCGCCTGGTGACGGCGCTGCGACTAAGGAGCTCCCGCAGTGCCAGCTAACCAGAGCGAACCACGGGCCGGCCAGAACGAACCACGGGCCGGCCAGAGCGCGGTGGCCGCGGAAGCCACCACCCGGCCCGCCGCCGGAGACCTGCTGCGCGGCTCGCTGCGCTGGGAAACCGGCCTGGTGATCGTGGTCATCGCGGTCGTGATCGCGGGCGGACTGGTCTCCCCGCAGTTCCTGACCGGGGCGAACATCTTCAACCTCGGGCTGTCCTACGGCGAGATCGCCATCATGACGCTGCCCATGGCCCTCATCGTCATCAGCGGCGAGATCGACCTGTCGGTGGCCTCGATCCTGGGGATGTCCAGCGCCATCCTGGGCATCCTGTGGAGCGATCACTGGCCGATGCTGGCCATCTTCGCGGTGGTCGCCGTCGTCGGGGCGCTGGCCGGGCTGTTCAACGGCCTGCTGGTGACCCGGCTCGGGCTGCCCTCGCTCGCGGTGACGATCGGCACGCTCGCGCTGTACCGGGGCATCGCGCTGATCATCCTGGGCCCCAAGACGGTCTCCAGCTTCCCGGTCACCTACACCGACGTGGGCGTCAACACGATCCCCGGCACCGAGCTCACCTACTCCACCGGCATCTTCATCGTGCTCGCGCTGATCTTCGGCGTCGTGCTGCACTTCACGCCGTTCGGCCGGTCGATCTACGCCATGGGCGCCAGCCCGGACGCGGCGCGGTTCGCCGGGATCCGGGTCAAGCGGGTGAAGACCATCCTGTACGTGGTCTCCGGGCTCGTCTGCTCCCTGGCGGGAGTGCTGTGGACCTTCCGCCTGTCGACCGCGGTGCAGAACAACGGCCTGGGGCTGGAACTGGACGTCGTGGCCATCGTCCTGCTGGCCGGCGTCTCCATCTTTGGCGGCAAGGGCACGCTGGCCGGCGTGGTCCTGGCGGTTCTGGTCTACGCCGGCATCCAGAACCTGCTGCTGCTGACCAACTTCAACCAGGAGGCCACCGGCATCGTCACCGGGGTGATTTTGCTGGCGAGCGTCTTCGTGCCGAACGCCGCGTCGTTCTCGTCCCGGTTCTCCGACCAGCTGAGGAAAAGGAGAGGCAAGACCAGGCCGTCAGCTGCCAGGGCAGGTCGCTAGGCATCGCACAAAACAGCCGGCATCGCCGCCGGCTCGATTGAAAGGATTCAGGTATGGGACAGAGATACCCGGCCAGGAGATACCCCGGCACCAGGACAGTGCTGGGCTCGATGGCCGTGCTCGTCGCGTCGGCCATGCTGGCCGCCTGCGGCTCCTCAAGCAGCTCGAGCAGCTCGGCCAGCAGCAGCTCCCCGGGGGCGGCGTCCGGCGGCGGCTCCAGCGCGTCCGGCGGGCTGAAGAAGGGCCTGAAGGTATTCGTCATCCCGAAGAACCTCGGCAACCCGTACTTCACCACCTCCGACAGCGTGAACTCCGGCGGCGCGCTGGCCGCGCTCAGCGCCCTGGGCGAGACCGGCAGCGAGACCAGCGGCACCGACGCCACCCCGGCGTCCCAGATCCCGGCCATCCAGGCGGCCATCGCCAAGGGCGCCAACGCGCTCGTGGTGTCGGCCACCGACCCGTCCGCGCTCTGCCCGACGCTCAGCTCCGCCATGAAGCGCGGCATCGCCGTGGTCACCTACGACTCCGACGCCCCGGCCTGCCGCAGCCTGTTCATCAACCAGGCCTCGACCGCCGCGATCGGCACCAGCGAGGTCGACTTGCTGGCCAGCCAGCTCCATGACACGGGGCAGATCGCGATCGTCTCGGCCACGGCCTCGGCCACGAACCAGAACGCCTGGATCGGGTACATGAAGACCGAGCTCAAGAAGTACCCGAAGATGAAGCTGGTCTCGACCGTCTACGGCAACGACGCGCCCGCGACGGCCACCCAGGTCACCCAGGGACTGCTGGAGCAGTACCCGAACCTCAAGGGCATCATCTCGCCGACCACCGTGGGCATCCTCGCCGCGGCGGGCGTGCTCGACACTCCCAAGTACCGCGGCAAGATCGCGCTGACCGGCCTGGGCACCCCGGACTCCATGAAGAAGTACGTGGCGGACGGGACCGTGCAGTCCTTCGAGCTCTGGAACCCGGCGAACCTCGGCTACCTGGCCGCCTACGCCGCGGTGAACTACGCGTCCAAGACGATCACGGGCGCGCAGGGCCAGTCGTTCACGGCCGGCAAGCTCGGCAAGTTCACGGTCGGGGCGGATAACACGATCCTGCTCGGCCCGCCGTTCGTGTTCAACAAGGCCAACATCGCCCAGTTCAACTTCTGACCGCCCGGGGCGGCCGCGCCATCGCGTCAGCGAGCCCGCGGCCGCCCCGGAACCCACCGGCACCCACCGGCACCCACCCACCGGAACCCCGCCACCGCGGCACGACCAGCTGGAGGTAGTGATGGAGCGGGTCTGCTTCACCGCCCGGATCCGGCACGACCGGCTTGCGGAGTACCGGGCGCGCCATCAGGCCGTCTGGCCCGAGCTGACCACCGCGCTGCGCGCCGCGGGCTGGACCAACTACAGCATCTTCCTGTCCCCGGACGGCCTGCTCGTGGGCTACCTGGAGACCGACGACTACGCCGCCGCGCTGGCCGGCATGGCCGCCACCGGCGTCAACGAGCGCTGGCAGGAGCAGATGAGCCCGTTCTTCGCCGACCTGGGCACCCGGCGGCCCGACGAGGCCTTCAGCAGGCTGCCCGAGATCTTTCACCTGGACTGAGTACAACCCTGTCGTAACGCCCCGCTAAGACACACATGGAGATGACCCGAGATGCCTGACGTGAACGCCGTGAAGTCCGCGCTGCGGGGCCAGCAGATTGAGCTGCCGTCGTGGGCGTTCGGGAACACGGGCACGCGATTCAAGGTCTTCGCGCAGGCGGGCGTGCCGCGGACACCGCAGGAGAAGATCGAGGACGCGGCGCAGGTGCACGCGCTGACGGGCGTGGCGCCGCGAGTGGCGGTGCACATCCCCTGGGACCGGGTGGATGACTACGCGCAGCTGGCGGCGTTCGCGGCGCAGCACGGGGTGGCGATCGGCGCGGTGAACGCGAACGTGTTCCAGGACGACGCGTACATGCTGGGCAGCGTCGCCCACCCGGACCCGGCGGTGCGCCGCAAGGCGGTCGATCACCTGCTGGAGTGCGTGGACATCATGGACGCGACCGGGTCGAGGGACCTGAAGCTGTGGTTCGCCGACGGCACGAACTACCCGGGCCAGGACGACATCCGGGGACGGCAGGACCGGCTGGCCGACGCGCTGGCGGAGGTGTACGCGCGGCTGGGCGACGGGCAGCGGATGCTGCTGGAGTACAAGCTGTTCGAGCCGTCCTTCTACAGCACGGACGTCCCGGACTGGGGCACCTCGCTGCTGCACTGCCAGGCGCTGGGGCCCAAGGCGCAGGTGGTGGTGGACACCGGGCATCACGCGCCGGGTACCAACATCGAGTTCATCGTGGCGCTGCTGCTGCGCGCCGGGCGGCTGGGCGGGTTCGACTTCAACTCCCGGTTCTACGCCGACGACGACCTGATGGTCGGCGCCGCCGACCCGTTCCAGCTGTTCCGGATCCTGCACGAGGTCGTGGCCGCGGGCGCGCACCTGCCCGCGGCGGGGGTGGCGTTCATGCTCGACCAGTGCCACAACATCGAGCCGAAGGTCCCGGCCCAGATCCGGTCGGTACTCAACGTTCAGGAGGCCACCGCCAAGGCCCTGCTCATCGACGCGCCCGCGCTGGCCGCCGCGCAGCAGGCCGGCGACGTCCTGGCGGCGAACGCCGTCTTCATGGACGCCTACAACACCGATACCCGGCCGCTGCTGGCCGACCTCCGCCAGGAGATGGGCCTGGACCCCGATCCGGTCGCCGCCTATCACCGCTCGGGTTACCAGGAGCGCATCGTTACGACTCGCCTTGGCGGCACCCCGGCCAGCTGGACCTAAGCCGGCCGGGCCTCGATCAGAAGGAAGAGGATGAACTCGCAGTCACCCGCCGCGGACACGGTGGACACGAAGGTCGCCGAGTTGCTCGCGCGCAGCAACCGGCTCGGCTCCGATCCGCGGAACACGAACTACGCGGGCGGCAACGCCTCCGCCAAGGGCGAGGGCCGCGACCCGGTGACCGCCGCACCCGTGGAGCTGATGTGGGTCAAGGGCTCGGGCGGCGACCTCGGGACCCTGACCGCCGCCGGGCTCGCGGTGCTCCGGCTGGACCGGCTCCGCGCGCTGACCAGCGTGTACCCGGGCGTCGAGCGCGAGGACGAGATGGTGGCCGCCTTCGACTACTGCCTGCACGGCAAGGGCGGGGCCGCGCCGTCGATCGACACCGCCATGCACGGCCTGGTCGAGGCCGCGCACGTCGACCACCTGCACCCCGACGCGGGCATCGCGTTCGCCACGGCCGCCGACGGCGAGCGGCTCACCCGCGACTGCTTCGGCGACCGGGTGATCTGGGTGCCGTGGCGGCGGCCAGGTTTCCAGCTCGGGCTGGACATCGCCGCGGTGCAGCGGGACAACCCGGCGGCCATCGGCGTGATCCTGGGCGGCCATGGCATCACCGCCTGGGGCCAGACCAGCGCGGAGTGCGAGGCTAACTCGCTGGAGATCATCGCCGCCGCGCAGGAGTACCTGGACTCCCGCGGCCGCGCGGAGCCGTTCGGGGCGGTCGCGGCGGACTTCCAGCCGCTGCCGGGCGAGGAGCGGCGGGCCCGGGCGGCCGAACTGGCGCCGGTGCTGCGCGGGCTGGCATCCACCGACCGCCCGCAGGTCGGCCACTTCACCGACAGCGACGTGGTGCTCGGGTTCCTGTCCCGCGAGCGGCATCCGGAGCTGGCGGCGCGGGGCACCTCCTGCCCGGATCACTTCCTGCGCACCAAGGTCGCGCCGCTGGTGCTCGACCTGCCGCCGTCCGCGCCGCTGCCGGCGGTGGTCGCCCGGCTCGGCGAGCTGCACGCCGCCTACCGCGCGCAGTACCAGGCCTATTACGACCGGCACGCGACGCCTTCGTCGCCGGCGATGCGCGGTGCCGACCCGGCGATCGTGCTGGTCCCCGGCATCGGGATGTTCAGCTTCGGCACCGACAAGCAGACCGCCCGGGTGGCGGGCGAGTTCTACGTCAACGCGATCAACGTGATGCGCGG
>Ga0307372_10012805_pt1 | contig 10924 bp, 9 predicted proteins | sample OX1MG_FD_202533 | JGI IMG/M metagenome (GOLD analysis project Ga0307372, IMG submission 202533) | Soil microbial communities from Risofladan, Vaasa, Finland - OX-1 | ecosystem: Environmental > Terrestrial > Soil > Coastal area > Acid sulfate soil | place: Finland: Risofladan, Vaasa | collected...
GGATCAGGATGGCGAGGCGGTTGCCTCCTGGCCAGCGCCTCAGGTTCAGTTTCAGTGGTCGCCTCCGGCCGACCGGTGCGGGATCGAGCCCAGGGTGGGGGCGAGGCTCAGCAGAGCCTCAGGAAAGGCCGAGATCAGGCGCGCGCCCCAACGAGGCCAGAGCGGGGCCACCACCAGCTCCGATCGGTTCTCCTCCAGGGCGCGGCGCACCGCTCGAGCCACCTGCTGGGGGGAGACCTCGGGAAAGGGCGAGCGGCGGCCACTGGCGGCCCACATGCCGGTCTCGCCCACGAAGTACGGGGAGACCAGGCTCACCCCGACGCCGGTCCGGCGGAGCTCGACGCGCAGGGCGTGGCCGAAGCCGCGCAGGCCGAACTTGGTCGCGTTGTAGATCGAAGCCCCCGGGCCGGGCACCTTACCCGCCAGCGAGGCGATGAGTACGACGTGCCCGCGTCCCCGCTCGACCATGGCCGGCACCAGAGCGCGGCTGAGCTGGATCGGCGCCCGCAGATTGACGTCCAGGGCGAGGTCGATGTCGCCGGGATCGAGAGCAGAGAGGCGGCCGGTGGCCTGAAGGCCCGCGTTGGCCACCAGGACGTCGATCGGGCCCGCGTCCTGGACCAGGGCTGCGAGCGCCTCCGGGCGGCCGAGGTCAGCGCAGACGAAGCTCGAACCGGGGATCTGCGAGCTCAGCTCGGCCAGCTCCGCCTGACTGCGCGCGGTGAGCACGAGGCTGGCGCCGGCGCGGGCGAGTTCGCGCGCAATGTGAGGGCCGATCCCGCGTGAGGCGCCGGTGAGCAGGACCCGGGCGCCGCGGAGGACGGTCAAAAGGATCGGGCTCGGGGCCGGTTCAGGCCGACTCGCCCACCGCGCGCGGACCGTCCGCGTCGTCGCCGAATTCGAAGACGGGATCCAGGCGCTCTTTGATCGACGCCGCGCTGATCGTGCAGCGCTTGATCTCAGGCCGGGAGGGGATCTCGAACATGGTGTTGAGCAACACCTCTTCGATGATCGACTTGAGCGCGCGTGCCCCGGTACCTCGTCCCACCGCCTTCTCCGCGATGGCCTTGAGCGAGGCGGGCTCGAACACCAGCTCCACGTTGTCGAGGCTGAAGAACTTCTGGTATTGCTTGACGAGCGCGTTCTTGGGTTCGGTCAGGATCTGGACGATGTCCGCCTCATCGAGCGGGTGCAGCGTGACAGTGATCGGCAACCGTCCGATGAACTCGGGGATGAAGCCGTATTTGAGCAGATCCTCGGGCTGGAGCTGGGCCAGGATCTCGGCCCGCTCCTTGCGCTCGACCTTGGTGTCGGAGACACCGAAGCCGATGTTCCGCTTGCCGATGCGCTGCTCGATGATGCGGTCGATGCCATCGAACGCCCCCCCACAGATGAAGAGGATGTTCGTGGTGTTGATCTGGAGAAAATCCTGGTGGGGATGCTTGCGTCCGCCCTGTGGGGGAACGTTGGCGACCGTGCCCTCCAGGATCTTGAGCAGCGCCTGCTGCACACCCTCCCCCGACACGTCGCGGGTGATGGAGGGGTTGTCCGACTTGCGCGCGATCTTGTCGATCTCGTCGATGTAGATGATGCCGCGCTCGGCCCGGCTGATGTCGAAGTCGGCCGCCTGGATCAGCCGCAGCAGGATGTTCTCCACGTCCTCACCCACGTAGCCCGCCTCGGTCAGGCTGGTGGCGTCGGCGATGGCGAAGGGGACGTCCAGGATTTTGGCCAGGGTCTGGGCGAGATAGGTCTTGCCACAGCCGGTGGGACCGACGAGCAGAACATTGGACTTGGTGAGCTCGACGTCGCCGACGAGCTTGGAGGCCGACACCCGCTTGTAGTGGTTGTAAACCTGAACCGAGAGCACCTTCTTGGCGTGCTCCTGACCGATCACGTACTGGTCAAGGGACGAGGAGATGGTCTTGGGGTTGGGAATGAAGCCGCTCTTGGGCTTCTTGGAGCCGGCGCTCCGGTTGTCCTCCTCCAGCACCTCCTGGCAGAGGTCGATGCACTGATCGCAGATGTACACGCCAGGTCCGGCAACCAGCTTTTTGACCTGGTCCTGGCCCTTACCGCAGAAGGAGCATCGGGTATAGCGGCGACGGTCTTCTCGGTCGTTCATCTCAGCACCATCAGGATCGTCAGCATGGGTGGTCTAGGCCGGAGCCGGCGGCCGCTGGCCGCGCAGGATCTCGTTTGCAAGACTGACACACTCGCTGCAGATGTAAACCCCTGAACCGGCGATTAGTTCCACCCCCTGTCCCCGCGGCTTGCCGCAGAAGGAACAGTGGGGCTGATGACGAACGACCTTGGGGGTGTCCCCCCGGCGTCGGAAGATGCCCATTGCGCTATTTCTTCGCCGCGGGCGTCGCCTTTTCCATGGCCATCTCCGGGGAGGTGATGATGTCGTCGATCAATCCATATGCCTTGGCCTGCTCGGGGGTCAAGAAGTAGTCGCGCTCGGTGTCCTGCTGGACCCGCTCCAGGGGCTGATGACAGTGCTTGGCCAGGATCCCGTTGAGCACTTCGCGCGTGCGCAGGATCTCCTGGGCGTGGATCTGAATGTCCGAGGCCTGACCCTGGATTCCGCCCGACCAGGGCTGGTGAATCAGGATGTTGGCGTGGGGCAGGGCGAAGCGATGCCCATCGGCGCCCCCAGCGAGCAGCACCGCCCCCATCGAGTAGGCCATGCCGATGCAGATCGTGCTGACGGTGGGCCGGATGTACTGCATGGTGTCGTAGATCGCCAGTCCGGCCGTCACGCCCCCACCCGGGCTGTTCACGTAGACCGCGATCTCGCGCTCGGGATCCTCGCTCTGCAGGAACAGAAGCTGGGCGATGACCAGGTTCGCGACCTGATCATCGATGGGGGTGCCGATGAAAATGATGCGGTCCTTGAGCAATCGAGAGTAGATGTCAAAGGCGCGCTCTCCGCGGTTGGTGCTCTCGACCACCATCGGCACCATGTATCCCGCCGGACCGTCTATACCCATGCGGTCATTGTAGGTTGGCATCCCCGCTCTATTCGGCATCGCCCGCCTTGGCCTTGCGGCGGCGCGGCGCGGACGGGGCCTTCTTGGCCGGGGGTTCGGGGGCGGCCACGGCCAGGCGCTGGACCAGCTCCTCCAGGGTCCGGAGCCGGGTCAGGCGGTGCCGGAAATGGTCGCGGGCGATGGGGTTGGCGCGGAGTTCGGCCGCGTTAGCCGTAGGATCGCCCGCGGCCTCGGCCTCGATCTGCTGGTCGACCTCCCCCTCCTCGACCGAGACCTGCAGGGCGTCGGACGCGGCGCCCAGAACCAGGTCCACGCGCACCCGCTCGAGCGATTCCGGGCGCATCTCCGCAGCCAGCTCCGTCGCCGTCTTGCCCGCGTACTCGAGGTAGCGCTCCAGCTTCAGTCCCTGCTGGGCGAGCTGGTGCTCGAGCTCGTGCATCCGGCCCTCGACCTCGCGCTCGACCAGGGCCTCGGGCACCTCGACCTCCGAGGCCTCCACCAGCGCCTTCAGCACCTCTCGCTCGGTGGCCAGGAGGTCAGAGCGCGCGGCCTGCTGGCGCAGATCGTCGGCCACCGCCTGGCGCAGCGCATCCACACTCGACTGCTCCCCGCCGCTGATCTGGGCGGCGAGCTCGTCGGTGAGTTCGGGGATGTGCCGCTCCTTGACCCCGCGGACGGTCATCACCAGCACGGCCAGGCGCCCCGCCAGGTCAGGGTTGGAGTGATCGTCCGGCATCTGGACCTCAGCCCGAGCACTCTCGCCCAGCGTGAGGCCGGGCAGGACGGCCAGCAGCTCGGGGATCAACACCCCCTCTTGGACCTCGACCTCCATCGCCCGGCGCCGCTCCGCCTCGAGCTCCTGACCGTCGACCTCGGCGTCGAGGTCGACCACCAGCACGTCGCCCAGACGAACCTCGCGCTCGACCACGTGGAGCTCGGCCAGGCGCGATTGCAGCTCGCTCAGCCGCCGCTCGACCTCCCCCTCCCCCACCTCGGTCTCGATGCGAGGAACCCGGATCGAATCCAGGTCGGGCAGCTTGACCTCGGGCAGCACGGTCACCCGGGCGGTGAAGCGGGCTGGCCGGCCCCGTTCGAACTCGGCGATGTCGACCCGGGGGGTGTCGATGGCACTGATCGACTTCTCGCGCAGCGCCTGGCCCACCACCTCGGGAATCAACAGATCGATCGCCTCCTCCCGCACGGCGGCCTCTCCCAGCCGAGCCAGGACCATCTCGCGTGGGGCCTTGCCGGGGCGGAAGCCCTCTATCCGCGCCCTCTGCTGGAGCCGGGACAGCACGCGCTCGTAGGCGCGGTCGACCTCGGGGGAGGGAACTTCGATGCTGACCCCGACCAGGCTGCCGGGAAGATTTTCAGTCTGGATCTGGAGTTCGAGCGGGCTCACAACCCTGGGATTCTACCGAGCCCGACCGAGGGGGCCGCCCCCGCGGCCAGGTCAGGGCGGGCCCGGCCGCCCGGCGGCGTTGGGCGATACGAGCGGCGTCGGGCTGGGCTGGGTCAGGACCGGACCCTGGTTGGGGTCGTTGGGAATTGTGGTGCTGGTCGGGGAGGGCGAGGGGCTCGGGTTGTCGTTGGGCAGCCGCGCGATGCTGGTGGCATCGGCCAGGAAGTAGCTTCCGTCCGCCCCCCGGACCACGTCGGCGGGGGGCTGGTACCAGTCGTTGGGCACGCCCTTGAGGGCGGCCTCCATGAATTGATGCCACGCCGGCGCGGCGACGTAGACACCGTCCGAGCCCGCCACCATGTAGTGGTTGTTGTCCAGGATGTCACCGACCCAGAACACGCTCGCCAGATCCGGGGTGAAACCCACGGTGAGGCCGTTCTTAAAGTTGTCGGTGGTTCCCGTCTTGGCCGCCGCCGTACGGTCGGGCAGGTGCAGGGGCCCGTTGGTGCCGAAGATCAAAGCGCGGTTCTGGTCGTTCGACATCATCTGGGCCATGATGAACGAGACCCCCGGATCAACCGCCTGGCGCGCCCCCCGGTTGGGATCCGCCTGGTAGAGGACGTGACCCTTGAGGTCGGTGACCTGCAGAATCGCTTCCGGGGAGTGGTACATGCCGAGGTCGGCGTAGGTGGAGAGAGCACCGACCTGCTCCAGAAGCGTCATCGGGTAGCCACCGAGGGTGAGGCTGGGACCGAACGAGTAGACCGAGTCGTTGGTCGTGTAGTACGCGGTACCGTCGGGGTTCAGGTGGCCGATGCGGGGCTGCAGACCGACGTTGCGCATGAAGCTGACCACCGCCGGCACCCCGACCGCGAGCTCGGTCTTGACCGCGGGGATGTTGAGCGAGTTGAGGAACGCCTCGCGCAGGGGAAGCACGCCGTGGGTGCGCCGGTCGTAGTTGTAGACCTCATACGGGGCCAGACCCTGGCCCTGGGGGATGACCAGGGGGCTCGGGCCGTCCAGGATGGGGGTGTCCATGGTCGCCACCCGGGCGTTGATGGCCGCGCCGTACATGAAGGGCTTGATCGACGAGCCCAGGTTCAAGGGCACGTCCGAGACGTAGTTGAACTGGCCCCCGGGGGCGTTGTAGTCGGGCGAGCCGACCATGGCCAGGATCTGGCCCGTCTTGGGATCCATGGAGACCATGGCCGAGCTCAAAAGTCCGTTGCGATCGCGCCACTTGTTGGCGTTGAGGTTGTTGACCACGATGTTCTGAGCCAGCTGCTGCTGCGTGTAGTTGAGCGTGGTCTTGACCACCAGCTGCTGGGCCCCGACCGAGAAGCCCAGTGACTCGAGCTCGGTCTTCACGTAGTCGACGAAGTGAGGAGCGAGGAAGGTGTTGACGGGGGAGAAGATGGAAAGCTTCTCGGCGGCCGCCTGCTGGGCCTCGAGCGGAGTGATGTCACCGACCCGGACCATGGCGTCCAAGACCTGCTTCTGTCGTACCCGAGCCGCGACCGGATGGAGGTCTGGACTCCACAGCGCGGGCGCCTGGGGCAGGCCGGCCAGCATCGCCGCCTGGGCCAGGTCCAAGTCCTTGGCGTCGCGATGGAAGAAGGTGGTGGCCGCAGCCTGGATCCCGTACTGCTGGTCGCCGTAATAGGTCTCGTTCAGATACAGCTCCATGATCTGGTCCTTGCTGTACGTGCGACTCAGCTCATAGGCCAGGATGACCTCGCGAATCTTTCGGCTGTAGGTCTGCTGGGGGCTCAGGAAAAGGCGCTTGACCAGCTGCTGAGTGATCGTCGAGGCACCGCTCACGATGCTCCCCGAACGCGCGTTGGCGAGCGCGGCGCGAGCGATACCGAGGATGTCGAAGCCCGGGTTCGAATAGAAGTTTTTGTCCTCGACCGCCACCGTCGCCTTGATCAGCACCGGAGCGACCTGGTTCAGGCTGACGTTGATGCGCCTGTCGCCGCCCTGGGAGAGGTCAGCCAGCAGGACGCCGTTGCGGTCGTAGATCAAGGTGTCGCCCGAGAAGGCGGCCGAGGTCAGCCCCTTGACCGAGGGCAGCCCGTCCACGAACGAGACCGCGTAGGCGTAGCCCACGATTCCCACCACGACCAGAGCGGCGGCGACGGCGGCGACGATGCGGAGCAGATCCTTGCGATGCCGTCGCCGCCCGCCCGGGGACCACTGGGAGTGGAGTCTGGCTCGGGGGCGGCGCCCCGAGCGGGTGGTGAATCGAGGAAGCGCTCTCATGAGGGCCTGTCGGCGCTGGCGATTGTAGCGACCCGCCCCCCGGCCACCCGCTCGAGCACCACCAGGTGGGAGAGCCCGAGGACGCGCAGAGGCGTGGATTCAGCCCGATGGAGGACTTGTCTGAGCCCCGCCCCCGGGCGCCCCCAGCGCTGCACCAGGTTGTCGTAACCGCCGAACACCACCTCATGGCTCACCAGCTGCAGCGGTACCAGGACGAGCAGGCGACGCAGCGCGCGCCAGCTGTAGGTGCGCACGTGGGGCGCCAGACGGTCGCGCAGGCGGCGGGGAAGATAATTGACCAGGGGCACATTGCCGAAGTGATAGCGGCCGCGCCAGAAGACCCCGTGCTGCTCCACCGGATACCAGCGGTTGGGGCAGAAGATCACCGCCCGGCCGCCCGGTTTCAACACCCGCGCCATCTCCAACAGCGCCGCCTGATCGTCGTCCACGTGCTCGATCACCTCGTTGGAGATGACAACGTCGAAGCTGGCGTCCGGATACGGCAGGTGCTCGGCGGCGGCGCAGGCGAACACGGCCAGCCCGGTGCGTCGCTGGGCCTCAATCACACGTTCGCGCTCGTAGTCGAGCCCGAACGCCAGCGCCCCCCGCCGGTGCAGCTCGAGCACATACGCCCCCAGTCCACAGCCGTCGTCGAGCACCCTGGCGCCCTCCAAGGCGGGGACGGCGCGGCGGATCATCTCCAGCCGGCGGTCCTGTCCCGCCCGCCACACATAGGACGGCTCTCCCCTCTGGGCAGCCTGGGCCGAGGGGGTCAGCGGCGCGCTGCCCGGGGCGGGCGAGGACGACTCGCCGCCCGGCCGCCAGGGGTTGGTCGAGCGACCGCCAGGGGGATGACCGGGGCCTCGCTGACGAGCTCGACGCCGTCTGGAAGCGTGGGGCGGGGAGGCAGACCGGGGACCCGATCGCGGCTCGTGATCCAGATCGCCGCCAGGCCCACTGCCAAGCCACTCAGGCTGACGGCGAGCAGGAATCCGAGCGGCCTCCGCATGCTCATCTCACCCTAACCCGTCCTGGGTCCCGCTGTCCGGCGCGGGGACGGCGCCCGCACGCGGGCGAGCGAAGACGTCGGCGGGATCGACCAGACGCTCCTGCTTGGAGCCAGCAAAGTGGATCCTGACCCCCATTCGACCCGGGCTGCCCAGCTCCCAGCCGAGCTGGAAGAGCTCGCTGCAGCGAATAAGATCGTCCGCCCGGGCGCTCTGCCGGCCGTCGGTCCAGGTCACGCTCTGGCTCCTGGCGCCGGCAAACCCGAGTCGCACATCGCCCCCCGTCTTGAGGCTGTAGGCGAAATCGTCCAGGGCACCACCCTGGGCGTCGGCCATGAGCTCGAGCAGGCTCGTCAACTCGCCCTCGCGCGTGGCCGCGCGCACCCGGGAGCGCGTCGCCAGGCGCTGCGCACGCTGGCGGCGACGCACCTCGGTCAGGAGTACATCGCGCTCGGACCTGAGCTCGGCCAGCGCCTCCTCCAGGGGGCGGAGACGACCTCTGAGCTCGCTCAGACGGTGCTCGAGTTCATCGGGGTCCAGCTCGGATAGAGGGCTCGACATGGCACCCACCGTAATCTCACCGCGCCCCCGGTTTGTCAACGACGCCGTTGACAAATTGGTAGAATCGATGGGTGACAGATCGCCGCGCCGGGATCCTATCCCACCTCGAGACCCACCCCGGGGCGCTCCTGGCCGAGCTCGCCGAGCACCTTGGAATGACCAGACAGGGGGCCCTGCGCCACCTCGAAGCGCTTCAGGCGGCGGGTCTGGTCGAGACCGCCAACGCCGAGCACAAGGGTCCGGGCCGGCCCCAGCATAGCTATCGACTCACCGCCTCGGCTTCGGCCCACCTGCCGAACCGGGATCGAGCGCTGGCCGGAGAGCTGGTCGAGTTCTTCCAGATGGGCGAGCTGGAGCGCTTCTTCGCCGGTCGGTCCGCCCGACTGGAGGCAGAGTACGCCACCCAGCTGGCCGGACTTAAGGGGACGGATCGGGTGCGCGAACTGGCGCGCCTGGCCACCTCGAGCGGCCATCTGACCGAGGTCTTGGATGGACCTGGCGGCCTCTCTTTAACGCACCGCAACTGCCCGATCAAGGACGTGGTTGCGCGCGACACCCACCCCTGCCAGCACGAGCAGGACATGTACGCCCGGCTGCTCGACTCCAAGGTCGAGCGCGGAAGCTGGCAGGGCGGCGGCGATGCCGCCTGCACCTATCGCATCGCAGAGAACAAGGGGACACAAATTGGCTGATTTCGAGATCGAAGACCTGCGCGTCGGAGTCGAGGGCCGGGAGATTCTAAAGGGCATCACGCTCAGCATCGACCGGGGCTCGGTGCACGCCGTGATGGGCCCCAACGGCTCCGGCAAGAGCACGCTCTCCAACGCCCTCATGGGCCACCCGGGATACGAGGTCTTGGGGGGCCGGGCCACGTTCTTGGGGCAGGATCTGCTCGCCCTGGCACCGGATGCTCGCGCCCGCCTCGGACTCTATCTGGCGTTCCAGTACCCCACCACCGTGCCCGGGGTGACGATGGCCAACTTCCTGCGCTCGGCGGTGAACGCCAAGCGCGGATATGACGGCAAGGACAAGTCCAAGGCGATCTCGCCGCGAGAGTTTCGAGAGCTTCTAAAAGAGCCCATGCAGACGCTGCGCATCGACGACAGCTTCCTCAGCCGCTACGTCAACGACGGCTTTTCGGGCGGGGAGAAGAAGCGGGCGGAGATCCTGCAGATGGCGCTGCTTAAGCCCGAGCTCGCCATCCTCGACGAGACCGACTCCGGGCTCGACATCGACTCCATTAAATACGTGGCCGAGGCCATCAACGAGATGCGACGGCCTGGACTGGGGGTGCTGATCATCACCCATTACACGCGGATCCTCGAATTCGTCAAACCGGACCGGGTTCACGTCCTGGTCAATGGCGCCATCGTGCGCTCGGGTGGGGCCGAGGTGGCCGAGGCGCTGGAGCGGACGGGTTACGCAGAATGGGTGGATGAGCCGACCGCGCTGTCGGCTGGGGAGAACTGAGTCATGGCCTTGAGCCCGAGCATCAACGTCGGGGACGACTACCGCGAGAAGTACGGCTTCTTCGACCCCGAGAAGTACGTCTTCAAGGCCAAGCGGGGGCTGTCGGAGGAGATCGTCAAGGAGATCTCCTGGATGAAGGGCGAGCCCGATTGGATGGCCAAGCTGCGCCTGCGCTCGCTCGGCATCTTTCGCCAGAAGCCGATGCCGAACTGGGGCGCTGACCTCTCGGTGATCGACTTCGAGAACATCTTCTACTTCCTCAAGTCGACCGAGAAGCAGTCGCAGAGCTGGGATGACGTGCCCGAGGACATCAAGCGCACCTTCGACCGCCTGGGGGTGCCCGAGGCGGAGCGCAAGTTCCTGGCCGGCGTTGCCGCCCAGTACGAGTCCGAGGTCGTGTACCACTCCCTGCACAAAGAGCTCGAGGACAAGGGGGTCATCTTCCTTGACACCGACACCGCGCTGCGCGAGCACCCCGAGTTCTTCGAGGAGTACTTCGGCAGCGTGATCCCGGCCGCCGACAACAAGTTCTCCGCGCTCAACACCGCGGTCTGGTCGGGGGGCTCGTTCATCTACGTGCCCAAGGGGGTGCGGATCGAGATCCCGCTCCAGGCCTACTTCCGGATCAACGCCGAGAACATGGGTCAGTTCGAACGAACTCTGATCATCTGTGACGAGGATTCCTTCGTGCACTACATCGAGGGCTGCACGGCGCCGATGTACACCACCGACTCGCTCCATTCCGCCGTGGTCGAGATCGTGGTCAAGCGCGGAGCGCGCTGCCGCTACACCACGATTCAGAACTGGTCGACCAACGTCTTCAACCTGGTCACCAAGCGCGCCGTGTGCTACGCCGACGCGACCATGGAGTGGGTCGACGGCAACCTCGGGTCGCAGATCACCATGAAGTACCCCTCGGTCTACCTGATGGAGCCCGGGGCTCGTGGCGACGTGCTCTCGGTCGCCTTCGCCGGCGCCGGGCAGCACCAGGACGCGGGGGGCAAGATGGTCCACGTGGCGCCGCACACCACCTCGACCATCACCTCGAAGTCGATCTCCAAGGCGGGCGGCCGGACCAGCTACCGCGGTCTGGTCAAGGTTCACCCCGGGGCTCATCACGTCAAGTCCTTCGTCAAGTGCGACGCCCTGCTCCTGGACGAGCACTCCATCTCCGACACCTACCCCTACATCGAGTGCGACGAGTCCCAGGTCAGCATCGGCCACGA
>Ga0307372_10012806_pt1 | contig 10924 bp, 9 predicted proteins | sample OX1MG_FD_202533 | JGI IMG/M metagenome (GOLD analysis project Ga0307372, IMG submission 202533) | Soil microbial communities from Risofladan, Vaasa, Finland - OX-1 | ecosystem: Environmental > Terrestrial > Soil > Coastal area > Acid sulfate soil | place: Finland: Risofladan, Vaasa | collected...
CCGAAAACAACGCCCGGCGGGGCGCCCCAGCAACAGAAGGAGGAACAGAAGCAGGCAAAGGCATACTTTTAGATTAACGCGGGCACCCGGCTTCGCCGCCCGCTTCGCCGCTGGCGCGTCGCGGGGGGATCAGCCCCAGTCCGGTAGCGGAGGCTCGCTATCGTTATTACCAGGAACAGGGCGGGAGGCTTCGAGGAACGATTGCAGCAGGATGACCGCCGACAGCCGGTCAATGGCTCTTTTGCGTTGCCCCAAGCTGCTGCCGGCGGCGGTGAGCACGCGTCCGGCCTCGACAGTGGTGAGGCGCTCGTCCCAATAGGTGACCGGCAGCCGGGTGTGGGCCGCGAGCGCCTCGCCCCAAGCCCGCACCTTTACCGCCTGCCGGCCTTCGTCGCCACTCAGATGCCGGGGCAAGCCCAACAGCCAGCGGTCCACGCCGTGCTCGGCCGCCAGGGTGCGGAGTGTCTCCAAATCGGTGGGTCGGTTGCGGCGCTCGAGCGTGCGCAGACCTTGGGCGGTGATGCCCAAACCATCGCTGACGGCGATCCCAATTCGGCGCGCGCCCACATCGAGCGCCATAATGCAGTTGCGGGCATCCATCGCGGTCCTCACCCTCTGATTATAGAAACACCCTACCTTTGTACATCCAACACTTTCCGTCCGTTCTCCATCCAACGCGGAGATGGGTGAGGTTGTCGACTTCGAGCCGTTGGGGAAGCGAACAGCCGAGCGGATCGCCGAGAAAATTGCCGAGAAGGTGGACAAACGGCAGTTCGATCGGGACGATTACGTGCGGGGCCAGCAGATCATCGCCAATGCCATCTTCCACTGGAAGAATGATGCCTCCGCCGACGCGCGCGCGGGCGTGCGCTTTCTGATGCACCATTTGGCCACCGCCTTCCGTGCCGACGACGGCCCGCTCCAGCCCCGCTCCGTCTCCGAATAGCTCCAAAAGTTTCGACGGCCAAGCGACCATCGGGAGCGCCTGACCGAGCCGTCCACTGCATGAATGGCTGCCGCGCCTAGCGGCGGTATACTGGCGGTTCGGGAACTCGCGTGGCCGATTTGTTTTTCATCCGCTTGGTTCTGGTGTGCACGCTGACGGCGGCCGCCGCCTATCTGCGTCCGTTTGATTTGCCGCTGGGATTATCGGCGGTGTGCGGGGCGCTGGTGGCGGGCGGCATCATTCTGTTTGAGATCCGGCTCAACCACGCCAGTTTGAAGCGCCTGATTGGCGCGGCGGTGGGCTCGCTGCTGGGGTTCCTGGGGGCGGCGCTGGTGTCCTGGGTCGTGCGCGGGGCCGACTTTGAAGCGCACACGGCCAGCTTTGCCAACATTGTGGTGCTGCTGGTCATGGGCTACGTCGGGCTCATCGTGGGTGCGGCCAAAGGTGACCTGCTGAACCTGTCGGCACTGGGCGGGATATTTGGCGGAGAACGCACGCGCCGGAGCGCCAAGCTGCTTGACACCAGCGTCATCATTGATGGCCGCATCGCCGACATGACCAGCACGGGCTTTGTCGAGGGCGCGCTGCTGGTCCCGCAGTTCGTGCTGCGGGAGCTGCAACTGGTGGCCGACTCCTCCGATCCCAACAAACGCCACCGCGGCCAGCGCGGGTTGGAGATCCTGCAGCGCATGCAGAAGCGGGCCACGCCCGAGATCCGCATCATTGAGGACGACGTCCCGCACCTGCGCGAAGTGGACCTGAAGCTGATCGAACTGGCGCGGCGTTTCGAGTGCAAGCTGGTCACCAACGACGCCAACCTGGGCAAGATGGCGCAACTGCAACACGTGCAGGTGCTGAACATCAACGAGTTGGCGCTGACGCTGAAGCCGGTCGTGTTGCCGGGGGAGACGATGCGGGTGGTGATCGTCAAGGAAGGCAAAGAAGCCGATCAGGGCGTAGCCTACTTGGACGACGGCACCATGGTGGTCGTGGACCACGCCCGCAAATTCATTTCCCGCAACGTCGAAATTGCGGTCACCTCGGTGCTGCAAACGACGGCGGGCAAGATGATTTTCGGCCGCCTGGCCACGGCTCCGGCCGGAGAACTGGCGGTAGCACCGTAAAACTGTATGGAAAAGGCCTACGCCATCATCCCCGCCGCCGGCTTGAGCACGCGCATGGGCTCGACCACCACCGGCCAAGCCCGTAAGCCATTAATCGAGGTGGGCGGCGCGCCCATCCTCATCCACACGCTGCGGAAGTGGGACGGCATCCCGGGGTTGGCAGCCATCTACGTACCCGCACGCGCCGAAGACCGGGAGGCTATCGCGGCCCGCGTAGCCGAGGAGCGGTTTCAGACTCCGGTGCGGGTGCTGGAGGGCGGCAATGCCCGCCAGGAATCGGTCTGGAATGCGCTGGAGGAGATAGCCGCCATTGCCGCTGTCGCCGCGCGCGAACCGGGCGCCGATCCGCTCATCGCCGTACACGACGCGGTGCGCCCGTTCGTGGCGCGGGAGACGATCATCGCCGCGCTCACCGCCGCCGAACGGCATGGGGCGGTCATCGTGGCGCTCCCGGCGGTGGATACGGTCAAGCAGGTGGAACGCTCGGCCGGCGATAGCAACCGCATCACCGCCACCTTGCAGCGCGAGCGCATCGTGCTGGCACAAACGCCGCAGGTGTTCCGGCTTTCGCTGCTGCAGCAGGCCTACGCCAAGGCAATTGAGGACGGTTTTCACGCCACCGATGAGGCGGCGCTGGTCGAGCATCTCGGCCACGACGTTTTCGTGGTGCCGGGCTCGGCACACAACTGGAAGATCACCACCCCCGCCGATCTGCCGCTGGCACAAATTTTTCTCAGCCTGCTCGCCTGATCGATCTCGCCCCACCACTTTGTGCTGCCAGCGCTGCTAGTCGCGCTTTGAAGTTGCCTCGACCTGGGGCGGGGGCGGTGCTATGCTCCCGGCATTGTGCCAAAGCTGTCCATTCTGCCCCCGCTGCTCGCCCTTCTCCTGCCCGTTGTCTCAGCCGCACGCCCCCAGCCCCGCCGCGTGGCGGGCCAGGCGGCGACGGAGAGTCCGACTTCGGCATCGTTTTATCCGGTTAGGTTGGATGATCCCGAGGCCGTCGACCTTACGCCCGCCAATTTTCCCGTGCATGGCGACGGCGTTGCCGACGATAGCGCCGCGTTGCAGCAGGCCATCGACAAGGTGGCGGAAACCCACGGCGAGGGCATCGTTTTCGTCCCCTCAGGACGCTACCGGATTACCCGCACGATTTACGTTTGGGGCAGCGTGCGCGTGATCGGGTATGGATCGACGCGGCCAGTCATCGTGTTGGGGGCCAACACGCCGGGCTTCCAGCAGGGACTGGGCTATATGGTATTTTTCTCCGGCGGCCGGCCCGCCGGAGCGCGCCGCAATGCCAGGGGCCGCGGCGCTGCCGGACGTGGGTTGGCGGGCCGCGGCTTCGCCGGGCGCCGGGGCGGCGGCTTGGCAGCACGGGGGCCGCGGCCGCCGTTTCCCGGGACGGTGCCGCCGACGGCAGCACAGGATGCCGGCGCCGGCACCTTCTACTCGGCCATGAGCAACATCGACCTCGAAATCGGCGCCGGCAACCCCGCGGCGGTGGGCATTCGTTTTCACGTGGCGCAGCATAGCTTCCTCAGCCACATGGATTTCCATATTGGCTCCGGGCTGGCGGCGCTGAAGGACATCGGCAACGAATCCGAAGACCTGCACTTTTTCGGTGGGCAGTACGGCATCATCACCGGACAGACCTCGCCGGGATGGCAGTACACGCTGCTGGATTCGAGCTTCGACGGCCAGCGCGTGGCCGCCATCCAGGAGCACGCTGCCGGCATGACGCTGGTACACGACCAATTCGCGAACGTGCCCACGGCGGTGGCCATCGACCCCGGCTACCAGGACGAACTCTGGATCGAGAATTCCCGGTTTGAAAACATCTCCGGTCCCGCCCTGATCATCAGCAACGAAGACAATCCCACCACCGAGATCAACGTGGTCAACGCCGTTTGCCGCCAAACTCCGGTGTTCGCGCGCCTGCGCGCCAGCGGCCAGCAGTTCGCCGCCCCCGCTTCCACCTATCGCGTGTCCAGCTTCACGCACGGGCTGATCATGGCTGACTTGGGCGCGCCTGCCAGCCTGCAAACCGACTTTCACGCCAGGGCGATGGCGGCGCTGCCGCCGGCCACTGCGCCCGCGATTCGGACGTTGCCGGCGCCTGACACTTGGGTCAATATCCGCACGCTCGGCACCAAGGGGGATGGGACCACCGACGACACCGCCGCCATCCAGAAGGCCATCGATTCCCACGCCACGCTCTACGTCCCATCGGGCCACTACATTGTCACCGGCACAATCAAACTCAAGCCCGATACGGTGCTCATCGGCCTCGATCCCAGCACGGCCCAATTCGATCTGCCCGACTCGACGCCCGGCTTTCAAGGCCCCGGCAACCCTCAACCGCTGCTCGCAACCCCGCTTGGGGGCGACAATATCGTCACCGGCATCGGACTCTACACCAACGGCATCAATCCGCGGGCGGTGGCGGCGCTGTGGCGCTCGGGCGCCGATTCGCTCATGGACGACGTCCGCTTCCTCGGCGGCCACGGCACCAACGCCATCGACGGCTCCCGCCTGAACCCCTACAACAACACCCATACCGCCGATCCCGACAGCCGCCGCAAATGGGACAGCCAGTACCCCAGCCTGTGGATCAACGGCGGCGGTGGCACCTTCGCCGATATTTGGACGCCATCGACGTTTGCGCAGGCGGGCATGATGGTCTCGAACACGGCCGTGCCGGGCCACGTTTACGAGCTCTCGAGCGAGCACCACGTGCGCAACGAGATCATCCTGCGCCACGTCTCGCACTGGACGATCGACGCCCTGCAGACCGAGGAAGAGTGGGGCGAGGGGCCATTCGCGCTGCCGCTGGAGATCGACGATTCCAGCGACATCACCGTCGCGAACCTGCACTCGTACCGCGTCATCGCCAGCTACCAGCCGTTTCCCGAGGCGATCCGCGTGGCCCGCTCCCGTGACATTCACTTCCGCAACATTCACATCAACAGCAACAGCAAGGTGGATTTCGACAGCGCCGTGGTCGACACCAGCCTGCAGGCGCGTGTGCGTTACACCGAGTTCGCGGCGTTGAATATCACTGGCCAGACGCCCGCACCCCCGCCCCCACTGCCGGCCGCCGTGGTCGCGCCCGGGGCCAAGCTGGACAAGCTCCAGGGCGGATTTTTCAGCATCTCCGGCGGGGCGGCGGACAGCCAAGGCCGCCTGTACTTCATCGACAGCCATTGGCAGCGCATCTACCGCTGGTCGCCGGCGACCCACGATTTGGCCCTGATCAGCGATGCCCCGCTCCAGCCCGCCAACCTCGCCTTTGACCGGGCCGGGGATCTGCTCGTGACCTCCTACGATGGCGATGGGACCGTCTACAGCTTCCGCCCCGGTTCAACGGCGGCGGCGAGCGGCAATTTCACCTGGCTGAAGCCGCAACCCACCGCGAATCGCCCGGGCATGACACCGTACCTGGCTCTTAGCTACTGGGGCAGCCAGAACTTTGTCGCACAGGAGGCGAAGCCCGACCCTTACCAGTACGTTGCGCCCGATGGGACCACGTTCATCCCCGTAGGGGCCGATTTCGTCAGCGGGGCGTTGAGCTGGGGCGTCAAAATGGCCGATGTGCTGCACGCCTTCGGGCTGGCCAAGCCCCTGGCCGGCCATCCCTTCTACCTCACCGAGGAGAATGAACACAAGACCTTCTCCGCCCAGGTCGCCCCCAATGGCGCCTTCACCGGCTTAAAGCTCTTCGCCGAGCGCGGCGGCGAAAGCGTCGCCCAGGATTCCGCCGGCAACGTCTACATCGCCGCCGGTGATGTCCTGGTCTATAACCCGGCTGGCCAACAGATCGGGATGATCGCGGTGCCGGAGCGCCCGGTCGATCTGGTCTTCGGCGGCGCAGGGGGCAAAACGCTATTCATTCTGACCCACCATACGCTCTACGCCGTGCAGATGCGATGAGCACGGGAGATTAACGGCCGCGGGTGCCGAGGATGGGGTTGTACCAACGCACGCCGGGAAAGCGCGCGAAATCCGTATCAGCGGTATGGACCACGGCGCCAGTTTCCAAGGCAACCGCCGCGATCTGGGCATCGGTCACCAGATTGCCTGCCGTCCCCAGTGTCTCCAACAGGCCCGTGGTGATATCCAGCGTGCGTGGAGTCACATCGAAAAGCTGGACTTGAGGACGTTGCAACCACGCTCGGACCGCATCACCGGCTTCTGCCGGAGTGAAGCGGGAAGTGAACACTTTACCTGTGATGAGACGCACAAACCCAAACGCCACGGCGGCGAGTAACACCACCGTCTCATCGCCGGACAAACAACCCCGCCACCAGCGTGCCGCCGCGGCGTGCTGCGGCGCCCGGAGGTCGTAGGCATAGAGCAAAAGGTTCAGATCAGGAAGGATCATCGGGCGGCAGGCTTGGCCTTGCGCCTGGAACGCTGGGGCCGATACTCGGCGTCGAGGGCGCGCATGCGCTCAACCACGGCTTCGATTTCAAGATCGTCCACCAGTTTATTGAAACCTGCCGGATCGTAACCGGGCAATAACCCGAGCGGCTTTGCTTTGATCACGAATGGCTCGAGAGGAGCTTTGGCGGCTTGGGCCAGGCCGGCGCGCACAGCGGCGTTGAGACTCTGCTTGAACGAGCGCCGGCGCCGGTGCATGTCGTCGCGCAGCAGGTGCTCGACATCCAGGTCCAGGGTCACGGTCGTCCTCATGGCTGCATCATGATGCCTCATCTGCTTGCTGTCAAGATGCTGTACTCGTCCAGTCCGCTCTGCTCGTGGCGCTTCCAAGCTGCCTCGAAGTGAAATGAACTGCACAAACGAAAAGGCGGGAGGCCGACCGCCTCCCGCCCTTGTTGCAATCGACTTCCGTTTAGATGTCGTAGTAGAGCTGGAACTCGTACGGATGCGGGCGCATGCGGACCGCGTCCACCTCGTTCTTGCGCTTGTACTCGATCCAGGTGCGGATGACATCCTCGGTGAAGACCTCGCCCTTGAGCAGGAACTCGTGGTCCTCTTCCAGGGCGTCGAGGGCATCTTCGAGCGAACCCGGCAGCGAGGGCACGTTTTTGAGCTCCTCGGGGCTGAGGTCGTAGATGTCGCGATCGAGCGGTTCGCCCGGCGGGATGCGGTTCTCGATGCCGTCCAAGCCGGCCATGAGCAGCGCCGAGAAGCACAGGTAGGGGTTGCAGCTCGGATCGGGCGGACGGAACTCCAACCGTTTCGCCTTCGGCGAGGAGGAGTACATGGGGATACGCACCGCCGCCGAACGGTTGCGGCGCGAGTAGGCCAGGTTGACCGGCGCTTCGTAGCCCGGCACCAAGCGCTTGTAGGAGTTGGTGGTGGGCGCCATAATGGCCGCCAGCGCGGGGGCGTGCTTGAGCAGGCCGCCGATGTAGTTGAGCGCCATGGGCGACAGCCCGGCATAGCCTTCGCCGGCGAACAGCGGCTTGCCGCCCTTCCACAGCGACTGGTGCACATGCATACCGCTGCCGTTGTCGCCAAAGATGGGCTTGGGCATGAAGGTCACGGTCTTGCCGTATTCGTTGGCCACGTTGCGCACGATGTACTTGTACTGCATCATGTGGTCGGCGCTTTTGAGCAGGCTATCGAAGCGCAGATCGATTTCCGACTGGCCGCCGGCCGCCACCTCGTGGTGGTGGCACTCGACATCGAGCCCGGAGGCGATCATCTGCGTCACCATCTCCGAGCGCAGGTCCATGTAGTGGTCGGTCGGCGGCACCGGGAAGTAGCCTTCCTTCACGCGCGGCCGGTAGCCGAGGTTATCCTCCTCGCGGCCCGAGTTCCAGCGTCCTTCCTCGGCGTCGATGAAGTAGAAGCCGTGCTGCTCGCGCTGATCGAAGCGGATGTTGTCGAAGATGAAGAACTCGGCTTCGGCGCCGAAGTACGCCGTATCCGCCAACCCAGTGGAGTTCAAGTAAGCTTCCGCCTTTTGGCCGATGTAACGCGGGTCGCGGTCGTACTGCTGGCGCGTCAGCGGATCGCTGACGTTGCCAATCAGCACCAGCGTGGTCGCGCTGGTGAAGGGATCGAGCATGTGCCAGCTCGCATCCGGCAGCAACAGGAAGTCGCTTTCATGGATTGCCGCCCAGCCGCGGATACTGGAGCCGTCCATGCCGAAGCCATCCTCGAACGAGCTCTCGCTCAAGTGGGCAATGGGGAAGGTGATGTGGTGCCAGAGGCCAGGTAGATCGGTGAAGCGGACGTCCACAAACTTGACGTCGTTCTTTTTACAGAACTCAAGGATTTCCTTGGGTGTCGACATGAAGCGGGTTCCTTTCCAGTTAAAATGAGGCGCCGGAAGACATTAGACTAACAGCCCCCAACGTCCGGGGCCAATAACAATTTCTTATGGGGGCTATGGCTAGGCTCAATTTGGGCCCACACTGAACTCAGCCATGGACTTTGACCAGTTGAACGCCTTCCTGGAGGTAGCGCGGCTCAAGTCTTTCTCCCGCGCCGCTATCCAGGTGTTCCGCACTCAACCGGCGATCAGCGCCCAAATCCGCTCGCTGGAGGAGGAAGTGGGGGTGCGGCTATTCGATCGCAGCGGCGGGAAGGTGGCACTCACCGAGCCGGGCCGACTGTTCCACAGCTTCGCGGAACGGCTGCTGCTGATGCGCAAGGAGGCGATTCAAGCGTTGGGAGACCTGAATCGCAAGCCCAGCGGTGAACTGCTGATCGCCGCCAACGAAGGCAGTTGCCTGCACGTGCTGCCCGAGGTTTTTGCCGAGTTCAAGCGCCAGCACGAGGCGGTGCAGGTGCGCATCCGGCGCGGCGAGCACAACGACATCATGGAACAGGTGCTGGAGAACCGCGCGGATTTCGGCGTGGTCTCGCTGCCGGTGCGGGACCAGCGCTTGAAGGTCGTCCCGCTGCACCGGGACCAGATTTTGATCGCGGTGGCGCCCGGCCACGCTCTGACGCAGGTGGCCGAGCCGCCCACGCCGGAAGCCTTGCTCCGTTGTCCGCTGCTGCTGCCCCGCGCCGGACAGACGCGGGAGGCAATCGAGGCTTGGCTCAACCCGGACGGAGCGGCGCTGCCCATCTCGATGGAGTTGGACAGCACCGAGTTGCTGAAGGGGTTCGCGGCCGCAGGTCTGGGGGTGGCGTTTGTGGCCCGCACCTTGGCCGCCGCCGAGGCCCGCGCCGGCGAGCTGGTGCTGCTGGAGATGAGCGGGAAAAAGATCTATCGCGACTTGGGGCTGATCTTCCGCCGCGACCGCGTCCTCAGCCTGGCGGCGCTGGCGTTCATCGACATCGCGGTTAAACGCGCCCCGGTGGATCCGCACCTGGCCTAGCCGCGAGCGGATTCGCCCGGTTTCGCCTCGGCGTAAAGCGCGTCAATTGCGGGGCGGTAGCGGGCTTCAACGGCCCGGCGGCGGACCTTGATGGTGGGCGTCAGTTCGCCGGCGGCGACGGTAAACTCGCCGGCCAGAAGCACAAATTTTTTGAGCGTTTCGAACCGCGCCAAGCCGGCGTTGACGCGATCGACTTCGGCCTGGAAGACGGCCCGTACATCGGCCCGGCCGCAGGCGGCGTCGCGGTCGCCGCAATCCAGCCCGCGTTGCGCGAGGGCGTTCCAGTTGGGCACGAGCAGCACCGCGGCGAAGTGCCGTCCATCGCCCACAACCACCGCCTCGGCCACATAAAGCGACGCTTTAAGTTGGGCCTCGATCGGCTGTGGGGCAATAAATTTGCCCCCAGAGGTCTTGATCAGGTCTTTTTTCCTGTCGGTGATATAGAGGAACCCCTCGGCATCCTCGCGGCCGATGTCGCCGGTGTGGAACCAGCCCGCGTCGTCGAGGGCGGCGGCGGTGGCTGCCGGCATCTGGTAGTAACCCTGAAACACGGACGGTCCGCGGACCAGCAGCTCGCCATCGTCGGCGAAGCGGACCTCAACGTTGGCCAGCGGTTTGCCGATCGACCCGGGCCGGCGCGCTCCGGGCCGATTCAACGCGACGACGGGCGAGGTTTCCGTCAGGCCATAGCCTTCGTCCACCAAAACGTCCATGGAGAGCAGGAACTCAGTCAGTTCCCGACCGAGCGGGGCGCCGCCGCTGATGATCTTGTTGAGGCGGCCACCGAGCCGGGCCTTGAGCTGGCCCCACACCAGCCGGTCGGCCACGGCGGCCCGGAAGCGCAGCCGCAGGGGCGGCCGCGCCCCGCGCAGCCGGTAGGAAGCAAGTTCGGCGCCCACGCGCCGCGCCCAGGCGAAAATCGCCCGCGCCGCCCGCGACCGTGCCGCCGCCTGTGCCTTCACCCCCGCCGCCACCTTCTCGAACAGCCGCGGCACCGAGACCAGGAAGGTGGGCTGCAGTTCGATCAGGTTGGCCGCGACCTGATCCAAGCTTTCGGCGAAGTACAGTTCATCGCCAAACATCAGGTCCACATAGGCGACATGGCGCTCGGTGATATGCGACAGCGGCAGGATGGAGAGCCGCCGCTCGCGCTCGCCGAAGTCGAAATCGAGCACCGAAACGTTAAGGTTGGCGCACAAGTTGGCGTGGGTGAGGACGACACCCTTGGGCGCGCCCGTGGTGCCGGAGGTGTAGATCAGCGTCGCCACGCGCTCCGGGGGCGTGGCCCGCATACGCTCGAGGAAATGCGTTTCCGGCTCGGTGGGCTCCGCCACCAGCAGCGTGGGCCAATCCCACTCGCGCAGGCCGGGCGCCGGGGCGGTGGCGCCAGCCGCATCGAAGCAGCACACCCAACGCAGGCTGGGGACATCGCCTGCAATCTCGCACAGTTTGGCGACCTGCTCGCGGGAGGAGGCGAACACGCCACAGGCGCCGCTGTCGCCGAGGATATGGCTGATTTGCGCTGCGGTCAGGGTAGGATAAATCGGCAC
>Ga0307372_10012808_pt1 | contig 10923 bp, 8 predicted proteins | sample OX1MG_FD_202533 | JGI IMG/M metagenome (GOLD analysis project Ga0307372, IMG submission 202533) | Soil microbial communities from Risofladan, Vaasa, Finland - OX-1 | ecosystem: Environmental > Terrestrial > Soil > Coastal area > Acid sulfate soil | place: Finland: Risofladan, Vaasa | collected...
CCACCAGCGCACCCGAAACATCCGGAAGCTGCCGCAGCCCATAAACCTTCCCGGCCGCGTCCACCCGATCAACCAAAACCACGTCCCCCGCCGAGACCGCCGATCCCGCAGTCGCCGGAACCGGACCCAGCACGTCGACGTTGATCGCTTTCCGAACCCACCGGAGCCGCGAATAGGGAATCTTCGCCGGCCGTCCGTCGGCAAAGCCGATGATCGCGGCATTCGGCGGTGTCGCCAGCACCGCGGCAAGACGCCAATGCACGCGAGCCGCACCGGCGGGCAACGGAATGACCGCCAGGCGCGACTGCCAATCGCCGGCCAGCGAGATATGCGCCACCGGCCCGCGCCAGCCGTGGCGCCGGTCGTAGGCCTCGAGCGCATCGCGCAGCGCGCGCGTTGCATCCGCCTGCAGGCGCGGATCGAGGCTGGTGCGCACGGTGAGCCCGCCCTCGTACACCTTCGTCCGCCCGTAGCGCTCCAACAGCTCGTCGCGAACTTCGCTGGCAAAGTAAGGCGCTCGTGCGATCTGGGCCGGGTCGCGCTGACGCAGCACGATCGGCTGAGCCTTCGCCGCGCTCGCCTGCGGCGACGCGATGAAGCCGGCGTCGGCCATGCGATCGATCACCCAATCCCGGCGATCGCGCGCCGCATCAGGATGGCTGCGCGGATTGTAACTGTCCGGCGCCTTGGGCAGCGCCGCCAGAAGCGCCGCCTCCTGCACGTCGAGCTGGTCGAGCGACTTGTTGAAGTAGTTGAGCGCCGCCGCGGCGACGCCGTAGCTGCCGTCCCCGAGGTAGATCTCGTTGAGGTACAGCTCGAGGATGCGGTTCTTACTCAGTGCCTGATCCATGCGGATCGCGAGGAGGATTTCCTTGATCTTGCGTACCAGCGAGACCTTGTTGTTCAGGAAAAAATTCTTCGCCACCTGCTGCGTGATGGTCGACGCGCCGATCGGACGACGATGCTCCACCAGTCTGCCGACATCGGTCGCCGCCGCCCGAACGATCGAGAGCGGGTTGATGCCCGGATTGGAATAGAAATAGCGGTCTTCGGCGGCGAGGAAGGCATGGATCACGAGCGGCGGCATCGCGCTCACCGGTACGAAAATGCGGTCTTCCGTAGCATATTGCGCCAGCAGCCGGCCGTCGCCGGCATAGACCCGCGTGACGACCGGCGGCTTGTAATGCGCGAGCTCCTGATAGTCCGGCAGGTCGCGGCCGAAATACCAGACGGCCAGCGCGATCACGCAGGCACCAGCAACCGCGCCGAACAACGCTACAACGAGAAAAAACTTCAGGACTTTCATCATGCGATAGGCGCCGCGCGCCGTTCGAACTCGTCGTCAGTCACCATTCCCCCAAGCGCGACCAACCCACCCTGCACCGCGTTTGTGGCGCCAACAGGGCAAATTCGTGCGGGCCGAAGCGAAGACCCGGTGAACGGCCGCGCGACAGCGGCTCGGCCGACAAGGCGGCACAAACCTTACACGACGTTAATCGAGAGCGCGGCGGCGGCTCGGTCGATCGGTCGGGCTATTTCAACCCTTCGACATGGTGCGCGTCGTTGACGCGCACGACATGCACGTGCGCGCCGATGAGCCTAATCTCGTTAAGTGTGCAGGGCTCTTGCTCAAGCCGCCAATAGGCCGAGAGCGGCATGTCAAGGCATTGCAGCAACAGAGCGCGGTTGACGCTGACGTGGCCGACCAGGACCACCGTATCGCGCGGATGCCGCTCGCCAACAAGGCGGACCGCATCGGCCGTACGCGCGACCAGATCCTGGAGTGACTCTCCGCCGGGAAAGCGCATGAGCTGCGGCGTTCCAAACCAGCACGCGTAGAGCGCCGGCTCGGCATCGTGCATCTCATCGCAGGTGCGCCATTCCCATGTGCCGTAGTCAAGATCGTTGAGTGCCGCGATCGGTTGGGCGGCGATGCCGCAAGCCTCCGCAATCGCCGCGCCGGTTTCGACGCAGCGGCCCATCGGGCTGGTATAGATTGCGGCCGGTTTCCATCCTTTGGCGATGCGCGCGCCGACCGCGCGCGCCTGCGCCCGGCCAAGCGCGGTCAGCGGCGTTTCGCGCCGTCCGCGAAAGCGCTCCGGCTTGATGCCTTCGACATGGCCGTGACGCGTCAAGATGATCGTGGCCATCGGCTTCTCATAGCGAAGCGTCCCGCGGCGCGCAACGCCGGGACCGGCGCGACGACTTGCAGATGATGCGCCGGGTTGCGCTCCGGCACGATGACCGCTAAGGACATGACGACCAGCGGCGAGCCGGGGGGCGATGCGGCGGCTTTTCGGGGATACCGGCACGCTTTACGGATTGGCGACGATCCTGCTGGTGGCGCCGTTCTTCGTCTTTCGCGACATTCCACTCTATGACCTGCCGAACCATCTCGCGCGGCTGCAAATTCTGTTCGGTGCGGTGCCCGACAGTGCTCGGTACTACGTCGCGGAATGGCGGCTGATACCGAATCTCGCGGTCGAGGCCTGGGTCGCGGTCTTCCGCCACATCCTGCCCGTCGAAATCGCGCTTCGGCTTTTTCTTGCGGCGACCGTGGCTCAACTGTTCTGGGGGACGGTCGCACTGCATCGCGCGCTCTTCGGCGGCCGCAATCGCTTCGCGCTTGCCGCAGCGCTGTTTGCCTACAACGGCCCGCTGCTGTTCGGGTTCGTCAACCTCAGTTTCGGCATTGGCATGGTGTTGTGGGCCGTCGCCGCCTGGATCCGAGGGCGCGACCAGCCATGGGCGCTGCCGGTCTTCGCACTGATCGGCTGCATGATCCTGCTGGCGCATTTCTTTGCCTTCGCGATCTATGCACTGGTGATCGGCGCTTACGAGCTTGGCGCCGCGCAGCAGCGACGGCGACATTGGCGCCGCGAGCTGCTGGCGCTGTTGCATCTGCTGGTGCCGGCCGCGCTCTATGCCTTCGGCATGCCGCACGTGGTCGGCGGCGGCATCGCCTATGATTCGCCCGTGGTGAAATTCGTCCAACTCGGCGGTGCCATCGGATTCTACAATCCGGTACTCGACATCGCGTCGCTGCTCGGCCTGCTGATCGCCGCCGGTCTGGTCGCGCATCGGCTCGAATTCGCGCGCGAGATGACGCTACCACTTGCGGCCCTCGCGATCGGCTACATCGCCTTGCCCCACCAGATCGGCAGCGCCACCTTCGTCGACTATCGTATGCCGCCGATCATCGCGCTCGTCCTGTGCGGCAGCCTGACCTGGCGCGAAAGTCGCCGACGGACCCGCGCCGAGGTCTTCGTGCTCGCGCTGTTCGGTGCGCGCTGGCTGCTGATGGTGATCCAATTCCATGCCTGGCAGGCGGACTATGCCGAATATCGCGCCGCCTTCGCGCTGCTGCCGCAAGGCGCCAAGCTGCTGCCGCTGGCACGCGATCCCAACGCCGTCGAGCCGACGGCGCATCCACCGCTTGCGCATGTCGACGCGCTGGCGGTTAGCGAGCGCGGTGCGCTCGTCCCGGATCTCTTTGCCGGTCTCGGCTATGAGCTGCTGCGCTATCGCGTGCCGTACCGCACGACCGCGACGCAAAGGCCGACAATCGCGCTGGCGCCTGCTTTCGACTACGTGCTGTTGATCCGGCCGGACGAGCTGTCGCCGGCACAGGTGCCGCGCTATCGCGAACTCGCACGCGGCCGAACGTTCGTGCTCGGGCAGATCGAGCGCTAAGACGCGGTCAGCGCAGACTCGCGTTGAGCTTCCGCAGCGCCTCGTTGCCCGGGATCAGCTCGGCCTCGCTCAGCGCATTGAGCGGCTTCTCGACCGTCTCGACGTGGTCGTGGAGGTCGTGCGCCTCGGGATCGACGAAGAGCAGGCCGGTGACGATCTCGCCCGCCGCCTGGCGCTCCTGGAGATAAGTCATCGCCGAGATACGATCGTGCGGATCGTAGTCGGCGTGGATCTTCCGCAGCCGCAGCACCGAGCCGTCGTGCTGCACGACGCTTTCGACCGTGCCCGGCGCGTAATCTGCCGTGATCTCGGCACGCCCCTCGATCACGTCGAGCCGGTTCACGGCGTCGTTGTGCTCGCGCACATAGTCGAAGCTCTTGGTCGAGCCGACATGGTTGTTGAAGGCGACACACGGGCTGATCACGTCGATGAAGGCTGCACCATGATGATGCAGCGCCGCCATGATCAGCGGCACGAGCTGTGTCTTGTCGCCCGAGAAGCTGCGCGCGACGAAGGTGGCGCCGAGCTGCAGCGCCATGCCGATCATGTCGATCGGCGCGTCCATGTTTTGCACACCGCGCTTCGATTTCGAACCCTTGTCCGAAGTCGCCGAGAACTGGCCCTTGGTCAGGCCGTACACGCCGTTGTTCTCGACGATATAGACCATGTTGACGCCGCGGCGCAGCACGTGGGCGAACTGGCCGAGGCCAATCGAGGCGCTGTCGCCGTCGCCTGAGACGCCGAGATAGATCAGATCGCGATTGGCGAGATTGGCGCCGGTCAGGACCGACGGCATTCGTCCGTGGACGGAGTTGAATCCGTGCGACACGCCGAGGAAATAGGTCGGCGTCTTCGACGAGCAGCCGATACCCGAGAGCTTGGCAATGCGATGTGGCGGCAACGCCAGCTCGAAACAGGCCTGGATGATCGCGGCGCTGATCGAATCATGGCCGCAGCCGGCACATAGCGTTGACACCGCGCCTTCGTAATCGCGCCGGGTGAAACCGAGTTTGTTCTTCGGCAGCGCCGGGTGGTGGAGCTTGGGCTTGGCGAGATAGGTCATGATGCCACCTCCCTCAGGGGCTTGGCGGCGCGCAGCATGCCGGCGATCGAGCCGGTGATGAAGCGCTCGGTGATCGGCGTGCCGTCATAGTGCAACACCGGAACCAGCTTGGCCGGATCGATGCCGCCCTCGGTCAGCAGCAACGTCCGCAACTGAGCGTCGCGATTCTGCTCGACGACGAAAACCTGCTCGTGCGATGCGATGAACTCGATCACCTCGGGCCCGAACGGGAAGCCGCGCACGCGCAGCGCATCGAGATGGATGCCCTGGGTTTCGAGCGCCACCAGCGATTCGCGCATCGCCGCCGCCGTCGAGCCGAAGTAGATGACGCCGGTCTTTGTGGCCTGCTTCGCCGGCGTCGGCACCGCCGTCGGGACCAGCCGCTTCGCAGTCTCGAACTTGCGCAGCAGCCGCTGCATGTTGTCGACGTAAGCTGCGCCGTCCTCGGTATAGCGCGCATAGCGATCGCGCGACGTGCCGCGCGTGAAATACGCGCCCTTGTTTGGATGCGTGCCGGGATAGGTGCGATAGGGAATGCCGTCGCCGTCGACATCGAGATAGCGGCCGAACTCCTTGCCGGCATCGAGCTCGGCGGCGGTCATCACCTTGCCGCGGTCGAGCATGCGCCGGTCGTCCCAACGGAAAGGCGTGCACAGCCACTCGTTCATGCCGATGTCGAGATCGAGCATGACGAAGACGGGGGTCTGCAGGCGGTCGGCGAGATCGAATGCGAGCGCGCCAAACGCGAAGCACTCATGCGGGTCCTCGGGGAAAAGCAGCACATGCTTGGTGTCGCCGTGCGAGGCGTAGGCGGCGGCCAGGATATCGGCCTGTTGGGTGCGCGTCGGCATGCCAGTCGACGGTCCCGCCCGCTGCACGTCGAACAGCACCGCCGGGATCTCGGCGAAATACGCCAAGCCGAGAAACTCCTGCATCAGCGACAGGCCCGGGCCTGAGGTGCAGGTGAAGGCGCGCGCGCCGTTCCACGCCGCGCCGATGACGATGCCGATGGACGCAAGCTCGTCCTCGCCCTGGATGATGGCGTAACGGTTCTTCTGCGTCGTCGGATCGACGCGATAGCGCCGGCAATAGCGCTGGAATGCTTCGGCCATCGAAGTCGAAGGCGTGATCGGATACCACGCCGCCACCGTGGCGCCGCCGTACACCGCGCCGAGCGCCGCGGCGGAATTGCCGTCGATGAAGATGCGGTCGCCGACCGCGTCACTGCGTACGACTTTGAGACCGATTGGCTTCAGGTGCTGTGCCGCGTAGTCGTGACCCATATGGAGCGCGTCGCGGTTCGGACCGAAGAGCTTTTCCTTGCCCTTGTACTGCTCGCCGATCAGCTGCTCGATCGCCGCGACGTCGATGCCGAGCAGCGCCGCCAGCGCACCGACATAGATGATGTTCTTGAAGAGCTGGCGCTGGCGCGGATCGGAATAGGCGTTGTTGCAGATCTCGGTCAGCGGCATGCCGATGACGGCGATGTCGTCACGGAATTTCGACGGCGGCATCGGCTTGGTCGAGTCATAAAACAGATAGCCGCCCGGATCGATCGAGGCGACATCCTGCGCCCAAGTCTGCGGATTCATCGCCACCATGAGGTCGACGCCGCCGCGCCGACCGAGATGACCGGCGCCGCTGATGCGAACCTCGTACCAGGTCGGCAGGCCCTGGATGTTCGACGGGAAGATGTTGCGCGTCGCCACCGGTACGCCCATGCGCAGGATCGAGCGGGCGAAGAGCAGGTTGGCGGAAGCCGAGCCCGAGCCATTGACGTTGGCGAACTTGACGACGAAGTCGTTGGTGCTGATTATCGGCTGTGGCATGCGGGTCCGGCGAGTGTCATGTCCAACAGGAATTTCTGCATGTCCCACGCGCCGGTGGGACAGCGTTCGGCACACAGGCCGCAATGCAGGCAGACGTCTTCGTCCTTCGCCATGATGCGGCCGGTCTTGAGCGTGTCGGAAACATAGATCGCTTGCGACAGATTGCGCGCCGGCTGATTGAGGTGAAGGCGCAGATCAGGCTCGTCGGCGTTCTCGGTGAAAGTGATGCAATCGACCGGACAGATGTCGACGCAGGCGTCGCATTCGATGCAGAGCGGCGCCGTGAACACGGTCTCGACGTCGCAGTTGAGGCAGCGCTCGGCCTCGAGATAGCCGAGTTTCTGGTCGAATCCCAGTTCGACCTCGAGCCGCACGTCCTTGAGCGCGACATTCTTCTCGCGCAGCGGCACGCGGTAACGCAGATCGTTGGAGATCGCGTTGTCGTAGCTCCATTCGTGGATGCCCATCTTCTGACTGATCAGGTTGACCTCGGGCGGCGGCCGCGTCGCGATGTCTTCGCCGTTCAGCAACTTGTCGATCGAGATCGCCGCGTCGTGGCCGTGCGCCACGGCCCAGATGATGTTCTTGGGTCCGAAAGCGGCGTCACCGCCGAAGAACACCTTGGGATGGGTCGATCCCATCGTCTTGGGATCGACCTTCGGCATGTGCCACTCGTCGAATTCGATGCCGATGTCGCGCTCGATCCAGGGAAACGCATTTTCCTGGCCAATCGCGACCAGCACGTCGTCGCATTCGAAATGCTGGTTCGGCTCGCCGGTCGGCACCAGCTTGCGCCGGCCCTTGGCGTCGCGCTCGGCCTTCACCTTCTCGAACCTCACGCCGGTGAGGCGGCCGTTGATGTGGGTGAATTCCTTGGGCACGAGGAAGTTCAGGATCGGAATGTCCTCGTGCATCGCGTCTTCCTTTTCCCAGGGCGACGCCTTCATTTCCTCGAAGCCCGAGCGCACGATCACCTTCACGTCCTCGCCGCCCAGCCGCCGCGAGGTGCGGCAGCAGTCCATTGCGGTATTGCCGCCGCCGAGCACGATGACGCGCTTGCCGATCTTGCCGACGTGGCCGAACGATACCGACGAAAGCCAATCGATGCCGATATGGATGTTGGCGGCGGCTTCCTTGCGGCCGGGAATGTCCAGCTCGCGGCCGCGCGGCGCGCCCGAACCGACGAAGATCGCGTCGAAGCTCTCGGCAAGCAGCGCCTTCATGCTGTCGACGCGCTGTCCGAGGCGCAACTCGATGCCGCCTATGTCGGTGATGTAAGCCACTTCTTCGTCGATGACGCTTTCCGGCAGACGGAAGCGCGGGATTTGCGTGCGGATCATGCCGCCCGCCTTCGGGTCGCCGTCGAAAATCACGACGCGATAGCCGAGCGGCGCGAGGTCGCGCGCCACCGTGAGCGAGGCCGGGCCGGCGCCGATCAGCGCGATGCGCCTGCCATTCGTTTTCTCCGGCGCCTTCGGCAGCAGCGCACGGACGTCGTTCTTGTTGTCGGCAGCGACGCGCTTGAGGCGACAGATCGCGACCGGCTCCTTCTCGACGCGGCCGCGTCGGCACGCCGGCTCGCATGGACGGTCGCAGGTGCGACCGAGAATTCCCGGGAACACGTTCGACTTCCAGTTGACCATGTAGGCGTCGGTATAGCGGCCGGCGGCGATCAGCCGGATGTATTCCGGCACCGGCGTATGCGACGGACAGGCCCACTGGCAGTCGACGACTTTATGGAAGTAATCGGGCGAGCGCGTATCGGTCGGCAGCAACGACGAAACTCCCTACTCTTGCCCGGCGGCGCGTTACCGCGTCGCCGTCACTCCCCCTCACGCACCCCGGCCTCGTCGTCGAGCGCCCGCGCAATCCGCTCAAGCTCACGGACGACCTCCGGCACCGCGGTCAATTCAGCGACATCGCGACAGCGACGCGCTAGATCGCGCAACCGCTCCGCCTGCGCTCCATCCGCGATGCCTTCCCCTCCGGCCGTTCTCAATGCCATCGCGCGCTCCTCACGCCCGACGCACCATCCCAATAACGGGACAGCGGGCCCATGGGTGCGACACTCTGCTCCAATGCACCGGAGGGCGCAACATCGCCTGGCGCAAGGCTGGCCCTTGCGAAAATACGGCTTTTTGGCGCCGCCGGGAGCCAGCGGAAACCTCGGCGCGACGCCCGAATGGGCGGCCGCGCACCTGTGACCATGGCCAGGCCAGGAGCCGCTCAACATGGTTTCGATTCGTTTATCGACTCGTCCTCCCGAGCGCCATCAACAAACCAAAAACGGGCTCGTGTTCGCTCGGCGCATGCGCCGGATTGTTCGCAGCGCGAGTTATCCACGCAATCAACAGGCTCGAAGACGATTCGCGCCTGTTTTCTGCGGCTTTCGGCGTAGGTCGGCTGGCCGCCCCATGATAAATTTTTGCGTTCCGCCGCCCGCGCCTGTGGGGGCACGCAAGGAGGTCGCCGGTAGAGTGGACAGTCCATCGTCCCAGACCACATCGCGCTTCGGTGGTGCCGTCGGGCCCGCCCTGCTCATGGCGGTGCTATTCGCCCTCGTCCTGGGCGTTTACGGCGCGGTTTATATCGACGCGTTCCGGCCGGCGACGATGCAGCCGAGACTGCCGGCCACGGCAATGCCATCGGTCACGGCATCGCCCGTTACGCCCGCTGCACAGCCACCATCGAGGAGTGTCGCCATTCCGTTGGCGCCGACCCCTGCGCACAGCAATGCCGCCGCGGACCGCAGCACGCCGGCGCCGGCCGAGGCAATCGAGCCGCCCTACTGGGTCGAGTATGGTGCCTATCGCGGGGTATTCTACGCCGCGAAGCTCGTCGAACGGCTTGACGCTGCGGGGCTCAAGGCCGAGATCAAGCGGGTTCGCGGGGCGGCCGGACGCGTCTATTTCAGCGTACGCTCGGCGTCGACGACGGATCGTGCCGGTGCGGCCGCGAGCGCCAAGATCGCGGCGGCTCGGACCGGCATTGTGCCGTTAGTTCATCGTGGCGACGGCGCTGCGCTGGCGCGACCGATCATGGCGAAATTGGCGGCGCACACACCGGCCGCGCGTGCGGATGGCTCATACTGGGTGCAATTCGGCGCGTATGACTTGCGCGGCTATGCCGTCGCCTTGCGAGACCGGTTGCAGCGCGCGGGCGTGAACGCCGCGCTCGTCGAACGCCACATCCGCGGCCATGCGCGCTATCTGGTTCGCTCGGCGGCGCCGCTGCAGCGCGCGAACGCTCGGAGCATGGCGGCCCGCGCCGGGTCGGCCCTCGGAATCACGCCGCTCGTCGGCCAGGCGTGGCGCGCGTCCCATTCGGCGACTTGACGTCTGGCGGCTCATTTTCGCGTTTGGAATCGCGGGACACCTCGTGTAGTTGGGCGAGCCCAATTCGTGCCTTATCGCGATGATTCTAACCCCGCTTGCCGACGACCGGCTTGAAACGACACTCAACGTCTTTGCCGAGTCTCTGCCGCCTGGCTTGGTAAGCAGCGTGTTTACGCGGCTCGCGCCAACGGCTGATGGCGCCCGCGCCAACGGCGAGAAAGCTCTTAAGAATCACTCTGAATCAATTGATCTTATAGCAAAGTTTGGCATCGGCGTTAAGGCCGGCGCGCCGCAACTCGATGTGTCCTGGGACGGTTCGGCGCTGCGTAGCGACACTGAGGCTTACGTGCTGCTCCACGAGGTCGCTCACTATCAGGTCGCCGCGCCGGCGCGGCGCGGCCTGGTCGATTTCGGCCTTGGACCCGGACCCGAGACCGGCGACCGCGAGCGCGCCAGGCGGGCCCAGACCCTGTTCGGGCTGGCACGCGAGCGCGAGGAGTCGATGGCGTCGCTGCTCGGGATTTTGTGGGAGGCCGAGTTCGACCACCCGGCCCTTGCCTCGCTGCTCGACCAGAACTGGCTCGAGGGGGCCGGGCGGATCGGAACCGCGATGCACTTCGCCAGCGTTTTGGACGCACTCGCGCGCGGTGACTTTATCGACGGCGCTGGGCGGCCGCTATTGCGGCTGCGCCAGCACGCCGACGACTAGCAGGCTGCTGAAAAACTCTGATGCGAAGCCGAATCACGCAACATAAGAATCATCGAGAGCCCTCTCGCGAATCGTTCTTGCGTGAACTGGTCGCCATGCGAATCAATGTTGCGTCTTCTCGCGTCCAAAAACGTTTTTCAGCAGCCTGCTAGTCGATCACGCGGCTTCGCTAGCCCGGATTTCTCACCGAGGGTAAGTGTTCGAGATTGTGTCGGGGAGATTCGGCGGGTTTGGCGTGAGAGTGTGATTTGGGGCATTTCCGGGACGCGGCGGACGCGCTGACGGTCGCCGCGC
>Ga0307372_10012810_pt1 | contig 10923 bp, 8 predicted proteins | sample OX1MG_FD_202533 | JGI IMG/M metagenome (GOLD analysis project Ga0307372, IMG submission 202533) | Soil microbial communities from Risofladan, Vaasa, Finland - OX-1 | ecosystem: Environmental > Terrestrial > Soil > Coastal area > Acid sulfate soil | place: Finland: Risofladan, Vaasa | collected...
GCCCCTTTTTCTCTCGCGAAAAGTCATGCGAATCACCTACGAATCCACGCAACAACCAGAAACCGCCTATCCTGCCCGAAATAGGCTTGATCCCTATGACATCCCTTGTTCATTGCGGAATCGCTGATCCTTCGGTTACATTCTAGACGGCGCGATACGGAGGGGGTACACTGCGACGGCAGGCGTGTTAAAACGTAAGGGCGGGTAAACGTTTTCTGGAGGCACCGAGCATGAAATCCGTTGTTGTTGCTCTCCGCCAGCAGAACCGTGAATGCCGCGGGGCCAAGCGCGACTCGCGGTTGGGAACCTGCCTGATTGGTTTTCGCGCGCCTCACCGACGACCAGGCGCGCGGCGCGCACCGATGATCTTGCTCCTGGCGGCGTTCCTTGGGAGCGCATCCTCGCCGGCCTGGGCTGCGCCGCAGCAGCGTCTTTCCGACGCGGAATTCCAGGTCGACTATTCCGCTTCGGGAATCACCGCCATTCACCGCGTCCACGACAAATACGACACAAATTACATCGCTCGCGGCGCCGCCCTGGGTGACCTCATCGTTCGCTACCGGGAAGCGGGCCAGCAACAATGGAAGAACGTGTCGGCCGCCGAAATGGAGCGCGCTGTCGGTCAACCCGCCTCCTCTGTCTCCTACACGATCGGTGTTCCGGTACCCACGATTGCCGAGAGCAGCCGACCCTCGGCATCCGTGCGCTCGTTCGGGCTGTTCGCGCTGGGCCGCGGGCCGGCGCCGGAGAGTTCACACGAGGAGGGAGTTCCAGCGTTCGAATGGAATGGCCGGAAGGGAACGCAGGAATGGGTGCAATACGATTTTGCGAAGCCAGAAAAGGTATGGTCGAGTGAGGTGTACTGGGTTGTGCGCTCGGGTGGCGGCGAGCCGTGTGCGCTGCCAAAAAGCTGGCGGCTGCTGTACCGCAAAGGGAACCAGTGGCATGCGGTCGCGGCGACGACTTCGTCCACGACTGCGGCGGACCAATTTGACCGGCTTGGCTTTGCTCCGGTGACGACCAGGGGATTACGGATAGAGGTGCAGCTGGCGGAAAACGCCACGGCTGGCATTTTCAAATGGCGCATCAACGATCAAGTGGCGCGAACGGTGACGCCGATCCATGATTTGAAGGTCAACGAGCGTTTCCATCTGCAAGACGGGGCGCTGGTCTGGGCGCTGACGTTGCGGAATGAGACGGATGGGAAACTGGAGGTCGGCGATCTTGGCTTGCCGCTGCCCTTCAACGAACGCTACGTCTCAAACAAAACGATCACCTACACAAGGCGGGTGATCCAACATAGCTTCATCGGGGGCGACGGCTCGTTTATTTTTTGGATGCGCGCGGACAGCGAGGGCCCATTTCTGGTGATGACGCCGCTGCGCGGCACGGGGCTGGAATATTTCAACATGCAGCCTTTCCGCGGCTATGCGGCATACATCCACTCGGCGGCCAGCGCCACGGAATTGCGCGCCAAGGGCCGGAGCTGGAACCTGCCCAATACGCTGCTAGCGCTCGCGCCCAAAGGCCAGCGGGGCGATTCGGCTGTCTACGGTTTCCGCTTCGAATGGGCCCAGGATTACGCGGGCGTGCGTCAAGTGCTTTACCAACAGCACTTGTTCGACGTAAATGTGGTTCCCGGGATGACCATTCCCACCGACCTTTCGGCCATGGTTTCGCTCCACACGCAAAACCGGATTCGCGCGATCGTGCCGCAGTATCCGCGAAGCACGCGAGTGCAATATCTTGGCGAGCGCGGCAAGGACTTGCGCGTCTACCGGGTGCGTTTCGCGCGGCTCGGTGAAAACATGCTTAAGGTCGAATACGGCCACGGGCTTTACCTGCCACTGGCGTTCTTCGTCACGCAGCCGCTGGAAACGCTCATTCAGAAACGGGCTGGTTTCATCGTGAGCCACGAACAGCACCGCAATCCGGCGAAGTGGTACAACGGCTTGTTTTCGCAATGGGACATGAAGAATCAGGTGCTTCGCGGACCTGACAATCTGGGCCATCTGCGACGCTACATGGTGGCCTGCGACGATCCGATTCTGGGGAAGGCCGAGTTCATCGCGGAAAAAAACGTCTTCTATCCCGACCCGAAGGAGATTGCGGCGGTCGAATACTACATTCGGCATTACGTCTGGGGCGGCTTGCAAGAAACCACCAACGAAAAGTTCCCCTACGCCGTGTATGGGATTCCGAACTGGAAGGTGAATCGCGATAGTCCCGACAAAGGCCCGGGCGGCCAGGAGCACGTCTGGAGAATCTACGACTACCCGCACGTTTTCGGCATGTACTACTACATGTACCGGGTGGCGAAGCTTTATCCGAACCTGACGCACTACCTCGACGCCAGCGGATATCTTGAGCGCGCCTTCGGCACGGCCCAGGCGTTTTTCACCGTACCCAACGAGCTGATCCACTGGCCGGCGTACGGAACCGGCACCTACGACGAGGTCGTGATTCCCGACATCATCCGGGCGCTGCGCAAAAATGGAGATCCGAAGCAGGCCGATTGGCTTGAGGGGCAGTGGCAAAAGAAGGTGGAATATTTCGTCAACGATAAGCCCGATCTCTTCCAGTCCGAATATCCCTTTGATTCCACCGGCTTCGAATCGACCGAAGCGCTGGCGAAATATGCCATGCATCACGTGATTCGGCCGGGCGAAAATGTCTCCGCGGGCGCCGAGGATGCCTTCCAGCGGTCGGTGAGCTATCAAGACGCTCAGCGCTTTCTCCACGAACAGATTCACTTGAACGTCGGGGACCGCGGCTGGCTGGAAACGGCGTACTACGATCTGGGCAGCGACTATCGCGGCGGCGGAGACTCCAGCTTCACGCTGAGTTACATGTCCCAGATGGGCGGCTGGGCGGTGCTCGATTATGGACTCGAATTCGCCCACAATCCCATACCCTACCTGAGGCTGGGCTACGCGTCCTATCTGAGTTCGTGGGCGCTGGTGAACGCGGGAACAAAGGCTTCCCATTACGGCTACTGGTATCCGGGCAAAAACAATGACGGCGGAGCAAGCGGCGGATTCGAACCACGGCCGTGGGGCAACGTCTGGTTCGGCAATTTCGCGACGGGCCGCGGCCCGTGGTGGTATTCGGGCGAGATCGATCTGGGCTTTACCGGAGCGTTGCGGACGGCGGCGACGATCGTGACTCGCGATCCAATTTTCGGGCTCTACGCGTATGGAGGAAAACTCGAGCGGAAAAAACGGGGCATCGCGGTGGCACCGATGGACGGTTTGCGCACCCGGTTCCATATTTTTCTCCATGGCGATCATGTCAGCATTTTGCTCACTCGTGATGGCTTCAAACGCGGTTTGCCCGTGGTTTTCAACCGCTCGTTGAGCCGCTTTGCGTTCACGCTGGAGAATCGCACGGGAGATGTTCATCGGACCGCTGTTCAAATCGCGGGATTGCCGCAAGGCGTGTATCAGGTAGATCTCGGTAAGCGCCCCTTCGAACGTTTCGCGAGCGAAGACGGCGAGGCCAATCGAATCGTCGTTCCGGTGAGGGGAGCAGTCGTCTCGTTGCGATTCATGCGCGTCGGCGCGGCCGCCCAATAACCGGCTGCGGGCCGATTCGCCGGTTGGGATGGGCCGGCGGCAGACCGAGGAGTTCTTGCTTGGGCGGGGAGAAATGGGTACATCGTTGTGTCTGGATGCCGGAAACGAGCGGGCGCGAAAAATGACTTTTGTAGTAAACGCTTTCTTGGTTTTCAAATAACGTCTCGTCTCAGAGGATACGGATCAAATTGGGTCGGAAGGAGAGAACATGACGATTTGGAATGAGGGGCTGTCGAGGAGGAAATTTCTGGCGAGCACGGCGGCCACTACGGCGCTGGAACTGCTTTCCACGCCGCTCCTGGCGTGGTCGAAGCCCGCTGCCGCCAATGCCGGAGCGCTACCGCAACAGGGTCGCCGTCCGAATTTTTTGCACGGCGTGCCGCCCAAGGTCGAGCCGTTTCCCATGAAGCAGGTCCGCCTAAGCGCCGGTCCGTTCCAGGAAGCGATGGAAATCAACCGACAATACCTGCACTCGATTCCGAATGACCGGCTGCTGCACACGTTTCGCTTGACGTCGGGCCTGTCCTCTTCCGCCGAGCCGCTCGGCGGGTGGGAGGCTCCCAAGTGCGAATTGCGCGGCCATTTCGCGGGCGGCCATTACCTCTCGGCGTGCGCGCAGATGTACGCCAGTACCGGTGACGAAGATCTCAAGAAGAAAGCCGACGCGATGGTAGAGGAGCTGGCCCTCTGTCAGAAAGCCAACAAGACTGGTTATTTGAGCGCTTTCCCCATCGAGGAATTCGATCGCCTGCGCGAGGGCCAGCCGGTCTGGGCACCCTTCTACACCATCCACAAGATCATGGCCGGACACTTCGATATGTATCGCCACACCGGCAATCAGCAGGCTCTGGAAACGCTCGAGAATATGGCGCGCTGGGTGGGGGAGTGGACTGGGCCGCTGAGCGATGATCTGATGAGCCGCGTGCTCGAAGTGGAGAACGGCGGCATGTTCGAAGTCCTCTGCAATTTGGCGGCGGCAAGCGGCAGATGGCAGCTCCTCGGTACCACGCGCCGGTTCGATCAGAAGCAGTTCTTCGATCCGCTGGCCGAGTACAAAGACGAGCTGCGAGGCCTGCATGCCAATACGAACATACCCAAGGTGATCGGCGCGGCGCGCTACTACGAACTCACCGGCGAACACCGGTACCACACGATTGCGTCTTACTTCTGGGAAGACGTCACGCAGCGCCGCTCCTATTGCACCGGAGGCAGCAATGACGGCGAATACTGGACCACCCCGGCGGGCGATTTGTCCCATACGCTGAACGAATGGAACGAGGAATGCTGCACTGGCTATAACATTCTCAAGCTCTCGCGCCATCTCTTCGCCTGGAGCGCCGATCCGCGCGTGATGGATTTCTACGAACGCGTGCTTTTCAATCATCGCCTGGGCACGCAGGACAGCGAAGGGATGAAGGGCTATTTCGTTCCGCTCGGTTCGGGCTACTGGAAGTATTACAACACCCGCTGGGATTCTTTCTGGTGCTGCACAGGAACCGGAAGCGAAGAATTTTCCAAATTCAACAACTCGATTTACTATCACGATGACCAGGGCATCTACGCAAATCTCTACATCGCCTCGGAAGTGAACTGGCCGGAGAAGAGCATTCGCCTTCGTCAGGAGACGCGCTTCCCCGAGCAGGAGGGTTCCACGTTCATCGTTCAGGCCGATCACCCGGTCGAGATGGCTCTACACCTTCGCATTCCGTACTGGGCTACGCGTGGCGGCACGGTGAAACTGAACGGCGAGACCCTTCCGGTCTTTTCCGATCCGAGCAGCTATCTAACCCTGAACCGCGTCTGGAAAAATGGCGACCGCGTCGAACTCAGCTTGCCGATGAGTCTGCGCGTCGAAGCCCTCCCCGGCGACGAGAGCATGCAGGCAGTGATGTACGGTCCGCTGGTGCTCGCCGGACGGCTCGGCTCCGTTGGACTGACCAAGGAGATGTTGTACTCAGCTTACGACACCTCGCCTCGCGGCAAACCGGCCCCAGTGGCACCGCTCAACGTTTCCCGGCCAGACAAGTTCGACTGGGTGGAGTCGTCTAACACCCCGCTCACTTTCCACTTGGTGGGTCAGAGTGCGCCAACCGAGCTTGTGCCGTTCTACCAAGTCGCTGGCGAGCGGTACGCCATCTACTGGAAGCTGAACCTTCCGCAGAGGCCGAGATTCTTATAGCAGCGGCGAGCCGAACGGCGTCTGCCCTTCAGCGGGAATCGGGTACCAGCGCGGTGTGCGGAGAAATGTACGGAACGTGATCGGCAGCGAAACGGGCGTTCAAGGGACCAAGTTGGCCGCGAATGACTGAGTTTAGCGGGCCTTCCACTTGGTCGAGCTCTCCCTGAAATACGCCGAGATACTCTTCCTGAGCCGCAGCAGGCCGGCCGGTGTAATCCGCTACCTGTTCGGTGAGTTGCCCCACACGTGACCTCAGATCGAGATGCTGCGGCGAATGCGGGCTGGGTTGGAGATCCTCACGAATCTGTGAAAGCTGTTCTTCGGTTTCCTTCGCCAGCTTCAGCGACGCAACAATCGCGTAGTCCATGCGCGTGAGCCGCAGCACGGCCCGATGATACGCGACCAGGTGGGCGCGCCGGGGCGCATGCGCGGATCCCCGAGGACCTCGAGTTCTTGCGAAATGGATTGGCCGTTTGCCTTCCAGCGAACCGTGTACCCTCCCGGCAGCGCGAGCATTCCGCGCAATGCCGGGGCGCGCCAGTCCTTTGGTGCGTCCGGCACGATTTCCTACAGCGGATCTTCGCGCAGGCTCAAGACAACAGGGTTGATGCCCTGCGCGCCCGGCCCGTTCACTTGGCGGATCATATGCCCCGCGCGATCGAGAATTTCGAGGTGAGCCTTCTCACCGTTCGCGATGGGGCGAACGAGGTAGTAGGAAACAATCGAGCCATACGGCTTATTGCCGGCAATCCACACCTGGCCGCCAACAGTGCTTGTGTCGCTCCATGGAATGTAACGATAAGCTGCCGCCGGCGGGAGTAGGTCGCTGGGCGATTCATGGCTGCGTCAATACGGCTGAAATCCGTAGCTGACTTTGCTGCATCTTCGCGTGGGCATCTCAAAAGAGGCTATCGGAATGTGAGAACGGCCTAAACTCACTTCTCTTGTTGGTATACGATTTTCTTTCCTGTCTTGACTTCGAGCACGGGCAGCATCGTCCGCGGCAGCGCCTTGCCCAACTCGAACACAACCGCCTGCTTCGTGGTGCCTTGCGTGAACTCCAAGGTCAGGAAATGGTGTTTGGCCTTGATAAACAGACTGGCAATACCGCACGGCCAGCATATCAAAGCGACGCCGATGGACGTGCCAATGCGGGTCGAAGGCTTGTTGCCATATTCCATGTCCACGATGGAGGAATATGGAATTGCAAAATCTCCCTGCTTGTAGTCGAAGCGAAGATTGGCGTTTCCAGTGATGAGCTTCCCTTTTTGCGCTTTGGGGATTTGCGTGACGGTGCCGCCGTCGTATTGCGCCTGCTTTGAGCTTACCGCGTAGGCTTGGAGCGGAGCGAGCAAGAGCGCCGCGCTTAGAACTGCGATGAGGATCGTCTTCGCTTGTTCTTTGGTTTTCATTTTTATTGTTCCGTCGCAGTCTTCCGAGAAGTAACTGTCCAAAATTGTACAGCGGCAAGCGCGTCGTCGAGCACTATCTGGCTGCTCGGTACTCTATTAGTAACGGAAAATTCCAGGCACATTCCCGTGATTTAGTTCCGTTCTATGAGCAAATCTTAATTTCCTCACGTTCGATTTCAATCGTCCTATACTATTTCCATGCGGATGGTCATTCTTCTTTGTGCTGTGTTGACCGTCTTTTCTGGTGGCGCCTTGGCGCGGCAGAAATCCTCGCCCTCTGCCGCGTCGTCTCATTGGCAGACCGGAGTCGTCATTCCAAAAGTTATCTGTGTGAGGCATGCGGGCCAGAGCTATACGCTTTACCTCCCTTCTGATTACTCCCGAAAGAAACTCTGGCCAATTGTCTATGCCTTCGATCCGCTCGCGCGCGGAAGCTTGCCTGTTGCATTAATGAAAGAAGCAGCCTAGCGATATGGGTACATCGTGGCAAGCTCGGATGATGCCCACAATGGGCTCTGGAAGCCGTTGAGCCAAGCCGCACAGTCAGTACATGAAGACACGCACGAGCGCATCGCAGTTGACAACAACCGCATTTATTTTGCAGGGCTTTCTGGCACGGCTCGATTTGCGGCAACCCTTGCGCAAATCTGCAAATGCGCCGCCGGGGTGCTTTTGGACGGCGCGGGCTTTGAACGTTCGTCGCCACCTGCGCCGCACGGGACTTTCGCTGTTTTCCTCACGGTCGGCAATTTGGATTTCAATTATGGGCAGGTTGTGGATCTCAGCGCGAAACTCGGTGAGCTACACTACGCACAGATATTGCGCCGGAATGATGGTCCTCACGAATGGGCACCCGCCGGAGTCATGGAAGAAGCGTTCGCGTGGTTTCGTTTGATGGCAATGAAGGATGGCCGTGAAACGCGGGACGCGGCTTTTGTGGAGGAGCAAGCTGCAGAGGCGGACAAGCGCGCGAAAACTCTCGCGCTCTCCGGCGATGCTTATGGCAGTTGGCTGGAATATCGCCAGGACGCGGAGACGTTTGATGGACTCTCGGAAGAAGAAGCATTCTTTCGCAAACGTGCCGACGCATTGAAGAAGGAAAAGGCAGTTCTAGATGGTACGAAACTCGATCGGAAGGAAATTGAGGAGCAATCCAGCCTGACGGACAGTATTTATGCTGGGATGGACGCTTTGCGCCAGTCCGGTACAGATGATTTCGAACTGCGCAGCAAGAAGCTAGAGAGCCAGATTTCCAATTTGCGAATCCACGCCGACCATGAAAAGAATTCGCAAAAGCTTCTGGTAGACCAACGCACACTCGCCGGTATTTCCATGGAGGCTTTGGAGACCGGGGAAAATTCCTGCAGGCAAAGAACATTGCAAGCGCCCGTACTGATCTGGAGCTTGCGGTTGCTGCCGAGCCTGATGATGTCCTGGCGCTCAAGACGGTAGCGGTTGCTCGCGCTTTGTCCGGCGATAACAAAGGCGCTATCGATGCCCTTCAGAGCGCGAAAGAAAAAAGCAAAGATCTTTCCGCATTTTCTGCGTGGCTCAATAATGAGCCTGCGTTCGCCAAGTTGCACAACCTACGTGAATTTCGAGTCCTTACTTTATTCGGCGCACTACCCTTGAGCTTCGCCAAAATGCCACCCGGGCCAAAATGACGCGATTCTCTTTTGCCGCGGCGGGGATGAGGAGCCTGCACTCGACCAAGAGCTTCTGTCAGGACCTCGAAGGCTTCTTATGGGCGGAAATGTGGGCGCCCCGGCGATGTGGATATGCGTAAGGATGGGCAAAAAGCTGTCCGGACTAAGCGACTCTATCGTCACGGTGATGCAGCCCACCGAGGCGATCGTGAGAAAAGATGCGACCGGAGACTATCGAGCGCGGTCGGTTGTTCGGTGTTCCCTTCCCGAGTCCGCGATGTATGCAGTTGTCATGGTAGTAACGGACATATTCAGAAAGCAGCCGCTTCAGATGGCATTCGTTCACCGCAATGATGTGGTCCAATAGATCCCGTCGACAGCTTTCCGCCCAGGGCGCCGGCACATCGTTCTGCCAACGGATTTCGAACGAAGTACGTACGGGTTCCATCCTCAGGGATCTCACGACTGCGGGGACCTCTTCCCCGTACTTGCCATCCGGTCGATGATCAGAAACGAAGAGAGTCCGCCCATATCTGGGCAAGCCCCTGCTGGACAGGTTTCGATGGGAGAGGGACCAAGAACTGATTTAACTTCGATTCCTTAAATCGCAAACGACTCGTGCGTGCATTGAACGCGGCCAGCGGAAAGTTGCCCCGCTGCCGGAACTACTTCTTACTCACAGGCGTCGCGGTGTCGACCCAGTATGCCTTGCGCGCGCGCAGTTCGAGCTTCGGCCTGTCCTTGAGCTTCACTTCCAGCGCATGAAGCCCTGGTTGTGGCGATTGCGGACTGAAGGCCAGGACATAGTAGTTTGGCACGTCATTCGAAATGCTTATCAGGTTTCGGGTGAGCGTCTTTGCATCCTTAAAGGCGAAGTACTCGCCGCCAGTCAGTTGCGCGACAGATTCCGGCACGTTTCGCCTGAATCCGTCCTTCGCGGCGAGGAATGCCATCCGGGCCAGTCGCAACGGTGGGAGCAGATCGCTTGCACAGTCCAGTGCCTGAACGCTGCGCCTTCCGTGCGCATCCGGGTCGGCATCTGGCGCGTGGCTCATACAGCCGCCCGGCGCGTACGGCTCGTTCGTGTAAGGAGTTCCTCCCGGCAGGGGTAGCTTAGAGGCTTCGTGTTCCACCGCTGCTTTCGTGCTCGAAAAAGCGAAGCTGTAGATCGAGGTATTTGTGTCGTCGACTGCGCGCAGGGCATCCCCGAAGCTCGTTTGACTGCCGCTGTCAACCGTTTCGCTGAAGAGCAGCACAGCACGGCGATAGGCCGGCGGCTGTTTGCGCAAAAGTTTGATACCGAAGCTCAGCGCGTCAAGAATGGACGCGCCCTCATCGCCCGCGCGCAGAGTGGCAATCGTCTTGGCTGCCGCAGCCGTATTCGCGGTGAAGTCGTGTTCGAGGCGAGGACTGCCATCGAAGCTGATCACAGCGACGCGATGCGGCACATCGCCAATGACGGCATCTAGCACCGCGCCAAGATTCCGATAATCGCGCAGGTGTGATGCACCCAGGCCCCCGGTCTGCACGATGACGGCCAGGGCGAGGGGTTCCGAATCGGTATCGGGCTCTAACTGTAACGTCTGCGGAACACCGTTATCGGTGAGGATGAAATCGTTAGCGGTGAGCGAGAAGACAACCTCGCCGGCTTTCGTTTTCACCAGCGTCGGCACAAGCACCAAATTCGAGCGCACTGTGAGAGCCGGGATCTGCGGGCTAGATTTGTCTTGTGACGCCGACGCGCTCTGAGATGCAGTAGTTGTTTGCGCCGGCGTCGCGATTGGAAATCCACCAGACAGAACGACAAGAATGAGAAGGATTCGCACGGTTCGACAGCGCTCTCAACAGCACCCTTACAGATGGTACCAGCAATTAATATCTTCCGCTCTTGAAGCGGTAGGATTGGGCGCACGACTTTAAAGGGAGAAGGGGGCCCATATCGTTTCCAGGTGGCTAGTTCCTTGCGTATATGTTACGCTAGGAACAGGAGGACCACCACATGTCTCAGTCCCTTTCGGATTTAGAACAACGACGTGAAGTCCTTGCTCAGCGCATCGCGCAGCTCGGCGATCTCCGGCCCGGCAGCGTTACGAGCACGTTCGGTCGGTGCG
>Ga0307372_10012811_pt1 | contig 10923 bp, 11 predicted proteins | sample OX1MG_FD_202533 | JGI IMG/M metagenome (GOLD analysis project Ga0307372, IMG submission 202533) | Soil microbial communities from Risofladan, Vaasa, Finland - OX-1 | ecosystem: Environmental > Terrestrial > Soil > Coastal area > Acid sulfate soil | place: Finland: Risofladan, Vaasa | collected...
CGATCGCGAGTGAGACTCGTCTTCACGGCGCAGGGCTGGGAGGACTACATCCATTGGCAGCGCGCCGATCGCTCGATCCTCAAGCGGACTAACCGGCTGATCGACGACGCAATCCGCGACCCGACGAGCGGGATCGGAAAGCCAGAGCCCTTGAGGTATGGGATTGCGGGGGCATGGTCACGGCGAATCACCGACGAGCACCGGCTCGTGTACCGCGTTCTGAACGATGACCTCGTAATCCTCCAGGCCCGCTATCAGTATGAGAAGTAGCCTGCCGCGCACCCGAGCACAAACCTCGCAAGCTACGCGACTCAGAGCAACTCGTCGGCATCGCCGAGACGCTCGCAGTGCCACGAACGCGGGAGCCGCGTGCGGGCAGGTACGGTGTTGGAGATGAGTGACGACCGCGAGCTGCGGCCGACGCCGATCCTGGCGTCAGACGCCGAACGAGAGCGCAGCATCACGCTGCTGCGTGATGCGGTCGGAGAGGGTCGGCTGACACTCGAAGAGTTCAGCGAACGCGTCGGTCTCGCTCAGTCCGCGCGCACCGACCAGGAGCTGACCTGCCTGACTCGCGACCTGCCCGGCGCCCCAGTTGCGGCCAGCCCGCCGGCTGCCGCGTCTGAGCAGCACCGGGCTTTCTGCTCGCACCTGGTCCGCGGCGGACCGTGGTCACTGTCGCCCCGCTCGTCGTGGCGTTCGATCTTCGGCACGATCGACCTCGACCTCAGCCAGGCGCGGCTCGCCGGCGCCGAGACCGCACTCGCGGTCTACAACCTGTTCGGCACGGTGACGGTGATCGTCCCCGAAGGCGTTGAGGTAGTCGTACGCGGGGGCGGGCTTTTTGCCAGCCAGAAGATCGAGTCGCCCGAGCGACCGCCGGTCGCCGGCGGGCCGAGGCTCACGATCGATACCCGCGGCCCGGGCGGCACCCTGTATGTGCGCACCAGCCCGAGCCCGACGCGGGTCGAGTCGCTCAAGCGCGCGCTCAACGTCTGAGTCTCAAGCGGTGGCCCAGCCGTCCATTGGCCGGTTCGGCTGACGCCGGCGTCGGCGAGTCCAGCCGTCGAACTGTGATAATCGGCGCCTTCCGGCGCCTCCCCCGCCGACGAGTACCGTCAGCGGGGGAGGACTTTCGCTCAGGTCGACGCAGTCTGGCCCGCGCCAGGGGCGTAGGCCGCCCCAGAGCGAGACGAGCCGGACATTCCGGGACAGTGGTGCTTTGCTCCGGATGGCGCCTTGGTCATCGAGGGCGTCGTGGCCGTTGTGGGGGTTGAACTGGCCGGGGTGGTCGAAGTGCTGCCGGTGGCGGCGCTCGCAAGTGCAGCCCCTCCACCGGCGATCGCCCCGGTCGCGATCAGCGTCGCCGCTACTCGCATGGGATTGATGTGCATTGGACGACCCTCCTTGTGGTTGGGAACCAAGCGTCGCGCGCACGCGTTAGAAACCTGTATGAAACGTCGAAGGATCAGCCGTGATTGCGTCCGAGCCTTCGGCGCGACAGCCAACCACCTGAGCGGCTGGCTTCAGACGAGCCGCGGCGCCAGTTCTCGACGCAGTAGCTCGATGAACTCCAGATCGTCGTCAGGCAGGTGTTGGCACAACGCCATCTGACGCCAGCTCCGCTGCGGGCCCTCCACAGGCAGTCGGTGGTAAAGCCCCAGTCGCGATGCGTAATACGCCGCAGTTGGTATCAGTGTTTTGCCGTCGCGCCTGTGCACTATTTGACGGATTGTCCCGCCGCGGCGGCGCGACGATGCTGAGGATAGAGCGGCAAGCATCTCGCAACCGAGCTACCGCACCGTCAGGGGAACACACATACGGTTGCACCACGGTCCGCTATTCACGGAAGGAAAGGGGACATGTTCACGCTGGTCGGCGCCGTAGCGGGCTCAGAGACCGCCCGCACGCGATGCACAGGCGCCGAGCGATCTTTCGCTTCTGCTCGAACCTGTCGCGTGATGTGGCACCCACTTCCGGGAAGCGGCGATAGTGACACTCCTACTGATCGTGTGCGTCGCGGTTGTGGCAGATCATCAATTGAGTCACGATCGGCGCCAAGTCCGAACCGTCAGAGGCCATCACCGTGGCGATGATCCCTGATGCCGGACCCCCAGCCGGCCCTCCACGTGGCCAACGCGGAGGCCGGCGAGCGTCAGACCATGGAGATGGCGCTCCACAGCGCCGACAAGACCCACTGCGCAAGGGACCACCCGGCGACCGTCGCGGGAGAGATGCAGGACCAACAAAGCCGATCAAGCAGGCCGCAGGGATTGAGCAGTTACTGTTAATGACGGTTGTCGTCATCATGATCGTTGTCGCGGGGCTGGTGTTCGCGGAATACACGCTCAGCTATCTGCATTTCATCGCGAACCGAATTGGCACTTACTGATGCCCGCTCCTGGCCCTCGGTCATCAGGTCTGGCCGCCTGCCCTGAACGCTGGCCCGGGGTGGGCGCCTGACACGCCGGGCTGCCCAGCGGGGCTGCCCGGCGGGGATGACGGCTAGGGTGGAGCCATGGAATTCGGAATCGGCTACTTCCCCACCCATGACGCGACCGGACCGGGGGAGGTCGCGCGCCTGGTCGAGGAGCACGGCTTCGAGTCGCTGTTCTTCGCCGAACACACGCATATTCCCGCGAGCCGCGAGACCCCATATGCGGGCGGTGGCGAGCTGCCGCGCAAGTACCTGCACACGTACGACCTGTTCGTGGCGCTGACCGCCGCGGCGGCGGCGACGTCGCGCCTGCGGGTCGGCAGCGGCGTCTGCCTCGTGATCGAGCACGACCCGATCGTGCTCGCCAAGCAGGTCGCGTCCGTCGACCACCTGTCCGGTGGCCGCCTCGAGTTCGGCGTCGGTGCCGGCTGGAACCGTGAGGAGATGCAAAACCACGGCACCGACCCGCGCACGCGCATGCGCCTGCTGAAGGAGCGGGTCGAGGCGATGAAGGCGATCTGGACCGAGGACGAGGCGAGTTACCACGGCGAGTTCGTGAACTTCGACCGCATCTGGTCATGGCCGAAACCGGCCCAGCGCCCGCACCCGCCGATCCTCGTCGGCGGGGCCGGCCCGACCGTGCTCGAGCGTGTGCTCGCATACGGGGACGCCTGGTTCCCGAACTACGCGGGCGCAGACACGCTTGCACGCGTCGCCGAGCTGAAGGCGCGCGCCGAGCGCCCGATCGAGTTCCAGGTGATCGCGGCGCCGGCCGAGCCCAAGGACCTCGAAGCGCTGGCGCAGGCGGGCTGTACACGCGCGTGCCACTGGCTTCCGTCCGCCAACCGCTCGACCGTCGAGGCGGCGCTCGCCGCGTGGGAGCGGGCGATCGCGCAGTTCACCGGCGAGGCCTGAGACGTCTGCTGGAAAACCGGCCTGAGCGAACGTAAGCTGGCAACATCGGGCTGGCGGACCACTACGAAAGGAACCGCGATGGGATTCGGGGACAAGTTGAAGGGCTTGCGCGACCAGGCTCAGCAGGCGGTCGTGGAGAACAAGGACAAGATCCAGGGTGCGGTGCAATCTGCCGGTCAGGTGGCCAACACCAAGACCAAGGGCAAGTACGCCGACAAGATCGCGAAGGTGGGCGACAAGGTCAGCGGCAGCGTGGAGAAGATCGCGGGAGCCGACGAGGCCACCGCGAATACCGTCGATGACAGCACCGCTCAGACCGTCGATCACACCACCGCTCAGACCGTCGATGACACCGATTCGTCGGCAGCGCCGGTCACCCAGGAGCCTGAGAACCCTGTGACGCCGCCGGCTGCCGACGAGGCCGCGGCGGGCTTCCCAGAGTTCGAGTAACTGGGCGCGCCGACCCCTTGCTGACGGATAAGGAGTCGGCCCGTCCGACAACGGCGCTGCGCGACCTCGACGCCGACCTCGAGCTGCTCGGGGCGACGCTCGATGAGGTCTGTCACGCCAGTGGTGCCGCTGAGATCCTGAGTGTTCGCACGCGTGCGGTCGAGTTGGCGTGGGGCGCGCGCGGTGGCGATGGGACGGCCGGGGACGAGACCGCCGGTGACGAGCTCGAGCGGCTGATCGCCGGGCTCGACATCGCTCAGATCGAGCTGCTGATCCGGTCGCTGACGCGTCTGTTCCAGCTGATCAACCTCGCCGAGGACAACGAGCGCGTGCGGCGCATCCGGGCGCGGGAGGCCCGCGAGTGGCCGGCGCCGCGCCGCGGTTCGATCGACGAGGCCGTCAGCCAGATGGCACAACACGGGGTCGGCCCGGAGGCGATGCGAGCGCTGCTGTCGCAGTCGGAGATCCGGCTCGTGATGACCGCGCATCCCACCGAGGCGCGGCGCCGCACGACGATCGACAAGCTGGCTCGGATCTTCCACGAGCTGCGCGCGCTCGACGACCGCCTTGGCCGTGACGTCGAGCAGGCGCATGAGCGCATCCGCGCGACCGTCCAGGAGCTGTGGGGTTCTGACGAGCTGCGCGCGATCTCACCGACGGTGCTCGACGAGGTGCGCGGCGGCCTCGTGCATTTCGCGAGCACGCTGGTCGACGTGATCCCGCGGACCTACCGTGAGCTCGAGCGTGCGCTGCGTGACGCCTACCCGGGGGCGTCGATCGACGTGCCGCCACTGCTGCGCTTCGGATCGTGGATCGGGGGCGACCGCGACGGCAATCCAAACGTGGCGCCCGAGACGACCGTGCAAACGCTTGAGCTGCTGCGCGAGCATTGTCTGCGGTTTCTCGAGAGCCGCGTCGAGACGATCGCCGGGCGGCTCTCGTTCTCGGAGCGGATCACCGGTCCGGGGCCGCAGCTGGCGTCACTGCTGGCGTTCGGCGAGGACAACTTCCCCGAGATGGCGTCCCGGCTGGAGCAGCTCAACCCGGAGGAGCCGTATCGCCGGGCGATGACGTTCATCCGCGAGCGCGTGCGCTGCACCGCCATCGCGGCCGCTCCGGGCTCGGCGGTCGCCGCAGGCGGGTACTCGGAGCCATCCGAGCTGCTCGCCGATCTGCGCCTCGTCGAGCGGGCGCTGATCGAGGACGGCGGTGAGTTCAGCGCTGCGGGCGACTTGCGCGACCTGATCTGCCAGGTCGAGGTGTTTGGCTTCCACTTCGCAACGCTCGACATCCGACAGCACGTGCAGGTGCACCGCGCCGCGCTAGATGAGGTGTTCGAGACGCTCGGCATGGCGTCCGGATACGCGGCGATGTCCGAGCATGAGCGGATGGCGGTGCTCGAGTCGTGCATCGCTGACCGCCGGCCGCTGATCCCGGCAGACACCTCGCGCTTCGGCGCGGCGACCCGTGAGGCGATCGAGACCTTCAGGATGATCAAGCGTGCGCTCGACGGGCCGCATCGCGGCGCGATCGACGCGTATGTGATCTCCGGCACCGAGGCGCCGTCGGACGTGCTCGAGGTGCTGCTGCTGATGAAGGAGGCGAGCCTCGCGCGAGCCGGTGGCGGCGACGCGCAGCTGCGGATCGTGCCGCTCTTCGAGGCCGGCGCGACGCTGGCCGCCGCTCCCGCGACGCTCGAGACGCTGCTCGCGACTCCGGTCTACCGCGCGGCGCTGCATGCGGTCGACGACCACCAGGAGGTCATGGTCGGGTACTCGGACTCCAACAAGGACGTCGGCTACCTGGCATCAGGTTGGGCCACCTACCGGGCACAGAGTCGTATCGCCGCGGTGCTGCGGCGCCACGGCGTCAGCTGGATCTTCTTCCACGGCCGCGGCGGCGCGATCGGCCGCGGCGGCGGCCCCACCAACGACGCGATCCTGGCGCTGCCGCCCGGCACGGTCGACGGGCGCCTGAAGACGACCGAGCAGGGCGAGGTGCTGACCGCCAAGTACACGGTCGGGGAGATCGCGCACCGCGAGCTCGAGCTGACCACCAGCGCGACGCTGCTGGCCTCGGCCGTGACGCTGCTGGGGTTGGAGGAAGGTGGCGGGCAACGCTCGCATCCGCCGCTCTACGAGCAGGTGCTCGAGGAGATGGCGGTGACCTCGGAGACGATGTACCGGGGGCTCGTCCACGAGGACCCTGACTTCGTCGAGTTCTTCCTCAACGCCACGCCAGTCTCGGAGGTCTCGCGCCTGCGTCTCGGCTCGCGTCCCGCCCGGCGTCACGCGGCCGGCGGGATCGACCAGCTGCGCGCGATCCCGTGGGTGTTCGCGTGGACGCAGTCGCGGATCGTGCTGCCCGCCTGGCTCGGTCTCGGCACGGCGCTGCGCGAGGCGCGTGAACGTCACGGCCTGGGCACGCTGCAGGCAATGACCGTGCGGTGGCCGTTCTTCGCCTCACTGATCGCCAACGCCGAGATGGGTTGCAGCAAGGCGGATCCGGGGATCGCGCGGCGCTACGTGGCGCTGTGGGACGACGTCGGCGCGCGCGAGCGCATCTGGGGTGTGCTCGACGCCGAGCTCGAGCTCACGCGCGCGGAGTTGATCGCGATCCGGGGCGGCACGCGTCTGCTCGACTCCGAACCGGTGCTGCAGGCCTCGATCGACCGCCGTAACCCGTATGTCGATCCGCTGTCCTTCATCCAAATCGAGCTGCTCAGGCGCCGGCGTCGCGGTGGGTCGGACTCCGCTGCCGATGAGGAGCTCGCGCGTCTGAGCCTGCTGGCGATCAACGGGATCGCCAGCGGATTGCGGAATACCGGCTGACGCGCTGGGCTCGTAGATACGAAAGACTCCGCGCATGACATACGAGATCACGATTTCCGATGCTGACGGCGGCCTGGAGGCGACCTTCGCCCCCGAGCTCGGGATGATCGGCAGCTCGCTACGGCACGACGGCGAGGAGCTGCTTTACCAAGGGAGCGGCCTACAGGCCTATGCGGACCACGGCTCGACGTTCGCGCTGCCGCTGCTGCACCCGTGGGCGAACCGCCTGCGGTCGTGGGAGTTCGAGCTCGACGGGCGCGACGTGGCGCTGGACCCCGACTCGCAAATCACGCATCGGGACACCGCCACCGGCACGGCGATCCATGGGCTGCTGACGGCCAGCCCGCACTGGACGGTCACAGACGCCGAGCGTCAGGTGCTCATCGCCGAACTCGATTTCGGGGCCGTGCCCGAATACGTCGCGGCCTTCCCGTTCCCGCACCGCGTGCGGTATACGGCATCGATCAGCGGCGCGGCGCTGATGGTCGCCTTCAGCGTGATCGCGACCGGCGATGTCGCCGTGCCGGTGTCGTTCGGGTTCCATCCGTACCTGACGCTGCCCGGCTCGGACCGCCGTAGTTGGCACCTGGAGCTGCCCGTCGCCCGCCAGGCGCTGGTCGACAACCGCATGATTCCGACAGGTGCGACCGAGCGGATCGCCCGTGGCGCGCTCGATGGCCCGCTCGCGGACCGCACATTCGACACCGGCTACGACCGGCTTCACGGCGTGGTGCCGGAGTTCGTGCTTGCCGACGAGCGGCGCCGGCTCGCGCTCACGCTCGTCTCCGGCTATCCGGTCGCGCAGGTCTTCGCGCCGGAGGCCTCGCAGTTCATCTGCTACGAGCCGATGACTGCCCCGGTCGATGCGCTGATCTCGGGCGACGGGCTGAATTGGGTAGCGCCCGGGGACGAGTTCGAGGCTATTTTTACGATCGCAGTCAGCCGACCCTGATAGGGAGGACACGATGGAAACCTGGGATGCGATCAGCTCCCGCCGCAATGTGCGCGATTACACCGACAAGCCGCTGCCCGACGAAGCTTTGCGGCGCATCCTCGAGGCCGGCTGGCGCGCGCCTTCCGCAAGCAACTGGCAGCCGTGGGACTTCGTGGTGGTCACCGATCGGCCACAGCTCGAGCAGCTGTCGCAGGTCTGGCAGGGCGGTGGTCACATCGCCCGCGCGGCCGCCGCCATCGGGCTGGTAATCGACGACTACGAGCCCGGGCGCGATCGAGAACTCGCTCTCTACGACCTCGGCCAGGCCTCGCTACAGATGATGGTCACCGCCGCCGACATGGGAATCGGCTCGGGCCACTCGGCCGTGGGCGACCAGGATCTGGCGCGCCGGGTCCTTGGCCTTCCGCAGACCAAGATCCTCAAGTACGTGATCGACTTCGGCTATCCGGCCGACCGGCCTTTGAAGCCGATCAAGAAGCCGAACCGCAGAGCGTTCGACGAGGTCGTGCACCCCGGCGAGTGGTGACGGTCGCTGGAGTTATGCCGCGCCACGCTGCATAACTCCGGGCTCAGCGCTTCACTCTGCGCGTACCCGCAACAGCTGAGCGGCGCGTGATGTCACCGTTTCGTTCGACGTTGACACAGAGTCGTCACACTGCGTGACACTTTCGGCACACTTCGGACACACTTCCGGCACACGTGCTGAGGCCCTCTGAAGCGACCCCCGAATCGCTCCGGCGCTGACTCAGCCGAAGTGGCAGGCCTTCGCGGCCTTCTCAAACACCGGCGACTGCTCGTCGATCGACTTGGGGATCGCGATGATGAGCCCACCCCCGGCTTCGATGGAGCTGTAGTTGGCGGGGTTGAGGCTTGTCGGCGGGGCTTGCGAGACGATCGGGTCCGGGAATCCACTGACGCCGTGCCGGCGCATGCATTCCGCGGTCGTGGTCGCCTGTTTGATCGCCTGTTCGCTGGCTGGGTGGCCCTGCGGTCCGCCGCCCGGAAGTAGCTTGAAGCAGGTGGTCTGAGCTGCTTTGAACGCCGGCGACCGCGGGTCGACACCGGTGCCGGCAAGATTGATTCCGTGACCAGTCGGGTCAGGGAAATTGGTCACCCCATGCGCACGCATGCACTTGCTGAACCCGATGAAAGCGTTCTGATGGCTGCTCGCGTGGTTGGGCTTCGACGATCCGCCGCAAGCCGCGAGCGCCACCACGCATGCCAGCGCGGCAACCATCAGGAGCACACCGTTTCGCAGCCGCGCTGGCATTGCCGTGTTATACGCGGGGCCCGGTAACAGGGCGGTTACGGCGCGACCCGTTGGCGTCCGCCGCTCAGGCGCCGATCACTTCGAGGTCGCGCTGGGCTGGTCCCTCCACCACCTTGCCGTACGGGTCGAAGCGCGAGCCGTGGCAGGGGCAGTCCCAGCTTTGAAGCGTTGCGTTCCATTGCACCGAGCAGCCGAGGTGCGTGCACTTCCTCGAAAGGACGGTCAGCTTCCCCGAGGCATCGCGGTAGCCCGCGAGCTTGCGCCCGTTCTCCTCGACGATGGCTCCCTCCCCGGGTTTGAGGTCGCGAGGTGATCGCCCGACCGTGTGGACGATCAAGACGTCGCAGCGGGCCGCGTGCGAGACCGTGTTCGGCACCGACCCCAGCACGCGCCTGGCGCCGGCCATCCCCTTGTTGCCAACCACGACGAGGTCACTCTCCTCATCCTCGGCCAGCTTTGCGATTGTCATCCCGGGATCGCCCTTGGCATTACGCTGGGGCAGCCCCGGATCGCCCAATCGCTCGGCCGTGTCCTTCAACACGATCCGGCCCATCAGCTCGTCGCCTACGTGGGCCAGCGTGATGCTCGCGCCGAGCCTGTTGGCGAGCTCGGCACCCAGATGGGCGGCATGGGAGGCCGTGGATGAGCCGTCGGTGGCGATCAGAACCGACTTGTAATCCGGGCCTGTGCCTGCGCCGCCCGCGAGTTCTGAGGTGCGCACAATCAAGACGTCGCACGGCGCCTCGTGGGAGATCTGATCCGGGATCCCTCCGAGCCGCAGCCGCTTTCGCTGTCCCAAACCGATGTCGCCGACGACGATCAGGTCGGCGTCATCGCGGTCGGCGTGGTCGACGAGAACGGCCGACGGTTCTCCTTCTGCCACCGCCGTTCGCGTGTACACCCCTGTCGCGTCGGCGCGGCGGCGTGTCTCCTCAACAGCCATTTCGGCCGCCGCCCTCGCCTCACCGTCCCCCGTGTAGGCCGAGACCACGAGCAGCTCGCTGCCGACAGCGGTGGCCAGCATCAGCGCCGCATCCTCGGCGAGGCGGGCGGTCGGTGAGCCGTCGGTGCCAATGACGATGGTTTGGAACACGAGCTGACCTCCAGCTTCTCGGAAATCTCAGAACGGTTGGATGATCATCAGGTACACGATGAACAGGAGTCCAAGTGACCCCACCCATACCGTGACCATCGGCCGGTTCGAGGCGACCAGCTCCTGGATCTCGGCGGGACCGACGGCAGTGCCGCCGCCCTGCTCGATCGCCATCACCCGGCGCAGCCGGCGGTAGTAGGGCGTCGTCACGGCGCGCATGAAGACCATCTCGCCAAGGAAGACCCCAAGGGCAACGCTAATCCACGCCTGCTGGGACCACCAGTGCCCGTCAAATCCTGCGGCGACCCCGCCCAGCAGGAGAACAAAGGTCGCGACGTAGAAGGCGACGGTGGTCGAAGCCGACAGCTCAAGCAGCACCCGCAGCCGCTCCGGACTGCGCTCACCACGGATTTTCAGCGCCACGCCGGTGCTGACCCCGTGCGCCAGCACAAAGCCGATCACCCCAACTATGTGAATGAAGACCCACCAGGTGTACAACCGCGTCCCCCAGTTGCGCGTGCGTGCGGCGTGGATCCTAACGTCCGGAACGACCGGCCGATACTTCGCCTGCAGACGTCAGTCCGACGGTTGCCGCCGCCGCCACCGCCTGACCGCACCGCCGGCCAGGTCCGCGTCGGCGCCGCTGTCGGTCGCGACCGCGTGCAGATGCCGGAACGGCTGGCCGTCGCGCAGCTCGCGAACGACACCCTCGATCAGGCCACCGTCGGGCAACTCGCGCCCATCGGTGACGGCGTCGACGATCTCGCGCTTGCGCTGGATCAGGCGCGCCATCGTCTCGTCGATCGTGTCAGCGGCCAGCAAGTACCAGGCGGTGACGGCGTCACGCTGGCCGATGCGGTGGCAGCGGTCCTCGGCCTGGTCGTGGATCGCCGGTGTCCACTCGAGCTCGAGGAAGCAGACGTTCGACGCGCGCGTCAGCGTGATCCCCTGCGCCGCGACGCGCGTAGCGCA
>Ga0307372_10012813_pt1 | contig 10922 bp, 14 predicted proteins | sample OX1MG_FD_202533 | JGI IMG/M metagenome (GOLD analysis project Ga0307372, IMG submission 202533) | Soil microbial communities from Risofladan, Vaasa, Finland - OX-1 | ecosystem: Environmental > Terrestrial > Soil > Coastal area > Acid sulfate soil | place: Finland: Risofladan, Vaasa | collected...
GCGCTGGCCACCTTTGGCGGCTCCGTGATCGCCGTTCTCCACGATCGCTATGCCATCCGTCGCCTGGCCACCCGAGTGCTGGAACTACGGGAGGGGGTGTTGCGCGAGGTAGCGGTCGGAGGCGCCGAACCCATCCCCGTGCTCGACCATTCACTTTCATAAGCAGGTAAAGAGTGGTCCAAGTTGGTAGACATCGGGGAGTGTATTAGTTGCGAATGAGCCGAGACGAACCCGGAGGCCAATTCTTCCGCATAATGTCCAGCGCGTCTTCTCGACTGAGTGGGCACTTGATCAAGTCAACTAATTGATCATCAGCATCTAGATTTAACTGACCGCGCCCCGCCATCTTGGCGATACGTTTTGGGCCAAGAGGTTCGGTTCGGCCGTGTGAGATAGACGTGGTGGCGACGATACGTCCGGTATCATCTTTGATGATGTAATACGGATCGTGGCGCTTCTTGTCCTCCGTCGCTTTCATCTTACTTATCAGGGCATCACGAATATCGTGCGATTTGAGCGAGGGCATACCTATTCTATGCCGGTACGATGAATGAACGTAGGTACGCCAACTGAGCCGCCGCACCCTCACCCAACTGTGACTCCTCGCCCTCCAGCACATCAACGTAGCCTGAGATAATACGCCGGAAGGCGGCTATCGCTTCATCAACAGTCGCACCGCCCGCGTGCATCTGGAAGTTGGGCTCGCTCACCAATATCTCACGATCATCCCACTCGATCACGACAGGCATAGGCCGGCAAAGGCGCCGACCATAGGGCAACGTACCATCGATCTCTATAAGGCGAGCCGGCTCCCGAGAGGGGGTTCGATCGATAACTGCCCGGCCCGCGGTCTCGGATTGATCCATGGGCTTATACTCCCTTGCTCAGGATTACGTCGTAAAGGCAGTATACTCGCGCTCTGACAAACGGGTAGAACTAGCCATTCAGCCGTACCTCCCGCCCGCTGGCGGCGGAGGCGTAGAGGGCGTCGATGATCCGCATCAAGATCACCCCTTGCTCGCCGGGGGCCAGGCTGGGCGTACCCTGCCTGATGCTATCGACGAAGTGACGAATCTCGCGGACATACTCGTCGTCCATGCTGAAGCCGGGCTGGACATTCACCGCCTGGCCGCCGATCTCGGTGAACACCCGCACCGAGTCGGCCTTGCGGTACTCGGGCGCCAGAATCCGTGCCCCGCCATCGCGGCCAAACAGATGCACGGCGATATCCTCGTTCAGTTCCTGGTAACCGGCCCAACTTGCCTCGATCAAGAGGGTGGCGCCGCTGACGAACTTGATCATGCCGATCGCCAGATCGTCTACGTCAAAGGTGTTGGTCAGTTCAAGATCCGTGGCGGCCCAGCCGGCGTTCACGCCCTTGCCGCGGGAGCCGAATGCCTGATAGGTTGAGCCCAGCACGGTGGCCGGCTCGGGGTAGCCCATGAAGTACAGGGCCAGATCCAGCACATGGACGCCGATGTCGATCAACGCGCCGCCGCCCGCCACCTCCTTGGTGGTGAACCAGCCGCCGAAGCCGGGGATGCCTTCTCGGCGCAACCAGGCGGCCTTCGCGTAGTGGATAGGCCCGAGCGCGCCGGTGTCCACGATGCGTTTGAGGGCGATCGTGTTGGCGGAGAAGCGATTGTTGAAGGCGACCATCAACAGGCGGTCATTGGCGTGGGCAGCATCCACGATCCGCTGCGCCTCGGCTCCGTTCACGGCCAGCGGCTTCTCGCAGAGGACGTGTTTCCCCGCGTTGAGCGCGTCGATGGCCAGGTTGGCGTGGAACTTATTGGGCACGCAGATGCTCACCGCCTGGATATCGGGCATGGCCAGCATCTCGCGATAGTCGGCCACCACGCGGGGGACGCCATAGGCATCCGCCAGCGCCTGGCAGCGGTCCACGTCAGGGCCCGCTACGCAGAGCACGTCCACCCCGTCAATCTTGAGATAGCCCTCGATATGATTCCGGGCGATCCGCGCCCCACAGACGCCCACGCCTATCCGATCCGCCATGTTCCTATCCTTACTCGTAGACGGCGCGAGGGAATCCGGCACCCTCGCTTGAACGTAGGGTACCGGATTCCCTCTCGATCCCGGGGAGCCGGCGGTTAGCGGCCTTCCAACATCCGCATCATGTGGTGCGCGAGGAGCGGATCCCATTGAGTGCCGGAGCCGCGCTGAATAGCGGCGATGATCTCGCGGGTCGGCAAGATGTCGCGCCGGTAACTGGCTCGCATCATCGCGTCGACATGTTCGGCCAGGCCCAGGATACGCGCCTTGAGGGGGATTTCGTTGCCGGCCACCCGATCGGGATAGCCCGCGCCGTCCCAGCGCTCATGATGATGCAAAATGCCGGTAAGCACCGGCTCGGCCAGCCGTGCCCTCTGTCCCAAATGGTAGCCAAGCCGGGCGTGGGCCTCCATTTGGGCGCGCTGCTCCGGGCTAATCGGACCCAGCCTACCCCAAAGGTTGCTATCAATCGCTACCTTCCCCAGGTCATGCAGCAGCGCGGCTCGCCGCAAGTCTTCCACCTGGCGATCGGGCAGGTGCATCTGCTGGGCCAGCGCCATGGCCATGCGGGCCACTCCCCGGCCATGACCGCTATGGCCCCATTCCTGCCGCTCTTGCTCGGCGGATGCCTCCAGTATTTCTTCCTCGGTGGTCATCCTGGGCACCGAGATCAGCACGCTCGCGCTCCCCACCACTCCCAGGCGGCGCGCGCGCCGTTCGGCCGTATGCTTGAGGTTGGCAAGGTGTTCGCGGGCGGCCTCCTCAAGGAAGTGGCGGACCAGGCGGCTGGTGCCGTCCTGACGTTCATACTGAGCGGTCAGAGTGATCTGCGTGCCCCCGTCCAGAGTGGTCAGTTGTAGCTCTTCCATCGTACCGGAGTAGGGACCGGCCACATGGTGGTAGAGCACTCGGTCGGGCGGATCGGTGATCAGTTCCTTGATCACCTCCTCATGAGGGGGCGCGCCGCGCGTGGCGAACTCAAGCAATATTCGCCCATCGGAACCGTCCCGACGCCAGACGGCGAGGGCCGATCCGGCGACTGGACTATATTCCGCCGCCGCGATAATACTCAGCATCAGATCCAGGGGCGCCGCGACAACTATTCGCTGGGGGGAGATCGTTGATTGGTTCATCCCTCTATCCTCTAGGTACCTGACACCCATTTCATCGGCGAATCACGGCGATGAATAGGGGCTCCATACCGCCGATTCCGTCAGTTGGAGCCGGGAAAACCGGAGGGCATCGACGGCGCCCCTCGATCGCGATCACTCCTCGCTGCCTTCCATGCCTGTTCCAGGGGATGGCTGCCTGGTAATCCTGGCTCCCAGAAGCCAAAGCCCATGGATATTGCCGGCCCACTCCGATCGGCCAGGCTCGAACGGCGCAGATCATCCAGCGCCATCCGCAGCCGGCGCGGTACCTGATGGGCATTGCTCCCTGGGTGCGGCAGGATAATGGCAAACCCCTGCTCCTCCAGACGGCACACCAAATCGTCGTGCCGTACATGGGTCCGCAGGACAGCGGCCATGGTCCGGAGGACGGCCGCGGGATACGTGTCTTCCGGCAGTGGCGCGGTGACGCCTTTTCCCCAGAGGGCGATTACGACGACCGCCGCGGACTCCTCGAGCGCGGGTAAAGCGGCCAACACCCGGTTCAGAGTTTGGCCCGTAGCCAGACCGGTGACTCTATCGCGCGGCTGGCTCCTGTCCCGCTGAATGGTTTTCAGAAGGAGGGAAAGCGGATCGTGGCCCCGCGGGATTCTGGACTGGTCGGGGAGGGGCGGCACCTCCGGTTCCGGATCGAGTACCACGCGACGGAGCAACCGCGGAGTACCGCCTGCCGATCGAGATGCGGGGTCAGGGGCGCCGGGCGCCGTTGGATGCTCCAGTAGTTCATGAAGGTGCCTCGCCGCGACGCCGGCATCCATGGCCACATCCAGCCTGGTGCTAATCGGGATCGCCTCGGGCACGGCCTCGGCGCCCGCGCCGGCGGTGACAAGCACGATATGGCGGAGAGACCGGGCGGCGTGCTGAGCGAGGAGACCCAGCAGATCGGGATGGCCCAGCATGGGGGCATCGCACAGGATCACCAGCGGCTGAAGTTCGTGTATCCATCGGGCCGCCTCGGCCCCCTCGGTGGTGATGCCCAGAGAGATGATGCCGTGATCCAGCAGCCATTGTTGGTTTAGACGTTCAGCCAGAGCACGCGAGGAAAAAGCGAGCAGGACACGAGGTAACTCCATTGCCATGCTGATTCGTGGGCTCCCTCAACGCGGATTCCGCGAATACGTCAGGGTCCGGGGGGTTTTCCCTGACGCTTGCAGTCTAACGCACGCATGCCCAATCGTAAAGATGGGGAAGCATGGCACGAGGGCATGCCTTTTCCCTCTTTCCCATCGGTCGCGGATGGTTGACTGTCTATCACGAGAGGAACGAGGCTCTTTCCGGGTGATGCGCCGGATCGAGATCCTCCAGTACCGACTTGAGAAACGAGGTCTTTTTCAGGTGCGCCGTCTTGGTCGGTACCGGCTGCCGGCCCGGTACGGGCGCCAGGGCTACCGCGCGCGCGTGATCGGGCCGGGCATCAGGGACGGTGAACCGCGTGTTGAGTTGGGTCGCCTCGGGCGACGGGATGAAGACCGGCGCCGTCACCATGGCGGTCAGGTCCGGCTTGGCGGCTTCGATATGGAGAATGGCGCGGAGGCGCGACGCCAGGTCGCCGGCGCGTGTGTTGAACGGCACCGTTCCAGCCAGGGCCAGCGGCGAGCGCGCCGGGATACCTTCGGAGTTCACGGTCACCAGGACGATCAAGGAGCGATCTCTCCTGGCGGCCTGGAGACCGATAAAATCAGGATCGGCGAGCATCTGCCGATCGCACAGCACGACGCGCGGCGCCAGATCGCGCGAATGCTCCGCCGCGTCCAGGCCGCTCAGCGTGTCATAAACCAGCAGCATTCCCGGATCATTCAGCGTGATGGCGCGCATCCTTGAGTGCAATAGGGGGGCGGCAATCGCCAGCATAACCGTGATTCGTACCATTTTAAGCGTACCCTTCAAGCGCGGCCAACCCGGGATTGGCCGGTCAAGGAGGATCGCTGCCTCCCGAGAGGAGCGTCCTACTGTGCGCCACCAAGCCACGCACCTACAGTAGCATACGGGCGATATGGCACGGAATCACCAATTCTCCTTATCCATTTGGGGGGTATGGGGCGGAAAGTATATTCCCCATTCGGGGAATGGCCTCGGGCCTGATCGGGAAGGGGCGAGGGAATTGGGGCTGTCAGTGCGGCAAGGACTTCAGGAAGGTGTCGACGATCACGGCGTCCCACTGTGTGCCCCTGCCCTGGCGCAGCACCTTCGCGGCCTCCTCGGCGTGCATCTTCCGGTGGTAGGGACGGTCGCTGGTCATGGCGTCAAAGCTGTCGGCCACGGCGATGATCCGGGCTCCCAGGGGAATGGTCGTGGCCCTGAGCTGGTGGGGATAGCCGTGCCCATCCCATCGCTCATGATGATGGCGCACGATCGCCGCCAATTTCGCGAAGGCCGGACTCTCTTGCAGCGCGTTGGCTCCGATTTCCGCATGGGTCCGCATGACCTCCCATTCGGCCTGGGTAAGCGGTCCCGGCTTGTTCAGCACGGCAGCCGGCACCCTGCTTTTCCCGATGTCATGGAGACGCGCGGCGGCAACGATCAGATCCGCATCCTCGCCCCGGCAATCCAGGGCCCGCGCGATCGCTTCGCTGAACTCGGCCACCCGCCTGGAATGGGCGGTGAGCGCGGGGCCAACCCCCGCCATCATCGTCACGGGCATCTCCCGTGCCATGGGGATGTGGTCGCCGGCCCGGCGGGCCGCCTGGTAGGTGAGAACAGCGAGGGCGGAAAAAGCGGAAGCGGCGGCCGGCGCCAGCAGGATAGGCGGCGCCGCGGCGAGGATGAGACTGATCATCATGCCAGAATCCCTCACTCCTGGGCGCGGAGAGGTTTCAGCCAGGATCCATGCTTCCACGCCCGCCTGCTTGCCATGCTACTCGCCGGAGTAGCCTTTCACAATCCCCTATTTTTGGTCCCTACCCGGACGGGGTCTACGCATGTAGACAGGGACAGAATAGACGAAATCAGGCGGACGCCGCAACGAAGTTGGTGGATAGATGAAAAGATGCTCCTGGAGTGGCCCAAGGGAGATCTCCATCGTACGCCGGAGAACACCTATTGACATGTATCAATGAATGGTCCATACTTCCTCCATGGAAACGCAACTAGCGCCTCGGCCATTGCCCATTCGCCAACGCGGCGAGCCGTGTTGCGCCCCCGCGCGAGCGGCCAAGCTGCCGGTGGCCCGGGCCGAGCGGCTGGCCGAGCACCTGAAGGCGCTGGCCGATCCTACCCGTCTCCGTATTCTCGATCTCCTGGCTCAGCAAGAGGAGCCGCTCTGCGTCTGCGATATCACTCCCCAATTCGCCCAGAACCAGCCCACGATCAGCCATCACCTCCGTCTCCTTCGTCAGGCCGGGCTGATCGAGTGCCATAAGCAGGGGATCTGGGCCTTCTACCATGCGACCGCGTGCGGAAGGAGGAGCCTGGAAACCCTGAACAATTTGCCGTGATCCCTTTTTTTGCCGCGATCAATCGATACACTTCGATGAGGAGAAACCGATGACCACGAATGCCAACCCGACCGCCGAGACCATTACCGACCTGGTGCGCGAGCGTTATGCCGGCGCCGCCCTCCGCGTGCAATCCGGCGGCGGCAGTTGCGGCTCCGGCTGTTGCGACACGGTCAGCGGCGGCTTATATGACGCCGCCGAAACTGCCGGTCTCCCGGAGGACGCGGTACTGGCCTCGCTGGGCTGCGGCAACCCCACCGCTCTGATCGATCTTCAGCCAGGGCAAACAGTGTTGGATCTCGGCTCCGGCGGTGGGATCGACGTGCTGCTCAGCGTCCGGCGGGTCGGTCCCGAGGGGTTCGCCTTCGGGCTGGACATGACCGACGAGATGCTGGCCCTGGCCCTGGCCAACCAGGCGGAGGCCGGCGCCCGCAACGTGGCCTTTCTCAAAGGGAGGATTGAGGACATTCCCCTGCCCAGCAACTCGGTGGACGTGGTGATCAGCAATTGCGTGATCAATCTGGCCGCCGATAAGGGCCAGGTGCTCCGCGAGGCGTTCCGGGTGCTGCGGCCCGGCGGCCGCTTCGCGGTCTCCGACGTGGTGGCCGATGGGCCGATTCCCGAGGCCCTCCGCCTCAATATGGAGGCGTGGGTGGGTTGTTTGGCCGGAGCGCTCCCGATCGAGACCTACACCGATCTGCTGGTCCGGTCCGGCTTCACCGAGGTGGGCGTGGAGATTACCCGCCGCTACACTGCCGCCGAGGCCGGGCTCGACCCCAGTACGCTTCCCGCCGATTGGCAAGCAGGCGACGGCAAGCTGGCCAGCGCCTTTGTTCGGGCGGTCAAGCCGCTTACCGCCGCCTCGCCCCTCCTCCTGGTCTCGACCTCGGCCGCGAACGCCTGTTGTGGCGCCGAGTGTTGCCGGTGAATCCGACCACCCGCCCCGCCCGCCCGGAGGACGCGCCCGCGATCGCCCGCGTCTACAGCCAGGGGATCGCCGACCGGGTGGCCACCTTTGAGACGGAGCCGCGTGACGCGGCCCAGATCCTGGCCGCCCTGACCGAACGGGGCGACCGGTACCCCACCATGGTGGCCGAACGAGAGGATCAGGTCGTGGCGGCGGCCTGGGCCAGCCTCTACCGATCTCGCCCCTGCTACGCCGGGATCGCCGAGTTCTCGGTCTACACGGATCGGGCGGCGCGCGGCGGCGGGGCGGGGCGGGCGGCGCTCACGGCGCTGATCGCCGCCTGCGAGGAGCGCGGCTTCTGGAAGCTGGTCTCCCGCGTCTTCCCCGAGAACGCCGCCAGTCGCGCCGTCTGCGCCCGCCTGGGCTTCCGCGAGGTGGGCCTCTACCGGCGTCACGCCCAACTGGACGGGGTCTGGCGCGACGTGGTGATCGTGGAACTGCTGATCGGGCCGGCGCGGGAGTAACCAAAGTCAGGCTGAGATCTCCGATTTAGGGGCGCGGGCCTCCAACCCATCGACAATCTCGTGCCGCGCCACGCGAAGGAGTACTTCCTCGAATGAGAGGGCTCCGGCCGGCGAGATCAGGGTCAGCGGCGCGGGATGCTCCAGCATGGCGCTCGATTTCTCCGCGCCGTCATTTGATTAGGCCGCGAGCAATCGGCGAATCGTGGCCACCAATTCCTCAATGGCGTATGGTTTGCGAAGGTAGGCATCCGCGCGGGCCTGGCGCGCTTCCGCTGAATCCGCGACGGCCGAGAGCACCAAGATCGGGACACAGGCACCGTACCGCTCGCGAATCGCGGCAAGTACGCGGTCGCCGCCCACCTTCGGGAGTCGCCAGTCGAGGATCACCAGGGCCGGACGCCGGCGGGCCAGCCAGTCCAGTGCCTCCTGCCCATCCGCCTTGAGCGTAACGCGGTATCGCTCGAAGTCGAGCAGTATTCCGAGCACTTCCAGCAACTGGGGATTGTCCTCTACCACCAGGATGGACTGCCGCGTGCTGGGCGCATGTCCGCTCCGCCTGGTTTTCTCTGCCTTATCCGCGCCCATCCCCATCCTCTTCCACCCCCAAATGGTACCGGATAGCCCGTGTACTGTCGTGGATGGCTCGTCAATCGCCGCCCCGGTCAGACTCCGGACTCAGCGTGAGGATAGCGGAATCGACGGGGCCAGACTTCCCTGGCCATCGGCCACGGCTTCTTGCGCCTCGGCTACCGTTTCCTCCGCCTCGGCTATGACTTCCTCCATCATCTCGTCCCGCTCACCCCAATACGCGGGTGGGACGCTTACGTCGAGGTGAAGGGTGGCCCCACGTTCACCGCCGACTACTAGGCGTACTTGCACAACGGTCGCGCTTAGGTTGGGATCGGAAAGTTCGATCTCCGCGCCCACGGGTAAAGGAAGAACACCCAGCAGGCACAGTACCGGTCGCTGCCTTTGCCGGTCGAAAATAAGGGTATACGGTTCGAGGGCCACGCTTGGGACGATATACTCGCCATACTGATCGGTTTTTGGCATGATGCGACTCCGTTTCAGCGATGCTCTGGCCGCCCGGTGCTCTCTGTTGTCCCCAATGTACCGATCCTGCTGGTTACGCGCGCGCCAGTGCGTCGGTAATCCAGCCGGAGACGATGGGGCTTGCGCCGAGCCGGCGTGCTTGCTGGAGGGCCTGGCGTCCCGCCGCGATACGACGGAGTTGCAGGTCATCCCATGCAATGCTCAAATAGTAACCTTTTGGGCTGCCATAGCCCGTGGTATCGGCCGCCCGGCCCTGGAGCAAAGCGTAGTCATGGGCAAGATCCTGCTGGAAGGCAGTGGTTGCATCCCAGTTGTCGGCAGCCAGTACTGCTTGCAATAATGCCTGATGCGAGGGCGGATACAGCACGAGGAAACGCCGATTGGTGCTTTGCCATATGGCGTTGAATTCGTCATAGCCGATTGTATGATCCTGTCCAAGGTAGGGATCGCTGGAGACAAAGACCCGCTGCTTGTCGGAGTATGCCTGAATCGGCCGATAATGTCCTACATGATCCGTCGCGCTTACGTATTGGCTCACAATGACGGGAAAGCCGTTGCTCACCAAAGCCTTTACCAGGCGCTCGGAACCCACGACCCCCAGCAGTGCCCGCATGCCAAGGCCGCGCATATACCCAGGCACGCCATAGGGCGCCATGCCATAGGGATTCCCGTCGGCGCGCAGGACTGCTTGTACCTGAGCCTGGCTACGGTCGATCCCCCAGTAGGAAAGCACTTCGGCAACCGAGCTTGGGCCGCAATTGTTCCAGGTCTGGGGGATATTGATCAAGGGGCCCAGGCGGCCACTAGAGCGACTGGGCGCGACGACGGGGGATTTTGCCGCGGGCAGGCGCGCGGCCTCGGCCGGCGCTGGGCCGGCAATCAGGGCGCCGATGATGAACAGGCAGGCAATCAGCGAGGATGGAAGGGGAAATGCCCGGATCATTCGCGGCTCCTTATCGCGGGTGACGTGCACGGCGGCCCTTTTAGGGTACCATGGTTCGTTCGCCCCGATTCCCACGGCGCGAGCAGGTTTCATCACCGCGCGGGCGGCGCGTGCCGCCCGAGGAACGGCTTGCCTGGGGCGCGTTCGGTGACCCGGATCAGGAGGACGACCGTGGCCACGGTGACCACCAGGAAGGCGATCAGCTTGGAGGTGCGGGTGAGCACCAGGTCAATCGCTCCCAGGGCGACGCAGATGGCATAGAAGGAGAGCACGATCCGTCGCGTACTCATCCCCCGGTCCAGGAGGCGGTGGTGGAGGTGCCCCCGGTCGGCGCTGGCGAAGCCCCGTCCCTTGCTGGGGCGGCGCACGAAGACCCAGGCAATGTCGAGGATAGGCACGGCAAGAATCAACAGGGCGGTGCCGATCTTGGCCGGTCCCAGAATAGCCAGGGCTCCCAGGGTGAAGCCGGCGAACTGAGCCCCGCAATCACCCATGAAAATACGCGCCGGGGCCCAGTTGAAGACCAGGAAGCCGATCAGGGCGGCGGCCAGGATCAGCGGCGGCAGGACCAACACCTCGCTGCCGGTGAGGGTGGTGGCGCCCTGACCATGCACGCGCCCGCTCCAGATGGCCAGGAGGATGGCGGCGATGGTCACCACGCCGCCGGCCAGGCCATCCAGGCCGTCGAGGAAGTTGACCGTGTTCATCATGGCCACGAGCCAGAAGAGAGTGAAGGCGCCCGCTACCGGCAGAGGCAGGAGGATTTGCAAATGTTTCTCGGGTTGGGCATAAAAGAAGTGGTCGGCCAGGGGGTTGGAGATCCCATTCACGGTAGCCAGACCACCTTTCAAGGCAATCACGGCCGCCGCCACCTGCCCG
>Ga0307372_10012814_pt1 | contig 10921 bp, 16 predicted proteins | sample OX1MG_FD_202533 | JGI IMG/M metagenome (GOLD analysis project Ga0307372, IMG submission 202533) | Soil microbial communities from Risofladan, Vaasa, Finland - OX-1 | ecosystem: Environmental > Terrestrial > Soil > Coastal area > Acid sulfate soil | place: Finland: Risofladan, Vaasa | collected...
GAGTGATCGAAGGCCCAGAGGAATGATCGCCACGCCGCGAATGGTTTTTCGGGTGGCCCATCCTGAGCGCTTTCTGCGAAGGGTGGGATGCTCGGGATCCGCGCGGCGTACAAAATCCGGCTTATAGATTCGCCCGCTAATTTCATTGGACTTGCTCCTTTTTCTCGTTCGACCCTGCCCAAATCCTGCCCACATTTTCGGCTTCCGGCCCCGATTCCATGATGCGGCGCACGCGCTCCCGAAGTTCCGGAACGAATGGCGCGTAGTGCTTTTCCACGGTGTCTATCGTGTCGCCCAGCACCTTTGCCACATCATAAGGCGTCGCCCCGCGCACCAGCATCTCCACGGCCAGCGAATCCCGGAAGCGATGCGGATTCGCGCCAGCCACGCCAGCGCGACGGCCCAGCGCGAGCATTCGCTCGTACAAGCGCATCCGCGTGAAAGGCTTCCCTGTTTCAGGATTCAACAGCACGCGCTCCCACGGCTGAGGCTTGCCCCGGTCGCGCTCCGCTTCGAGCGCAAATAAAAGCTCCGTCTGAATTGGAATGATAACGCGCTTTCCGCGCTTCTGCGTGACGCGAACAATCTCCCGCATATCAAAATCCACTTCTGCCCATGTCAGTGCGACAGCATCCGAGCCGCGAAACCCAGTCCATTTAAGCAACGCGAAGGCGAGCGAATCCGGCCCGGCGTGCTCGCGCAGCTTGCGAATCTCATCCGGCTTGAACGGCTGCGAGCCACGTTCCGGGTTTTCGCCCGGACGCCCTTCGAGCCGCACGGGATTTTTGACGAGCATCTCGTTTTCAATCGCAAACTGAAAAACGCGATGGAGAATCGCCGCCGAAAGCGCGAGGCTCTTTGCCGCGCCTAACTTCGAACGCGAGCGAATCCGCGCCACGCGCCAGACCTTCCATTGCTCAATCATCGAACGGTCCATTTGCGCGAGGGCGCCAATTCTATTTTCGGCGACGAATTCCCCGAACTCGCGAAGCTCAAACTTGTATCGCCCCCACGTCGTTGCGCGAAAATTGCCGAGCACGATTCGGCGCAAGGCGTCGGCCTCGAACAAACCGGCCAGCGTTTGCCACGATGGAATCGGAATGGACGGACGTTCCGCGTAACCGGCAATCCCCGCCAAACGCTCGAATGATTTTTCTGGAAGCACATTTTTCAGTTTAGTCCAGAATAGAGACTCAGGGCCGCCAGCCAAGGCGCGCTCCACTTCCGAAATCGTGCTTCGAGCATTGTCCCGATTCTGTGTTCGCAGCGCCAAGCGAACGCGCTCGCCAGCAACCCGGCCCTCGATCTGATACCACCCATCAACCTTCCGCTCTTTAAGCATCAGCGCATCACCCTTTCGCGCTCCCGCTCAATCTGACGCACGACCTCGGCTGAAACTATTTTGTGCCCACGGCGTCCGGGAGCCGGGGCGAAGTCTATCACCGGATACCCGCGAAGGATGTTGTAAAGCGCAGGCCGGGAAACGCGCCACCGCGCGGCAAGCTCAGCGAAAGAGTAAAAGCCCTGCAAACGGTTAGACGTATTAGAATCGCCTGAAAATGCCCAAATGGATGCGCCGGGAAGCCCGCAGAGCGATTTTTCGGGTAGAGGCAAGGGTAGAGCATGGCTCCCCGCGAGCATTTTTTCAGCGCAAGGCACACCATCGCCCCGCCGCCCTGCGGCGCGCGCCACTCGAATTGTGCAATCCAGCGTCATGGCGGTCCGGCTCCCGATGTCTCCAATGCGACGGCAAGGCGCGTTTCAAATTCAGCCGTGCGAACTCTTGCGGATGACCGCAGCTTTTCCATGTCCTGCCGTCCCTCCCGCTCTAGGTCATCGACAAAACACCATCCGCGCTTTTCCTTAAAGCCCGGCTCGCCGAGAAGCCCACGACAGATCGGGCACGTCCCATTTAACAGGCCCACATCTTCGCCCGGCTCGCGCTCGATTTTTGGATTGTAGAAAGCAGCGACGGCATGGACGCGGCGCACATGGTCAAACGCCACTTCCAATTCAACGAGGCGTAGCGGCGTAGCGTCCCAAAACTTGCTCGGATATTTCAGACAGTGGGAAAGCGCCGCCTCGAATGACTTCGCGCGCTTGATTGAAACAATGAAAGAGCCGTCGCTGCGAATCTCGGCCCAGAGACGCGACAGTTGTTTCTGCGGAATCCACGGCCCGCAGTAGACGGCGTGAGCGTGAAGGTTTTGATTCATTCGGCCAAACTCACAGCACCAAAGAGCGCCGTACTCCTTGCGCGACACTCCGAATTCTTTTTCGATGGTGCGGAACAGCTTGCGAATGTCTTTATTGAACTGGCGAACTTCATCGCGCGTTGGCATCCGGCCCAGCTTTTTCGTGGTGATATCGAGTTTCGCCAGCACGCGCGGGCGATGCTCAGCAAGGGAATGCTGCATCAAACGCTCAACAACAGATTCGAGACGCATGTGCTTTCCGAACAGTTCGCGGAAACAGAGAGGTCCGCACGTGGGGCAGTAGCGATTCATGCAGCGGCATCGGCTGAAAAACTTATGTTCGGGATTTTCAACGCAATCCATTCGCCGAGCGATAATTCCGCACCATGCCTGACGGCGCGCTTTCCCCGGCAGACCATTCTTCAAAAGCAGATGCGCTTGCTCTGATTGACGCGGCGAAAGCCGTGAGGCAAGGTGCGGCACCCATTCGCCAGCCCCATCGAACGCCTTCGGGACAGCGCGCTCCGGGTTGCCTTTCGGCTTCGGATGCGCTCGATCATATTTTGCATCGCTCGCACGCTCGGCCTCAGCGGAAACGTACTCAGCGTCAGCGCCAGCTTGCCCGTGACGGCGCGCCCGCGCGTGACGCATGTTGCGCGCCCGTTCGTGGTGCAGCACGAATGATGCGTCGTGCCAGAGTTTGTCCGAAATTTGAATTATGCTCGACAACGCCGTTGCTCGCTTCGCTCGCGCATTTGACTGCGTGCGAGCGTAATTTTCCGCTTCCAGCAAAAACAGTTATTCTGTTGTTTCAAGTAAAGACTCGCCGCTTCGCGGCTCGCACACGACACGCTCCGACGCAGCGCCTCTTTCCCGACTATGCGGGGAACGCCCCTCGCTTCGCTCGGGGCATTCGCGGCTTCGCCGCTCAAAGGTCAAAAACAAAGACAAAATCTTCCTCACGTTGTGGTGACAGCCAGAACAAAGCAAGACGATGGAGGAAGGCTCAAACTGCGGACCATGCTTGCGAAGATGGTGCATCTCAATGCGCACCCGCCCGCCACACCATTCGCAGACACCTCCACGAACAAGAAACAAACCTTCGCGCAATTCACGCGGGCCAAAAAACGTCAGGCAAGGCTCGCAACGGTAAACGCCGCCGAAACGATTGCCGCGATAGAAACAGAACGCCATCGGCTTCAGACAGCGCTGGCAAGCGGGAACAAACCCCGGCGCGGGCAGAGAGGAAACAATGCGCTCAGCCGCTTCGGTAAGGGTTTCCAAACGCCGAGGCGCACCACCCGAAGATTTGCCCGAAAATCCGGCGACGATTCGCAACGCGGAAGGAAAATCGCATTGCTCGGCGAGCATGACGAAGGCAAACACGTCGCCGCCCGCGCCGCAGCCGAAGCACTTCCAGAGTTTTTGCTGAGGCTCGATATAGAGCGATGGGTTGCGTTCGCTGTGAAACAGACAAAGGCCGCGATACTGGCTGCCAGCGCGACGCAATTTCGTGTAGCGCGAAACGATGGCGACGAAATCGGCGCGCCGTTTTATTTCGCGGGCGTCGAATAGAGTCAATGGCCGCCAGGAGCGGGCCTGCTTTTCAGTCATCGGTCGCATGATGGAACCTCGGCCTCAAGTGGATTCGGCCCTCTAAACTTTTCCCACGCAATCCATTCTGTCCAAACGCCGCGCTTCAGCGCGAGGTGCTCACCGCACAGCTCCGATTCCGAAAAATCGTCCATCCTGACGTACCCGTGCTTCCTGAAAAATCGGCACGCCGAGCATTGCGGTCGTGACCTGTGCCCGTTCACAACCACTCCATTTCGGCTTCACTAAGTCGCGTGCGAGTGCGCGCGGGTGTGCGGACTCGCATCGGGTCGTCGTTTGCCTCAGCCGCGAATGCCTCAATGCTCCGAATTAAGTCAGCAATGCGGCCAGTCAGGAAAGCAGGGCAAGGGCATCTTCTCGTTGTGGGTACTTCAACTTCAAAATAAAGGCCAGCGAAGCCAGTGGACGAATCTGGCGCGCCGCGCCGTGCCTCGACTTCAACAAAATTCCAAACGCGATGAATCGAGAGGAAAAATTGCTCGCCGGCACGTTCGCAGACGGGCAAGGTGATCCGCTGATCTTCAGGCAGCGGCCACGGGATGAGCACGGTCCGACCGGGACGGCGCGAACGAACGAGGGAAGGCGGGCTTGACGTTTGAGGGGAACGGACTGATAATCTTTGTGTCACGTAAAATCCTTTTCGCTTTCGCCCCGCGTTTTGCCGCGCGGGGCTTTTTCTTTTCAGCGCAGAGCTTTCTCGCGCCGCCGCAACCGCCTCCGCAAATCCCGCGCATAGGAACGAAATGATTTGCGCAGCGGTTCGGGCGTGTAGGCCGACTTCGCCGCCAGCTCTGCATTTCGCAGTCGCTCTTTCAATGTTCGCTCGGCCATAGCAACCTCACGGACATAAGTCCTACCACGCGTTCCCCTGTGACAGTCAAGACATTTCGATTGACACCACTGTGCCATACACGGCACAATCATATGGCACCGGAAGGACACACGGCGAAAGGCGATTGTCACCAATGAAAGAAGAGAAGCTCAGTCAAATCCAAAAGGAGTTTTTCAAGATTCTCGAAAAGGCCGAAGAACTCGGCAGAACTAAAGCAGATAAACTGGCCATTCACAAGACAAGGGAAGGGCTCCTACAATGGTTCTGGGAAAAGAGCCTCAAGCCATACCTAAAGTCTAAGCCGGACTCGGACGCGCCACGGCTAGCGGAACAGGTGAAAGAGGACGCGATGAGAGAAACTAGACGACTTGCCGAACTTGCAAAAAAGTATTCTCCGAAGCGGGGAGCCCCGGAGAGGGCATTCGACTTTGAAAAGGCGCGCGATGCCTGCGCGTTCGCCGCGACGTTACACGGTCAGGGACAGAGCCTAAAATCTGCGCTGCTCGACGCGGCGGACAAATTCAGGGACAGAACCGGAAAAGCTCCAAGCCTCCGTACCATGTACCGTGTTTGGAAGAACCGAAAGCGGTACTTCCCTGTGCCAGAGTAACCCAATGCAAGCCCCATCGAAAAGCAACCAGGCGAGCCTCCCCTGATCTTCTGAGCCTGACTGGGCCGAGCAGCGATTAGTACTTCGGTTGTATTGACTCTGAAGGCAGGCCAGGGTAGTTTCATGCAGCGGGACGCGCCCGGTGTGATGACCGAACGCGCCCCTGACCGCCACGCCGGTATAAACGGACGCGACGGCTAGACGCATTCTGTAGCAGCCCGCCTTGACTGGCAAGGGCACGTCCCGCCAATTTTCCACGGCAGGTGACGCGATGATTCCCCCAATCGAAACACAAACGATGGAGCGGTTGCTGGCCGCGCTCGATTCCAGCCGTGAGCCAATCATCCACGACAAGGCCCGCGACGTGCTGCGCGCCGCGTTCCATCACATCTATTTCGATACCCGGCCCGGCCCGGCTGAAGGCTTGGCGATGTCCACGTTGCTCGTCGCAGCCGCCGCGACCGACTTGTGAAAGGGCGCAATAGCCTCACGCTTCGCGCGATGACCGATCAGGAACTTAGGAAGCTCGGCAGGCGCGACCGCAGCCGCCGCCACGAAGCCCTTTGCGATGCGCCGGTCAAACCGAATCTCGAAAGCACCCTTCCCGCAGGGCTTGATCCAAAGGATGCGCCAGAGCCGCAGGAAGGCCAGCGAACGCCTAACGTCGTTTCGAGACAGGTCGCCCCTCTCCGCTATCTGCGAAACGAAAAGCACCCCGCCTTCAGGGACCAGCTCGTCGATTGTCCGAAGCACGCGCTTGAAAACCTTCTCTCGCACGCAGGGGCCTAAGCGCAGCGCAGGAAACCGCTTTTCCCCGTTCCCGCCGAAACGGGGGGTACCTCTACCCTGCTCCGGTTCAATTGCGTTCGCCTGCGGGCTTCCTATCGAGAAACTCACGGGCGACTTATGACTTTCAGACATTTTCACCCCCTACTGGCCCGCAGACACGTCGGGATTCGGCCAACCTGATCGTGCGGGGTAAAATTGTCCACACTGTTTACAAGCAGGCGGCTTTGCGATGCCCCAAGATTCAGCAAGGCTGTCCGTTTCTTCCTCGTCTTGCCTTTCCTGTTCTAGAGTGTCGGTAGGACGTGATGCCGAACCACGCACCACATGGGCGAATTCGTGCGCCACAACAAAATCAACCCGCGCTTGCGGGTACTGTTCTATGTGCGGGGCGAAGTACACCACCATCTGCAAGTTTTCCATCGACCAAACCTCTCCGCTATCGAGGATGCTTGGCGCATGAATACAAAGGCCGGATGGAAACGCCGCATCGGGTAGCTTCGGGACAATGCGCCGAAAGGCTTCATAAGTCTTGGAGCGGTAATCTTTGTCATCCGGCGTCATATGATCTAGAAACCTTTTCTCGAAATCCGTCCATTCCATCATCGCCCCCTTATGTTTCAGAAGTTAGGCTCATGCCCGCCGCTTCCAATCCTGCTTAGTCAGCCAGGCCAGGCGGGTCCGCCCACGGTCAGAAATGCGATATTCAATCAAACCGCGCCGATTCAAACGGCGGTCCAACAAGCCCCAGCGATAGAAGCGAAGCAAGGTTGTATACATTGACCGCACCGGCCAAGAGCGCGCAGCCGCCGCCAACTCTGGGACCGTGAGCCAGCCCGAACGGACATATATATGAAGAACGTGCCGCTTCATGCCGTTGTAGCCGCGTCCCATGCGTTTCAGGCTCCGTTACAAAATCCGTTACACGTTACAGCTTTACGTCCCGAAATTCCGTCCCGGCCAAACTGCAAGCCGATGCTACGACCCCACCCCTCGCCGCCTTTGGAACGGTTTGTAACGCTATTGGCGCAGGCGCGCCTTCGGGAAGGGCAGATTCGGGGGGCGACTATCTGAGGCACCCCCCTCATCTGAGGCAGGCTATAGGATGCGCCTCTTCCGCCTCTGCTCGCCTTCGTCCTCCTTCCCTTTCTCGCCATTTTTTGAGTCGCCGCGCGAAGTCTCATGATATTCATCGAGAGCCTCACGGACAGCCTCTTTGACTACCAACGCCAATTCCTCAGTGTCAAATGCCACATCTTCCGAGGAACCGGACCTGCCCTCAACGGAACCGTTACCGTTCAAGATTTTCTTGAGACGGTACAATTCCCTGGGGGTGAATTCAGACTGCTGACGTTCGTTTACTTTTTCCATTTCTTACTTCCTTTCTGCGGGCCGCGGTCTAAGCCGCCGCCCGAAGCTCTTCGCACAATTACCACTCCGTGCATACGATGACGCGAGGGTGCGGGCCGAGAATCATCGACCCGCAGAATTCGCGGAGAATCCTCGACCAACTCACGCGTCATCGCATCGAAAATCAGATAGTCATGGCCGGTCAAAACCGAAACCCGGTTCGCGATCTCGCTTCCGCACCGCCGAGAAATCGCTTCAAGATCCAAAGGTTCGCGCACCCGGAACAGAACCCAAAGATTAGTTAGCGCCGTGATCGACTTCGCGCATTCAGACGGACGTTGACTAGCCCATACAAACGAAATCTCCTTATGTCTACCAGTCCTCACGAGCCGACCAAATTCAGGCGTTACGCTGCCGGGCTTCGTGTATAGCGAAATTTCTTCGCACACGAACAGAGAATTACCTTGCTTGTAGATGAGGGGGCATACCTGCTCGATGGCCTCTTCGAGATCCCCGGCCGGGACAAACCGCGCCGCCCACGATTCGCGCTCGTTTTTATTCACCCACTGGAAAAACTGCTCGACGCGCGAAACCGATTCAAAGCGATTTTCAATCGCCGTGAATTCGGCCAGCGGGTCAAAGGCAAACACGCGCGGAGAGTGCCGCAGATGATTCTTAATCCAGGTGGACTTGCCGCTTCCCTGGGTCCCGACCACACCTACAATTCGGTTCTGGATGTCTTTCATTTCTCATACCCCCATTCCGCGAAAGGTTCTTCAGCCGCGACAGGCGTGCCATCCTGATTCCGCACTCTCCTCAGAAAGCGCCAGAGAAGAAATGCGGCCAAGAGTGCAGCGACCACAAGCAGCGCCTTGAGCGCATCCTCGGAAAGCAGAGGTTCAACGGCTGGCGAAGGCCGTGCAGCGAGCCTCATATCATCTCGTTCGTCGTTCATCCCGCGCCTTCCGTAACCAAATTCAGTTCTTCGAGACTAAGCGCACCGCCTGCCGAGGGTGCAGCGCCCGGAACAGCACTCGCTTTCGCCTCGGTAGCTTTCTTCGCAGCCTTCCGCCGCTCCGCCGAGGCTTCGTATGCGCGTGCAATTACGTGGCTCTCGATGCTGGCGACCTGAAGCGCAGCGCCAAGTAGATCGATGTTTTCGGCGAGCCATTGTGGACAGCGACGATTGACCAACGACGCAGTAGTTCTCGACAGATCGGCACGTTCATCGGGCAGCATTCGCGCAGCCGTCCGCGCCTCTGGCGCGCGCACGACGCGGGACAACAGGAAAGATTGCAGTCCATCGAAACCAGCGACCAGCGGTTCGAGCTGCTCGGCGCTGACGCGCAATTCGCGCGGCAAGACAAGAGCCTTTGGACGCAGCTTCTCGCGCTCTTTTTCTTCCACGACGCGAACGCGGCTCGCGATGAGTCTGCGAAGGAACACGGTTTCGTTTTCTCCGGCAGCCTTCGCCCCTTGCGTGACTTTCTCGGCGTCTGCCGACAGGCGCAGCGTCTTCGGGCCGGGGCCGGGGTCAGGCGCAAGCGAGACTTCCCCTGCCGACAGAACCTCGTTAATCCAACCGGACAAGGCGTCAGAATCGGCATCCACAGACTGTGAAACCCGAACGGAATAAGTTTTACTTGGCACGGCGCACCCCTTTTTTTTCGCTGAGAATGAAAATCGAACCGAGAATCAAGGCCGGTAGAAAAACGAAGGCTAAACCAGCGGCGAGACTGGTGCCGTCAGGAAACAAATCACCCGATGCGGATTCCACGACAAGCAGCGCATCCAGCCGGGAAACTTGCGATGCAGTCAAGAAGGCGAGCAAGAAGGCCACGCCAGAATCATCGATAAGAGAAAGCAGCCAGAGCAAGGCATGGGTAAACGACTCGCGCTCGCGAGCCTCAAGCATGAAGATCGACCGCAGATCGGGATAGCTCGGGCCGCCCAACCGCGAGTAGGCGAACGAGAGGAAAGACCCAGGGGCGTCCGCGACGCAGCCCATCTGCGCGATGAAATCGTTCGCAATCTTGCGATTCATCACATCCATCTTCTTCGCTTCTCCTTTTTCAGAAAAACCCCGCATTAGAACGCCAGCACTTTTAGAATCTGTTCTGTGATCGTATTGCTCGCGTTAGCCACGGACATCGTTTCGGTTACGTCGAACGTGTTCGCAATCGTCGTGTTCACCGCGAAGGTAGGATTGCCAACAATTCCGTTCGGCCCTTTCTCACCGCCGCCGCTCCCGGTTGAAGCGTACTCGCATGATTCGTTCGCGGTGCCACTCGAACCGGAAGTTAGCACAGCCAGAAACGCCTGCGCGTGCCACGGCTGACCGTTCGCCACAGCGGTAGTCCCGGAAACCGTGATACATTGCGTGTCTCCGCTCAGGCCAAGATTGAGCGTGATAGTCTGCGCGCTTCCTGTACCGTTCACTCCGACAAGGTCAACGGAAAGTAAACTTCCCGCCGCGAGAGTGTTCGCGGGAATCGAGCACGTCTGCAAGAGCGTCGCCGTCGTGGAATCCGTTACCGTAACAGGCGTAGCGTCCGTGCACACTGCCGCGCTCGCCGATGTTGCTGCGATTGTCTGCCCCGGCCACGTCCCGGTAATTGTGACGTTCGCTCCCGGCACTAGGCCCGGCGAATTCGTTCCCGTTCCGCCACTCGCCACCGGGAGAATCCCCGTAGCCGCCCCGATGTTGAAAACATTGGAACCAGTCCCGCCGTTCGCAATCGGAAGCAATCCCGACACGCCAGAAGTCAACGAGATTGGCAAAGTTGGAATCGCGTTGACTGTACTGTTCGTCATCACGGCGGGAACCTGACTCGCGCTGGTAGCCACTGTGTACGCGGAAGTCGCGGCCAGATTGTCAACGAGCGTCGCCAGCGCCGTGCCAGTGACTACCGCGCACCCGCACGCTCCTGTAGGAATCGCCGTGGTGCTCGTTCGCAGAACATCGTAGCTTGTTATCCCTGGCGCGGGAGTCCACGTCACCGTCACCGTGTTTATCCCGCCAAGAATCGCTGGCGCGCCGTAAGCCGCGAATGGCCCGGACGGTGGCGACACGACGCCGCCCGCGTGCGAGACAATCCAGTAAAAATAATTTGTTGCACCTTGCACGGATGGGGCAGTCTGCACCTGACTGACCAGCGCCAGCGGACTCGATGGAGTCAACGTCAGGGATGGAATCGCAAGGCCGCCGCCTTGCTGCGCGAAAGCCGATGCGCAGGCGAGCAATAGGCAAAAAATTCCTGCCCAAATCCTGCCCATTTTTCCGAAAACTGTGACACTATTGACGTGCTTGACAGGTAAGCGCGATTGAAAACAACGAACTTGCAGAAAGCAAAAGACGTGTCGGATTATCCGGCTTATAGCCTCGCCTGCTAAATTCCTGCCCACGCACGCGTCAAGCCATTCAAGAATGTAACCGTAGGCGGGGTTGTCGCGCCATTTGAGATGTAACCGAAAGGGGAGGCGCGCCGCCGTCGTGGCTGTGGGAAAGTGTGAATCCCGCGGGTTGTGCGGGAT
>Ga0307372_10012816_pt1 | contig 10920 bp, 7 predicted proteins | sample OX1MG_FD_202533 | JGI IMG/M metagenome (GOLD analysis project Ga0307372, IMG submission 202533) | Soil microbial communities from Risofladan, Vaasa, Finland - OX-1 | ecosystem: Environmental > Terrestrial > Soil > Coastal area > Acid sulfate soil | place: Finland: Risofladan, Vaasa | collected...
AGCGGTCGATTGTGCCAGCAGCGGAAAGCTCGCCCGTTGCCCCGTAGCAACGTCATGCGCGAGCGGACGAAGGAGTGGGCCATGATCGTTATTGTAAAAGTTTGGAGCACCAACCCCGATTACAGCGCCGGATGCGATTACGCAGTCGTGGAAATTAGTGAGGAGTTCGCGAAGGTCATGCTTCGGCGAATCGGTGTCCTGAGTGAGCAAAAGGTCCTCGATCCCGCTGTCTGCGAGACGTATTACTGGGATTCTTCGCCGCAGTATTTCAGCCCCTGGATCGATCGCGCCAGCGAAAGCCAACCGCGCGAGGTCCAGGCGAAGTGTATCGAGTTGGATGACACGCTCGCGGACCTCGAAGTTGACACCTGCGAGGTGGTGACTGCGCCAGACGACTTTCGTGTTTCAGACAGTCAGATTGCGGCCGTAGAGTGCTCCCAGATGATCGTGCGCGACGGGGGCATCGCGTTCACTGCCATCCCAAAACACACCGGCATCTACTTAACGACTGCGGAGATTCCGAAACAAGTTCTTGAATCCGTCCTGACAACCGCTACTGCTTGATGCGTTCCAGCTCGTCTTTCTTCACCACCACAGCCCCTTGCTTCGCCTGAACGAACCATGAGGAAACAACCATGCAACTACCGAAGGATATTAACGAGTATCTGCGTGCGCGCGCGTCCGAATTGGCAGAGCGGATTCTTCAGACCTACCCGCCGCTTCACGGCGTCGACGACATAGCTTCGCCGCTCATCGGGCAACTCCTCCGTAAGCCATTTCCGGCGCAAACGCTCGCAATGATGGGCGCGGTGAAGCGCTGGAATGAGGCGCGGGGCGCTGCGGTAATCGCGGAGTGCGGGACCGGAAAGACACTCATCTCGCTCGGGGCTGTCCATGTGCACTGTGACCGCAAGCCATTCACGGCCCTCGCCATGGTGCCGCCCCAGTTAGTTGAGAAGTGGGCGAGAGAGGCATTCCTCACTCTGCCTCGAGTGCGGGTTTTCTTCATCGATGGTCTGCGCACCCCGACGAGTTCAGTGGGCCATGCGGGAGTCAACGAAGTCAGATTACGACACGGCCGCATTGTTCGGGAAGGGCTGCGTACCACACTCACCGAGTTGCGACAGCGGAAGGTGGCACGGACTGCTCGCCAGCGTTGGGATTCCATCTGCGGGCTCCCGGCGCTCTTCATCGTGGGCCGCGATCGCGGGAAACTTAGTTACTTCTGGCGGCACGCGTACAGGCTCGCACGCTGCGGCCGATATCAGGGAAGCGTTTTGAATGCGGACACCGGCTGCCCGATCTACTTGGGCGAAGACGGAGAGCGGGTTCTGTCGGCGGATTTCAAGAAAGCGAAGCTGAGCGAACTTCTGGGCAGTCAGAATGGCGAGGATTCCGCCAAATCGCGGCGGGAGTTATACAGCGCCTTGTGGCAGGCGGACGGGACGAAAACCCGGCGCTTCGCTCCGGTGGATTTCATCGGGCGCTACATGCCCGATTTTTTCGACTACGCAATCGCCGATGAGGTGCACGAACTGAAAGGAGACACCGCCCAGGGAAATGCGCTCGGCACGCTGGCTGGATGTGCGCAACGCACGGTCGTCCTCACGGGGACGCTGCTCGGAGGCTACGCCGATGAGGTGTTCAACATCCTCTTCCGCCTGGAACCGGCCAAGATGGTCAAGGAAGGGTTTGAGTATGGTGAAGCAGGCGTGCGAGCGTTCACGGAAACCTACGGGCTGCTCGAAAAGATCACTGTAATTGAACCAGCGGATAATGCCTGCTCGGATGGGCGCATAACAAAACGCATCCGTCGTCGCCCTGGGGCATCCCCACTTCTCTTTGGTCGTTTCCTGATGAGCCTGGGAGCGTTCATTTCCCTCGAAGACATTTCAGAGGCGCTGCCACCCTATCGCGAGGAAGTCGTCAGCATTGAGATGGACGCCCCGCTACGCGACGCATACAAAAAGCTGGAAGAAGACATCAAGAAGGCATTTCAGGAGCATCGGCGGAATCCGTCAGTGATGAGTGTAGCGTTGAATGCTTTGCTTCTCTATCCCGACCGACCGTTTGGCCTTGGGGACCTTTATGGGTATGAGTACGACCCCGAGACTCAAAAGCGCGAGCGATTCCTCATCGCCGAGACACCGAATTTGAACGAGAGTCACGTCTACGCGAAGGAGCGCCGTCTGGTCGAAGAGGTGAAGTCAGAGCTTCGGCGCGGTCGTCGCTGCCAGATTTATGCGGTTTATACGAAGAAGCGCGACGTCACATGCAGGCTTGAGCGGATCCTCACAAGTGAGGGAATCCGCGTCGCGCTGCTCACGACGGATGTGCCGCCAGAGTCGCGGGAGGCTTGGTATGAACGGCAACTCCGCGCAGGAGTGCAAGCGGTCATCTGCCACCCGAAACTCGTCCAGACCGGGCTCGACCTGATCGACTTTCCCACCATCCTGTTTTACGAGACTGGATACTCCATCTATGTTCTTCGGCAAGCAAGCCGGAGAAGTTGGAGGATCGGGCAGCGTCTTCCGGTGAAAGTGAAGTTCCTGCACTACGCGGAGACGATGCAGGAGAGTTGCCTGCGTTTGATGGGCAAGAAGCTGCTGGTCTCTCTGGCCATGGAAGGCAAATTCTCCTCGGAAGGGTTGCAGTCGATCAACGACGAAGATGACATCCTGATGGCCATGGCCCGCGAACTTGTGACGGAAAAAGGTATCGGCGAAAGGGCCGATGCCGTCTGGGCCACGCTTCAGAAAAAGCAAGACGACGTGATTGGCACACGAAAGCCCGAGGATGTGGAAGCCGCTGCCGAGCAAACCGTCTCCGAAATTCCGTTGATTGAGCCTACCGTGACTCAAACCGACCAGTGGTCGGCACTCAGATCGGCGATGGACTCATCCCGCCGGAGAGGTTCTCGGCGGTCGAACTCGGCGACGCCAGACGGGCAGCTCGCGCTGTTCTGAATGGAATGTCATTGCGGCACGAACTGCAACCCAGAAGTCCCACTGAACCAAAGACCACTCACAGCATAAAGGAGAAACGTGATGGGGATTCTCGGATTAACACACGATGAGAATGGCACCGCCCTCGAGAAACTCCCGGTGACAATGAAGGTCGCCATCGGGGAGGGCCCGGAGCCTGGCAGCGAAAACGGGCATCCGCGCAGGCTGGATCATTTCGTGTTCAAACGAAAAACGCTTCGCGGGCAAGACGTAGTGTGGGTACCAGCCCCGGAGATCGCTCAAGCACATGGAGAGAAGCCGACCGAATTGGGAATCATCTTCCTCAACGACGATCCACGGGAAGTCTTCCGAACGGAGTACGCTCTGTGGACGCCAGGAGGATGCAAATGCCGCGGTGAACTTGTACAGCTTGCGAATGGCGGCGGGCCCCGGTTCGAAATGCAAGCGACTCGAAGAACGCAAAAGCACCCTGAGGGCGAGACTTGGCCTGGCAACTACAAGTACATCGATGGACCAAACAAGGGCCAGCCGGTTGAGCCCTGCGGTGACGGTTGCCCCGATTTGGAGCAAGGAGATTGCCGGCCATCGGGAGATCTCTACTTCATCTTGGAGAAGTTTCCGATGTTCGGAGCAATCTGCCGGCTTCACACCAGTAGCTATCGATCGGTTCGCAACCTTTCCAACGGCTTGATGCAGATTCGCCGGTTGAACGGAGGCCGCTTAACGGGCATCAAAGCCACTTTGAAAGCGACCCCGGAGAGAATCTCCTACTCCGATCGGGACGGAACGAGGCATACGTCGGTGGCCCACATCCTCAGCCTTGAAATCGGAGCGACAAGCCTGAGGACCTTAGTCGCAAATATGACCGAGCCTATCAGGCTTTTGGGCGAGGGCCGCGCCGCGCTCAATCTGTCTCGCGGAGTTCAGTACGTCGTGCGTGAGACAGACGCGGAGCGCGCCGAGGAGATCGCAGCGGAGTTCTATCCAAACGGCAAAGCTGACGCCGACGAGCCAGTGGGGCCAGCGGTCGGACAAAGCGAGAGAGACGAGCAGCTCGCAAGGATCTGCGAGTTGGCGCGCCGGCTTGGTTTCAATGACGCCAAGACGAAGATGCTGATCGGGCAATCAGCAGGGGATCTGGCTGGGCTTGAGCGAAGGCTCTTAAATGAATTAGATGAACAGCCAGGAAGGAAGTCGACGGGAAACGGCGACAATGGCCACCGGGGGCAGCCGAAAAAAGAAACAAGCCACACCAGCAGAACCGCGACCTCACAAGCACCTGATAGAGTCCAGCCAGATGGATCAGCGCCGCCTAACGGAGGATTCCTTTTCTGAATTTCTGATTCGCAAATACTCTCTCTTCAGTGTCTGTTGCTCACAATCAATCAGTTGCGTTTAGATTCGGGCCGGTCGCAACGTAGGATGGGATCGCCGTCTGCTTTGGTGTCTTGCCTTGATTCGCACTGCAATTAGCCCAAACGGATGCCAGTCTCTCTCAACCACAATCTTCCGAACGTAGCACTCCTGGCTCACGAGGCAAGAGCATCTGAACTTGAGGCCTGGAGGACCGGCAGTAGGTTTTCGATCCGCTGCCCGAATCGAAGAGTGCGAGGCTGCCTTGGGCGCACCGAACTCGACTCCAACGGCTCCTCTTATTTGTTCTAACTACTAACGTTTCCAACAAATCGGGGAATCTGCTTTTCGCTCAAAGCTAACCCGAATGGGTTGAAAACGTTCCATTCGTGCACAGTTCGTGCACAGTTCCGTGGACAACGCCCAGTCCAGTAGATAGGAGTTTTCCTCGTCGTTCATGACTTTCAAGGCCTAGGCGTGGCTGCGGTAACAATTGCGTAACCGATTTGATCCAGTCTTATCGCCTCCAGCGCATGCTTAGCCAGTTCGTTAGCGGCGTGAAAATCGATGCCGGGAAGTGCCAGTTTTTTCAGACCCACCATAATTTCGGCACTTAGCAATTTCATGCGGATTTGTTGCACCAGTTCGGTAAGCGCTTCATTGTGCAGCTCAACTTGTCCTACTACGAGACCGGCAGACAGCAAATACTCAACATAACTCTCCACAGACTGGGCATCAGCAATGCAGGCGATCCAAGCTAGCAGACTGTTTAACTCCTTGGGGAGCACAGGGCCACGCGTCAAATCGCTCAGTCCCATGTTTCCTTTCGGGCGAAGGACACGAGCGAATTCACGGGCAGCGGCGGCCTTGTCTGGAAAGGTGCAGAAGGCACATTCGCAGAGGAGCGCGTCGAAGGATGCGTCCGGAAAGGGTAAGCCTTCAGCATCGCCGTGCTTAAAGTGCACACGAGAAGCAAGTCCCTTGACGGCGGCGAACTCGTTGGCTTGCTCAATGTTTTTGCTGCTGTAGTCGGTACCCACGACTTGGCAGCCGAATTGTTCAGCGAGAAAAACAGCACTAGTGCCTTTGCCGCTAGCGACATCGAGAACGCGGCTTGCGGGTGTCAGGTGAAGCAATTCGCCCAGGCGTTCGGTCAGCCTTAAACCTCCCGGGTGAAAGGAATCACCCAGCAGGATTTTGGCGAAGTAATTCTCATAAAGCTGCGCGCAGCACTGCTTTATGTTCCGATGGCTGTCAGCATCAAGTTCCCGTGTCATATGTTGACTAGCGTTGCTTCTAGTCGATCAACTTCAGTTTCGAGTGCCCATTCGACTTCTGCTCTCCATGGAATTGAAAAGTGACCGGCCTAGGCACAAAGGCACGACCTTCTTTTTGAGCGCGGACTCGCTCCGGCTCAAGCGCTTCGAGTTGGGCGCGGGCCTGCTCACGATATCCGATAGTGTTGTACGCGCAGAAAGGGACCTGTTTCCCGCCTGGCAGGAGAAATTCCTTACAGCATTTCATCAAATTCTTTTGATTATAAGTCCAGGGGTCCATGAAGTCCTGCAACATGATCATGATCATATGCTGGGCGATGTCGCCAATCGTAAGACTTTCGGGCAGACCGCACGCCTGGCAAGAAAGTGCCAATTGGTCAGCGGATTTAGGCGAGCCCGCCACAGAAGAAGAGGACCATAGGCCCTCCAAGGCTCCTTTTATTTCAAGACTGAAATCCGGCATAACACGATTTGAGATGTAGTCGAGGTAATCGTAGACATTCACAATGCGTGGTAGCGGTGTGACTTTCTCCCCATCAATAAAGGCGTAGGTGACAGAGTTGCATGTCGGAAAGCAGCAAGGAACGGGAACAAAGTCACTGACTAGGAAAGTTCGCGATGTCTGAGATTCGATCAGTCTCAGAAGGTCTGGGATGGTCATGCGAGTCATCGGGTCATGCTTGATGTGGCGACCAGCATGGAACGCGGGCTGAAAATTGATCCCGCTGACAGCCGGATGCTTGATCGCAAACTCGATAATCTTGCCGACTTCATGTTCGTTCACTCCGCGCTCGATGGCGGGTACGAGCGTAACGCTCAGGCCTATTTCACCCAGTCGGTCGAGGGCTCGGAGTTTCTCTTCCAGAATGTCAGGTTCACCACGAAGGATACGGTAAGTTTCTGAGTCAAAGCCATCGAACTGAAAATAAAGCGACGGCCGGACCTCGTTTAGCTGTGCTAGAAAACGATCATCCTTGGCAATCCGCTTTCCGTTGGTGTTGATCATCACCGAACGGATACCGCGAGCCTTTGCGGCGCGAACGAAATCGATGATCTGCGGATGAATGGTCGGTTCTCCTCCTGAGAATTGAACGACTTCGGGGGTGCCCTCGGTTCGAACGAAATCATCAAGAATTTGTTCGACTTCTTCCATGCTTAGGTTGAATCCCGGTCGTGCCTCCGAAAAACATAGGGGGCAGTTCATGTTGCAGACGCTGTTCACTTCGATGATCCCCAGGCAAGTGTGTTGCTGGTGATCAGGACAAAGACCGCAATCGTGGGGACAACCGTCGTGGATTTCGGTGCCGTACGCCAGAGGAATGGTTCCCGGCTTGTTGAATTTGCCGAATGTTGTGTAGGCTTCCGCGTCCGCGTAAACAAGTGCCTCGAATGGGCCGCATTGCGGGCAGCGTTTGCGCATGTAAACCTTGTTGTCGCGCAGAATAATCTGTGCGTCGAGGACTCTGCGGCACTCGGGACAAATGCTGCGCGTCAACTCGTAGAAGACGTAATCAGCATCCTTTTTGCCTGGTCCAACGATGTTTGCTGAGCGCTGCGCAGCGACAGTATCGAGGTCCTTCATAGTTGATTACCCCTCTTTCGCGGATCCTGAGAGACCGGAAACTGCTCGAATTATTTTTCCTGATGTTCCCGAAAGGAACCGTTCCAATGACATTTCGGTAAGCAACAATTGCAGGCCTGTGGAATAAGTTGGGTAGGCATGAATTGTGCCCGCGATATCGTCGATTTTCAGTCCGCGCTTCATCGCTACAGCCACTTCGTTAATGGTTTCGCCTGCGCGCTCCGCGACGATGGTACAGGCAAGAATAGTTCCGTCGTTCTTGGCGATGATCTTGATAAATCCATTGAGGTCATTGTCACAGACTGCTCGATCCACACGGCTCAAATTCCATCGGGCAATCACTATCCCGTTACCAAATTGGGAGCGGGCCTGTTCCTCGGTCGGTCCAACGTGGGCAACCTCTGGGTCCGTAAATGTGATTCGAGGGACAACGTCGGCAAAACCTGAACTACTTCCCGGCAGAAGTGCATTACGCACTGCTTGAAATGCTTGCCAACCTGCGAAGTGTGAGAATTGTTGACCGCCAACCACGTCGCCTGCGGCATAAATGTGGCTGGCAGTCGTTCGAAGACGATCATCGATCTTGATTCCCTTTCTCGAGTATTGCACACCAGCTTTTTCAAGATCGAGCCCTTCCACATTCGGTCTCCGTCCAGAGGCGATCAGAAGTAGCTCTCCCCGCACCTCCTCGCTGCCCGGGGAGACTACGATTGTTTTGCCATCCTTGAGCGCGGAGACGGCGCGCCCCATTACGAAGCGTATCCCTTCCTGCTTGAATACCTGCTGGAGCACTTCACGAACGTCCGGGTCCTCCTTCGGCAGGAGACTATTGGCGATCACTGTAACTTGACAACCGAGCCGTTGATAAGCTTGGGAAATCTCGGCCCCGATGGGTCCGCCGCCGACTACAATCATCGATTGGGGCAAATGCTTTATGTCGAAGACATGCTCATACGTTAGATAGGGAACGCTATCGAGGCCGGTGATTGGTGGAATATAGGGCCGGGCCCCCGTAGTAATCAGGAAATGCTTCGACCTTAGTGTCTGGTCACCAACGATAATCGACTCTTTTTCGGCGAAGCGCGCGGGGCCGAGGTAGACATCCATTCCTTTTTGGCGCAACGCTTCCGGAGTGGTGGGTTTGTAGATATGTTGGATCGCTGCGTCGAGATATTGGTGCACCTTGGCCATGTCTGTTATAGGTGCTTGCGACACAATCCCGTATTGCGAGGCCGTGCGCACATGGTGCGCAATCTTGGCCACTTTCAAAAGAGCTTTGCTGGGCACGCAGCCGATCCAGGTGCAATCTCCGCCGATGCGGTCTTTTTCGACAAGTGCTACTCGTGCTCCAAGCTTTGCCGCGAACCCGGCGGCAATCAGGCCGCCAGCGCCAGCCCCAATGATCACCATGTCATACTGTTGTTTCGACATTTAAGCGTTCCTCAGAATTCGTCAGTTTTAACCAGCGTACGAAAAACATCGCGACAATGGCCATCGCAAACGTACTGTAGATGAGACCATCCACAGCGAATTTCTGCCCAAGCACTGCGGCAAAGAGCGAACCCACAATGGCACCGATGCTCAATAGGACTGAATAAATTCCCATTGCCGCGCCGCGCCCTGCATGGGCTCCTATCGCTCCGGCGAGCAGGGAAAGCGCCGCAGGCGTGAAGCCGCTTTCGACCATGATGCAGAGTGTGGTCAAGGCGCCAATTGCCCACCGAACGGCAGGCGACTCAGCTTCGGAATGGTTTAGCAGAAACAGACCGAGGCAGACGCCAACCATCGCGGCCAGCGCAATTCTCAGCGCCCTATGTTCCGTCATGCGGGGCAACACGATGCTCCAGCCTGTTACGCCAATTCCGAAGATTAAGGAGTACCCAAGCAAGAGCCAGCCAATACGCTCCGGTTGATTCGAGAAGATCCCATCCAGGAATTGCTTGCCGCCTCCTCTATGGGTGAGGAGGAACGGCAGAGTCGGCCCAAGCCACAAGCCGACAATCGTATTTACACATAACCAAACTGGGGCCAGGCGTTGGAGGGATGGTTCTTTGAGAGCCGTGTAAAAGCCGGAGATTGCTTGTGCCGATCCGTGACCCCTACTTCCCACTGCGCCGAGAAGCAATAAGCACGAGCTCAAAACGTAAATTGCGGCGACCACGCCGAATGCACGCGCGGAGAGAAAATGCCACAGCTGTGCCCCAGCTAGACCGCCAAGGGCCAGTCCGGCTAGCAGTGAGAGCTCAAAATAGCTCATGACTCGGGCGCGTAGCGAATGGTTTCCATCCGTAACATCTGTGAGGTGAGAAAGAAGAGAAGGAGTGACGGCAGCCGCGCCCACTCCTTCGACGGTTCGGCTCAGGAAGAAAATACTTATCTGACTGCTCATGCCAAAAAGTTGCGTCGCCATGGCACCGAGTAGTGCGCCGCCTGTCATTAGCGCCCGTGGCGCAACCGCGTCCGAAGCGATGCCCATCGGAACACTGACAATTAACTCAGCGCCAAAGGATATCGCGCCAAGCGTTCCGACGAGAGCTACGTTTATTCCGTACCCACGATTCGCAAGCTCGGCGAGATATAAGCCGACGAGAACCCCGCTTGCGCCCGACGCAATTCTCATGAAGGCGTTTCCGAGAACTACTAGTGGAAGCCGGTTGCGCGAGTTTGGGGTGGTGATTGTCATGACCGGATAACCTAAGACCACCACATCACTAGCAATTTATAGATGAGCGATGCCAGCAACGCGCCCAATGGTAGTGTTGCCACCCACGAGAGCACGATGGCGCGAACCTTACTCCAATCGGCCTCTTGCCTGCGGAGCAGGCCAATGCCGAAAATACTTCCGGACGTGACATGCGTCGTGGAAACCGGGAGCCCCATAGGCGAAGCAAGCGTCACCAACGCCGCAGCAACCAAATTGGCCGCGACCGCTTCAGTAGTGGACATTGGCGTAACCTTCCTACTCATGGTTTGTGCTATGCGAATTGCGCCCAAGGCTCCCCCAACTGCGATTGCCAGGCCTACAAAGAAGTAATTCAGTTCCACTGAGACTGCGGCAGCCGTCAATAGGATCGCAACAATCTTGGGCGTGTCGTTCAGACCGCGCGCAAAGCTGACGGCAGCGCTTGAAAACCAGTGCAAACCGTCAGCAAGACTCAAACGAGCGATTTCTGTACACGTTTCGCATTCAGCGCCAGGTGCCCATCGCAGGAAAGGTGTAGCTGTCATAACTGAAGCCATCGGAAAGTTGATCGTCGCCAGCGCCAGGATTTTAGGTTCGTCGACACAAATGCAATCTCTTTTCGCCGCGTGCCATCCGAGCCATGTGACCCCTAGCTGAACGCTTACAGTCATAACTAATGCGACTATCGGTGAGAATACGAGTGGCAAAATCACGCTCTTGCCCAACGGGGCCAACCTCACATGGGAGAATCCCACAGCAGTGACACCTGCTCCGACGAGTGCACCTAGTATTGAATGCGTCGTGGATATTGGCAGACCCAACCTCGCAGCCAGAAGTACTGTGGCACCAGCTCCGAGCGCGACGGAAGCGAGAAATGGAAAGTGACCGACAATCGCAGTGTCTACCAGTTGTGCTCCGCTAAACTTCGCTGCAACTGCGCTCCCAAACCAGATAGCGGTTAGCGAACCGAGGAATGTAAACCCGGTAGCCCAAGCAAGTGCACGTCTGTAGGTAGTCAGCCCTGAGCCCCATAGAGTAGCTACACCCTTGAAGTTGTCA
>Ga0307372_10012817_pt1 | contig 10920 bp, 9 predicted proteins | sample OX1MG_FD_202533 | JGI IMG/M metagenome (GOLD analysis project Ga0307372, IMG submission 202533) | Soil microbial communities from Risofladan, Vaasa, Finland - OX-1 | ecosystem: Environmental > Terrestrial > Soil > Coastal area > Acid sulfate soil | place: Finland: Risofladan, Vaasa | collected...
TGGTGACGGTGAAATGGATCACGCCTTCCCATACATAGGTGGGGTTGTCCCAGGTGGTGGGTTTGGTGGTTTCCACGCAGCCGCCCTGGTCCACGGAGATGTCCGCCACCACACTGCCGGGCTGCATGGACTTGACCATCTCGCCCGAGACCACATGCGGCGCCCGTTCACCGGTGATCAGCACCGCGCCCACCACGATATCCGCATATTTCACCGCCTCGGCGATATCGGCCTTGTGGGGATAGAGTGCCGTGACATTGGGGCCCAGGGAGCGCATGTGCTCCATGCGGTCGCGGGAGATATCGAATACCGTGACTTCCGCGCCCATGCCCGCCGCCACTGTGGCGGATGCACCGCCGGCCACACCGGCGCCGATGATCACCACCCGGCCGCGTTTGGCCGCCGGCACCCCGCCCAGCAGGATGCCCTTGCCGCCCTGGGGCTGATGCAGAAGATGGGTACCCACCTGGATGGAAAGTCGCCCGGCGATATCGCTCATGGGCGCCAGCAGCGGCGTGCGCCCGTCCACTTCCACGGTCTCGAAAGCCACCGCGGTCAGACCGATCTTCTTCAGGGCCTCGGTGAGCGCCGGCAGCGCCGCCAGATGCAGGTAGCAGAATAGCAGGTGTTCCTTGCGCAGCAGCTTGAGGTCGGCGTCGATGGGCTCTTTGACCTTCACGATCAACTCGGCCTTGCCATAAACATCGGCAGCCGAGCCCAGCACTTCCACGCCCACGGTGCTGAAATGCTCGTCGCTGTAACCGCTTTTCACGCCGGCGTTGTGCTCGATGAACACCTGGTGGCCATGGCGGACCAGTTCGGCTGCGGCTGCCGGGATCAGGCCGACGCGGCCTTCGAGCGGTTTGAGCTCGCGGGGAATACCAATGCGCATGCTGGCTCCTTTACGCTAAGGGGGAAGTTTTCGTAACATGGCCGCCTTCGCAGCCGTATGCATCAATGCGGCATAGCCCGGTTGGCGCCTTGATCCGGCCAAACCACCCGGGTTGCGGACTTCTCCTTGAGATTAATCAAGCTGGGACAACCCAGGATTGCCGCCGCCGTCGGGAACTGTGCGCTTGAAATCCAGCGCGCTGTCACCACCTCGGCGCTGAGGATAATTATACATGAGTGCCCCAAAACACTGCCGCTTGCTGATCCTGGGTTCTGGTCCGGCTGGTTACACCGCCGCGGTGTACGCGGCGCGCGCCAATCTGAAACCGGTGCTGGTCACCGGCGTCGAACAGGGCGGCCAGCTCATGACCACCACCGAAGTCGACAACTGGCCAGGTGACGTGGAAGGATTGCTGGGACCGGCGCTCATGGAGCGCATGCTCAAACATGCATTGCGCTTCAAGACCGACGTGATCTTCGACCATATCAACAAGGCGGACCTGAGCGAGCGGCCTTTCCGCTTGAGCGGTGACCAGCACCACTACACCTGCGATGCACTCATCATCTCCACCGGCGCCACCGCCCGTTATCTGGGACTGCCTTCCGAAGAAGCCTATAAGGGCCGCGGCGTTTCCGCCTGTGCCACCTGTGATGGCTTCTTCTATAAGGGCCAGCATGTGGCGGTCATCGGCGGCGGCAATACCGCGGTGGAAGAAGCCCTGTATCTCGCTAACATCGCCTCCAAAGTCACGGTCGTGCACCGCCGCGATGCGTTCCGCGCGGAGAAGATCCTGGCGCACGAACTCATGGAAAAATCCAAGCACGGTAATGTGGAGATCTTCTGGGATCACACCCTCGACAAAGTCCTGGGGGATGATTCCGGCGTCACTGGCATCGAGGTGCGCAGCACCCAGCACGCGGACAAAGTCCAGAAAGTGCCCGCCAAAGGTGTGTTCATCGCCATCGGTCACACACCCAACACCCAATTGTTCGACGGCCAGTTGCAGATGAAGAATGGCTATATCACCGTGAAGAGCGGCATCGAGGGCAATGCCACCGCCACCAGCGTCCCTGGCGTGTTCGCCGCCGGCGACGTCATGGACCAGGTATACCGCCAGGCGGTCACTTCCGCCGGCACCGGCTGCATGGCGGCGCTGGATGCGGAGAAATACCTGGACAACCTCGCCCGCAAATAGGCGCGCCTTCAAGGCGCAATGGATAGCATCGCGGCCAGAGTCCGCTCCTACAATAAATTATCGCATCACGCTAAGCTGGCAACGTGCGCCTTCAGATTCACGCCTCCATCGATGAGATTTCCGCCGCTGACTGGAACCGGCTGGCCGGCGCTAACCCGTTTGTGCACCATGAATTCCTGGCGGCGCTGGAACACAGCGGCTGCGTCGACACCCTTACGGGCTGGACGCCACAACATCTGACCTGCAGCGATGCCAGCGGCCGTCTTACCGGCGCCCTGCCGCTGTACCTGAAATCCCATTCCTACGGTGAATACGTATTTGACTGGGCCTGGGCCGAGGCCTGGCAGCGCGCCGGCCTCACCTATTACCCGAAGCTCGTCTCCGCCGTGCCGTTCTCGCCGGTCAGTGGCCCGCGCCTGTTGTTGGAACCGACAGCAACAAAAGGAATTACAGCTGCGGCTTTGATCAGCAAGGCACACGCGCTGGCAACCACACATGCCGCTTCCTCCATCCACTGCCTGTTTCCGCCTGCTGATGAAGTCCAGTATTGGGAATCACAGCACTACATGCTGCGCAAGGATTGCCAGTTCCACTGGCATAACCGGGATTATCGAAGTTTCGACGATTATCTCGCTGCCCTGTCTGCGGAGAACCGTAAGAAGATAAAACGCGAACGCCGCCGGGTGACGGAAGCCGGGATCATTCATCGGATATACGACGGTGATGATCTGGACGAGCGCTGGCTCGATGTACTTCACCGCTTCTATGCCGCTACCTATGCCAAGCGCGCCCGGCCCGCCTATCTTAACCGTGCATTCTTCACCGAGACCGCCGCGCGCATGCCGGGCGCCTTGCTGGTGGCTTTCGCGTTACTGGCTGACGAACCCGTAGCCTGCGCCATCTTTTTCAAGGACACGGATACACTCTATGGCCGGCACTGGGGTTGCGAACGGGAATTTCACAGCCTGCATTTCGAGACCTGCTATTACCAGGGCATCGACTACTGTATCCGCGAGGGACTCAAGCATTTCAATCCGGGCACCCAGGGCGAACACAAACTGGCGCGCGGTTTCGAGCCCACCGCCACCTGTTCGCTCCACTGGATCGCCGAGCCCACATTCCGCAAACCCATCGCCGACTTTCTGCAACAGGAGACCCGCATGGTGGACGGATATATACATGAGGCAGCGCTGCATCTGCCCTTTCGCGCAGATAGTTGAAACGTCTTCCAGCGGTTTGAAGCCGGCTTGTTGGCTAAACAATATGTGGTCGTGAACCGATAAAAAGAAACCGCCCGCGGGTTTCCCGCGGGCGGGCCGGTGATAACAAATCAATGGACGTTGGCTGTCTGAGCCTGGCGTTTGACCTCATTATTCTGGAACAGCCACAGCATGCGGCCGTGCACGCCATTGGTATCCACGGTGGTGGAGCCACCGGGCAACAGGCCGAAACTTGCCAGACTCGGCACGATCTCGTCGCCAAGCACAATTTCGCCCTGTTGCACATCAACGCTGTTGTTGAAGTCGGACACCACCAGTGTGTAGTTGAACTCATCCGGAACCAAGCCGCCGTCCGCAGCCCGGGTGAACGGCATGATCGCCACCGCATCGTTGTAATCAGCACCGCTCACAATCCAGTCAAGGAAGCCGGCACCGGTGTGCAAATCAAATTGTGCGGTTAGGATTATGCCGGTGTAGCTGGCGAGGCCAAACAGCGAACCATCCGCCATATCCAGCTCTACGTCGTCCACGCCATCCTTGTCGATATCCAGGAATATCTGGACAAGACGTGATGACAGCGTTTCCCATGGATTATCCGTGGCCAAGCCGAAATCCACCACCCCGTAACCACTAATCGCAGCAGTGCGGAAACCGAGTGCGCGGATGGAGGCCGGCGTGTTGTCGGAGAGCTGGCCATCGAGTCCCGCCAGCGTGAAGCCATCGGCGAAGCCCGTCGAAGCGCCGTTATTGCGGAACTTCAGCCTGTCATTCCCATGGAGTCCATGCTTCCCCTGATCATCGTGCCAGCCTTCCAGATTGAGCTTGATGTCGGAGGCCGGGTCCACCACCGCCAGATAACCCACGCGCAACTGGTCGGTGCCATCGTCGAGCATGAACCAGCCATCCACTTCCGTCTGGCTGAAGCTGGCAGTGTCATACGGCCCAACAGAGGGATTCATGGACAGTTTCAGCAACATTTTTTTGCTGGCATGCGGGGACACATGAATCTGGCTCGGACCGCTGATGCTGACGCCCGGAAATACCTGGTTGGGAACCTGCGTGACATTGAACACGCGATTCTTATTGCTCAGGTTACGGATCTCCACCTTCACGGTCTGGGTATCAAAGTGCGCGGGGTTGACGCGCCCGAAGGACACACCGCCCGGCTTGGCGAAACTGGTGAGATTCGCGGCCCGATCGGCACGCACCACACCGGTTCCCTGGAGGGTCAGCGGGTAGGGCGAATCAGTACCGATGCCGTTAGCATTCGCGGTCACCGCTGAATTCTGGATCAGGGCCTTGATGTCGGTCGGCTGCAAGGCCGGGAAAATCGGCCGAAGCAATGCAGCTACGCCGGCGATGTGCGGTGAAGCCATGGATGTGCCGCTCAAGGTGGCGGAGCCGTCACCCGTACCCATACCGGCTGAGACGATCGCCACACCCGGCGCAGTCACATCCGGCTTGAACTGCGAACCACCCTGGCCAGGACCGCGCGAGGAGAAGCTGGCGATGGTGTCGCCATACTTGGTATCCGTGGTGATGTCCGCGGCGATGTTGCCCGTGCCCGGGCTGCCGCCAAGAGCGGTAGCGATCAGTGTGCCGTCATCCAGCGAGATCATCTCCGCGGGAATGCTGATACCGGCCGAACTCCCGCCCATGGTGATGGGCGCACCGGATACATTGTTGAAGACCACCACACCGATGGCACCCGCGGCCTGTACGTACAGAATCTTGACGCTGAAATTACAGGTACCGCGCTGGATGAGCGCCAGATTGCCGATCATATCCGGCGCGTTGGTTAAGGGACTGCAGCCATTGAGCGGCTGCGACACTGCCAAACCACCGCTTTTCGGCCCGGTGCTGGCAAGCGTGGGTGTGATGGCAGCTTCCACCGCCTCATATTTTCCTGCAATCGGTGCCGGGGCATTCACCTGCAGCGCCAATACTGTACCGCCGGTGACCGATGCCGCGACCGATATTGCATTCGGCGCCACGGCCGGCGCACCGGTTATATAAGGTATGTTGCCGCCATTGCCGGCTGAAGCCACCACGATCACACCCAGGGCCGCGGCATTATTCGCCGAGATCGCCGAGGGATCATCAGGCCCGGAGAAATCCGAGCCCAGGCTCATATTGATGACATCCACGTGATCATCGACGCTGCCGTCCTGATTCGGATCGAGTGCACGTTCAATGCCGAGTGAAGTCAGGTTGGTGGAGCCGCCGTGATCGCCGAAGATTTTATAGGCATACAGCAACGCACCTTTGGCCACTCCGGGACCTACATTACCGGGCACGCCCTCTCCTGCGGCGATGCCCGCGACATGGGTGCCGTGACCAACTTCGTCCAGCGGGTCTGGATCCGGCGTGGGGATGCTGTGCGCCGGATCGCCAGCATCATAATCGGCGCCGGCGAAATCATAGCCACCCACAACTTTGGCCGTTGGAAATGTACCGGCTTCGATGGTGTCGGGATTGTTGCTGGTGAAAGCTGCCACAGTGCCCGGGCCGCCGAAGTCGGCGTGGGTATAGTCGATACCCGTATCAATGATGGCGACGCGCACGCCAGCGCCGTCACCGAATTCAGACCAGACCTCAGGCGCGCCGATCCAGGGCACGCTCTGCTCCAGGGTGGGCTTCTGCGGCAATACCTGGGTTACGGCCTCGACGCCAGGCAGCTGCTTGATCTGCGGCAGGTCGCGCAGCCTCACTTTTGCCAGAATGCCGTTAGCGCCCACGCGCAGGCTGCCGTCAATGCGCGCACCCATGCCTTCGAGTGAGCTGCGTACCGAGTTGTGCTCAGAGCGCAGTTTGTCGGCGTAGGAACGCTGCGAACTCTTGCTGGGCCTGGCCCGGCCGGCATCCATCTCGTTGCGTACATACCTGGAAACCGAGGGTTGGCTGAGGCGCACGAACACCTCCACATCGCGGTTTATGATGGCGGCGCGCTGGCCACTGGCCGACAATGGTTCGCCGATATGCAGGCTGGTTTGTGGCCGTGTCAGCGGTTGATCGACATCACCAGCGCTGGCCAAGGCCAGTGACGGTGTGGTGCCGAGGATAGCGCCGAGCAGGAATGCAGCGCCGGTTCTGGAAAGATAACGCAGGTAGGCAAACATGGTGACCTCCTTGTGCTGGTCTTGCGCTCAGTTGCCTGAGCTTGGTGTTACTGGTGATTATCCCTATCAAACCAATACTTTACTTAACTTGAAAAATTGCTGTTGGTTATAGATGTAGCTTCGTTGAATGATGCGTTGGCGTGCGTTCTCGTGCGATTTTAAAAACCTGTAGCGGTGTACGCTAGAACAGTATCAAGAATATCGTAGCTTGGCAATAAAATCATTATTACATAAACATATTCCGCATCATGGTCTATCTTAACGCGACTCCTTATATATAGTTGAATATTACTATTTGACTGGAATCGAAATGTCTGGCCATCCACTGCCCTGGATCATGCCCGGAAGCTTGCCGCAAACTTTTCCGGATATCGGTGACGCATTGATAGCGCCTAATGGTCTGCTGGCTGCGGGAGGAGACCTCTCGCCGGAACGTCTAATATTCGCCTATCGTCACGGAATATTTCCATGGTACAGCGAAGGCCAGCCGATTTTGTGGTGGTCGCCGGATCCACGTACAGTGTTGTTTCCGGACAAGCTGCATGTAAGTCGTAGCCTGCAAAAACTGATGCGGCATGGTGGCTTTGAAGTCAGTCTTGATTCCGCATTCAGTGAAGTGGTGGCTGCGTGCGCCGGCAATCGGCCCAATCAACCCGAACGCGGAACCTGGATCACGTCTGCCATGCGAGATGCCTATGCAGAACTGCACCGCCTGGGTTACGCTCATTCCTTAGAAATAGTTGTGGATGGCGAGCTGGCGGGCGGAGTTTATGGCATAGCCCTGGGAGGCGTATTCTTTGGCGAATCCATGTTCAGCCGCCGCAACAATGCTTCCAAGATTGCCCTCGCCTGCCTGGCGAAGCAGCTCAGCGCCTGGGGCTTCGGACTGATCGACTGCCAAGTATATTCTGAACATCTCATGCGTCTGGGCAGTGTTTCTATGCCACGAACAGAATTTCAACTACTGCTGCAACGCTACACGGCATTGACGGTCCGCAGCGGGCCGTGGCTGTTGGATATACCGCTGGAATTCTGATGAGGCGCCCCGTCCACAAAATCAATTCGCTGCGGCTCTCGCCGGAGCACGCTTGCAGCTACTTGCCCGGCAAGACGGCACGCATGCTCTTTCTACGTCCGGGCGCGAACTCACAAGGAATTGTTTACAGCCACTTGTCAGAACACGGATTCCGTCGCAGCGGGCCTTATCTCTACAGACCCGGCTGCGAGCACTGCCATGCCTGCATCCCGGTGCGCGTTCCCGTGGAGGATTTCAGACCGGCACGCGGCCAGCGACGCACCTGGCAACGGAACCAGGACGTGCGTGTGCAATTGCTGCCTGCAAAATTAGTAGAAGAACACTTCGATCTCTACCAGCGCTATATGCACTGGCGGCATCCAAAAGGCAGCCTGGATAAACCTTCGGCAGCGGACTATGCGGCTTTCCTTACCGGAAATGACCCTACGTTCTTTGTGGAATTCCGGCTGCAATCACAACTCGTGGGTGTGGCGGTGGTGGATGCGCTGGAGGATGCCCTATCGGCGGTCTATACCTTCTATACACCCGAACTGCCGCAGCGCAGCCTGGGCACCTATGCCATCCTCTGGCAAATCGCCGAAGCCCGGCGTCGCCATCTGCGCTGGCTTTATCTCGGTTATTGGATCGCCGAAAGTCCGAAGATGGCATACAAAAGTCACTTTCGTCCTCTCGAGCAATTGACTGCAGCCGGTTGGCAAACCGTAGTCTGAAGTCGTCTGGTTGTACATAAACCCCAATTCCGGCAGAATCTGCGCGCCGCAAGCGGGCCGTGGCTCGTTTGGGGTTTCGTTATCACTCACCAGAAGAGTATGGCAAAAGAAGAAAATATCGAGATGGAGGGCAAGGTCATCGAGACCCTGCCCAACACCACCTTCCGGGTGGAACTGGATAACGGCCATGTGGTGCTCGCCCACATCTCCGGCCGCATGCGCAAGCACTACATCCGCATCCTCACCGGCGACCGGGTCACCGTCGAACTCACGCCCTACGATCTCACCAAAGGCCGCATTACCTACCGCGGCAAGTAATCTTCAGTTATTCGCTCTTGCCCTATTTCCTTGGGGAATTATCAACCCAGCGGTAGATATAACTTCATCGGATCATCAATACAAACTGTTAATCCGTAATGTTCATAGAACGATTTTGCTTTTGCGTCTTTGGCATCCACGATCAGGGCGTAGGCAGCCACTTCTTCCTTGGCGCGCAGACAACGATCCACCGCCAAGCCCATTAGTTTCTTGCCAAGCCCCTTGCCTGCCTGGTCCTTATGGATTGCGAACCGTCCCATGCGGAAGCAAGGCACCGGAAATTGCGGCAATCGCTTCTGCTCCGCTCCCGAAAGTTGAGTGGTGTCCACTTGTGCCGCGCTCAGCGTGTAGTAGCCGAGAATCATGGCCGGCGCATCGGAATCGACCAGCACGTAGATCTGTGTTATCCCCCGCTGGCGGTTTTGCCGAGCGAAGCGCGCCAGATACTCGTTCAGTATCGGTGTACCACAGTCAAAGGCTGCGCGATCGTGAAGCTTGGAATCGAGTCGTTGCTCCTCAAGCACGGCGCACAGACTGGCGTACACTCTTGAGGGCATCCTGCAACGCAGCATTGGGAGCGAAGGCCTTGTCCAGGGCGGCACTGAGCTTGACGAAGTCCCTGGCCGACAGAGTCACCCGCGTCTCCTGCTCCAGCAGGGCCCGGGCTTTTTCCTTGGCTGCTGAACGCACAAAGCCGGCCGTAGTCGTTCCCATGAGGGCGGCGGCCTGAGAAAAGAGCTCCTTCTCATCGTTCTTGAGCTTCAGATCAAAACGGGCGGTGGTGGCCATATACATGCTCCTGGCATTCAGCTAAAGATTCCGGTATCGCAATTACAAGGTACGGCATTATACCGTACTTCTTCTTGTTGCCCACAGATAAAACATTCAGTAGTAAGGGGTCGCTCCCTTTTATTACCAGATACGGCAGAATCTGCGCGCCGCAAGCGGGCCGTGGCTCGTTTGGGGTTTCGTTATCACTCACCAGAAGAGTATGGCAAAAGAAGAAAATATCGAGATGGAGGGCAAGGTCATCGAGACCCTGCCCAACACCACCTTCCGGGTGGAACTGGACAACGGCCATGTGGTGCTCGCCCACATCTCCGGCCGCATGCGCAAGCACTACATCCGCATCCTCACCGGCGACCGGGTCACCGTCGAACTCACGCCCTACGATCTCACCAAAGGCCGCATCACCTATCGTGGTAAATAATCCTCAGTTATCTGCTCTGACCTTAATTTTTCATAAAGACTGGAGAAACCAGAACCGCTGAATTCCAGGGTGACACCGTCATCCTCGTAAAGACCCTGTTCAAGAACGGTGCGCTCTGGACCCAGGTGGCATTTGACAAGTCCGGAAAGGTTGCCGGACTGTTCTTCAAGCCTGCCGATTAAATTCTGTTTGGGTTAGCTGCACGACAGGTTCCGCTTCCCTTATGGTGCATGTATTGATACAGGGATTAAGAAATTCACCCCGATTGTGGATTCTTTAAATTCTTCCCACCCTCAAGCCTTGCACAACACATCGATGCGGGCAGGCGGAATGTTCCGCCATTCCCAGGAAGCCTTATAGCGCTCAAATCCCAGCATCTGCAGCGGTGAAGAATCCATCCAGCCATAGGTGAATTGCACGAGCATGCCGTCCGTAGCCAGCAACTCATGCATTTGCGCGGCAATCGCAGTGACCGTGGCATCCGGCAACGAGCGTAGCGGCAAGCTCGATACGATGGCACAAACGGTATCCTGCGGCCCTACCCAGCGTGTCAGCTCGGCAGCATCTCCATGCACCACGGACAGATACGGGAAACGGTGGCGCAGCAGTTTGCACAATTTTGCACTGCGTTCGACCACCAGCAAGCGGGACGGTGCAATACCACGGGCGAGTAAAGCCCGGGTCACAGCGCCCGTACCCGCTCCGATCTCAATGATGAGCGCCTGGTTATTCAGCGGCACAGCCGCCGCTATTGCCTGCGCGAGCCAGGGTGAGCTCGGCAATATCGCACCGACACTTGAAGGATGCCGAAGGAGTTCCCGCCAGAGCGCCAGTGCTGACGACAATCGCAAACGGAAATCAAGCCAAGAGACCGCATTCGGCCATGCCACGGTTAATACATAACTGAGCAAGTTGCGCGCCATTTCTGGCTTTGACCTAGATTTCGCTTGCATGCACAACCTTATGACGAAGTAGTAATCATCATCCGGCCCGATGAATTCAGGATTCTGAATTTGGGTACTATATACCCCATATCAATAAAAGGTCCGAAAACTGGAGGTACCAAGATTAAAATCCAGTAATGTTTGTCCGTAACCCTGCAAATTCCAATGTACGCTCACAGCTACAGGTCTGACGATTCTCAATTATCACTCGATCAGTGAGTCATACACTCGCCCATGCATGTCGATCAGCCCTGCGCCATCCAACTGCTCATGGAA
>Ga0307372_10012819_pt1 | contig 10918 bp, 8 predicted proteins | sample OX1MG_FD_202533 | JGI IMG/M metagenome (GOLD analysis project Ga0307372, IMG submission 202533) | Soil microbial communities from Risofladan, Vaasa, Finland - OX-1 | ecosystem: Environmental > Terrestrial > Soil > Coastal area > Acid sulfate soil | place: Finland: Risofladan, Vaasa | collected...
TTAGAAGCTTGCGATCGTCGCGAAGCTTCTTCAGTAATCAGCAGGAACACATAATGTGAAGGAGCCCACCGTTCCCGTTGCGGTGCGGCGAGAGACGAGCGTTCTCCTTCACATTATTTCTTCTGACCCTAAAGCGTATCGAGCCACGCAAGCACGCTCTTGTCGCGCTTCCAGGGCGGCGGCCTGCTTGGTCGCGATGAGTTTGCGAGGCGTTCGAGCGCTTTTCGTTTGGTCTCCAGATTGGCCTGCGCATAGTGGTTGGTGGTGTCGAGGCTGACGTGCCCGAGCCAGCTTCTGATCACCGTGATGTCGACGCCCGCTGCGACCAGGTGGACCGCCGTAGCGTGACGGAAGCTGTGCGGCGTGACGTGCTTCGAGGCCAGGCTCGGCACGATCTTGGCCGCCGCCTCGACATATTCCGCCAGCTTGAATCGGACACCTGACGCACCCAAGGGGACGCCGTAGCGATTGACGAAGATCGGTTCGTCGTCGGCTCTGGGCTGGCGTCGGAGCAGCGCTCGGAGCAGCAACACCGTTTCCGGCCACAACGGGCACATCCTTTCTTTGCGCCCCTTGCCGTACAGGCGCACGCAGGCGGGCAAGTCGAACCGGAGCGCCTGCAGACGCACATCGAGCGCTTCCTGGATGCGCGCGCCGGTATTGTAAAGGAAGGCGAGGAGCGCATGGTCGCGCTGGCCTTCGACAGTCGACCGATCAGGCTGGGCGAGAATGGCCTTCACCTCCTCCGGCTCCAGATAGGACGCCGCATGGATCGGCGCCTTCTTGATCGGAATGCGCAGGATTTCGGTGCACTGCGCGATCGCGGTCGGCTCCCGGCCAGCCACGAAGCCGAAGAAGCTGCGCAGCGCGGCCAGACGGCAGTTGCGCGTGCCGATCGTGTCTCCACGTTCCTGCTCGGTATAGTTCAGGAACGCGCTCACCTCGGAGGCCGTGAGGTCGGCCAATCCGAGTTGAGCTACTGTTCGCCGCCGACGGTTGGCAACGAACCTGAGGAACAGGCGCCAGGTGTCGCGGTACGAGCGAACGGTGTGGACGGAAGCATTCCGTTGCTGGACCATCCATTCATAGAAGAAGGCGCACAGCAGAGTGGGGAACGGGTCGGCCGATTTCATAGCTGCCCCCCTTCCGTTACGTGCAGGCAGTGCGCGCCGAACGACCGGAAGCGGTCGCTTGCTTGCTGCAGGAGATCCTGCGTGACCGTGATGTAGACCAGCGTCGAATGGATATCGCGATGCCCGAGGTAGGTCGCGAGGAACGGCAGCTTATCCTGTGGATTGATGCCGGCGCGGTACCACTCGACAATGCGGTTCACCACGAACGAGTGACGCAGATCATGAATGCGCGGTCCCGTCTTGCCTCGTGCCGGCTTGAGCCCGGCGCGCCGCAGTATATCTACGAACAGCCACATGGCCGTCTTGGTCGCGTAGCGCGTTCCTTTTTGGTCATGCCAGAACAGACCCGCCGCAGGATCCTGCGGCGCTCCAGCCCGCCGCCTCGCTTCCAGGTATTCACGAAGTGCTGCGATGACGCTTGCGGCCAACGGCAGGATTCTGGACTTGAAGAACTTCGTCTCCCGAATGGTGATCGTGCCGATCTGCAGATCGACGTCACCAAGACTCAGACGCGCGATCTCGCTTATGCGCAGCCCGGCGCAGTAACCGACAGCCAGCATCGTATAAAGAGTGAGCGGGCGCAGCGGTGCGCGCCGCGATGGATAGGTGCGAGCGATGTCCAACAGAAGCCGGATCTCTTCCGCGCTATAGATGTAGGGCCGACGCCACTGGCGAGCGAACCGCCGCCGCGGAAGAGGGTCTGGCCGCGGCACTGGAACGCTGGGATCGAGATGGCGCCTGGCCCTGGCCAGGGCGCGCCCCAGCAGTTCACAATCAGCGGCGTGGAAGGCCGTCGAACGTGCAGCCGCCCAATGCTGCAGCATGACCGGCACCGGCTCCTTGGCGAGCTCAGAGTGCCTCTGCAGAAAACGGTCGAACCGCAGGAACATGCGAGTTTCCGTGTCGTAGCGGAATCCCCTCGTGCGCATGAGCGCAACGTGATTGCGCATCAGATCGCCAAGAACGCTGCCAAACCGGGGCAACTGCCGCAGCGCTTCCAGCGCCTGGTCAGGCTCCGGGGCAAGGAGCGCCCGCAGGATCGTCTCGCTACCCATTACGCAGTATTTGGTGCGCAGCTCGGCGACGGGATTGCTGGCAATCAATCCTTCCCGCACGAGGAAGTCGAGGAATCGATCTACAATGCAGGCACGGTGGAGAACCGTGGAAGCTGACCACACCGCGCTTCGTTCGTGGAGCCAGACTTCCAGAGTTCGTCGGCTTACCCGCGATGATGAGCACTCGCCACGCTTCACAACATCCTGGAAGCCGCGGAGTACGTGGCGATAAGTCATTGGGGTTTGAGGATGGCGAAGCCGGCGCTCTCGCAAAAAGCGGCCGATCACACGGTCATTCTTGTCGGGCCAGGTTCTCATGCGCGCACCTCCGGAACCTCCAGAGCGATTGCGCGCAGGTCCTCCGTGGCGAGCTTCAGATACGCAAGCGTCGACTCTTCCGACCGATGGCCCAGCAAGTCACCGATAACCTTGCGGGACACCGATGCTCTCAGCAGGGTGACGGCGCGAGCATGGCGGAAGGTATGAGGACCGCATTTGCCCTGCGGCTTTACACCCGCGGCCTCCAATCGCACGCGAACCTCGCTATAGAGGGAAGCGAGCCGCCGATAAGGGGCCCGCGTGCGGATGAAGATTTCCCGAGCGTCAGTTTTGGGTCGGCCGCGACGCAGATAGTTCAGCAGCGCCTCGCCAACCTCGGCCATCAACGGTAACTTCGAGTTGGCCCCGGTCTTGGAATGGCGGATGTGTAACGTTTCGGCGCGCCAATCGACGTCCTCGAGCCGCAGCCGCGTGATTTCGCCGTCTCGCAAGCCGTAGGTCGATAGCAACAGCAGGATCGCGTAGTCCCGGTATCCCACTGGCGAGCGATCCTCGCGCGTGCTTTTCAACACTGCCGAGATTTGCCCCGCGCTCAGGGCAGATGGAATCGACTCGTAGGCGTAAAGCACCGGGCCGATGATTCGAGGCGCCAGATCGACGCCGATGCGGCCCGTCCTATGAAGGAAGCGCAGCATCGAACGCAGTCGTTCCGCCACGTCCTTGAGCGATCTTCGCCTCAGCCCAACGGCTCGCATCTCGAAGTAGGTGTCGATGTCACCGATTTTCAATTCCGCGAGGTCATCGCTGACGCCGCGGGCGGTATACCAGGACAGGAAGTTCCGCCCCTCCCACATCAGCGCGCGGATGGACGCTTTGGCGAGACCGCGCTGCACATCGAGCCATTCCCGGTACTCGTCGCATACCGATCGGCAAAGCGCTTCGCGCAGACTGGCTGCCGGCGGCTCGGGTGGCCACCGTTTTTGCACCAGGCGCAACAGCGCATGGATTCCTGCCCGCGGAATGGATTCCCATCGCGGCGCCGCTGGGTGACCGTGGCGCTGGCGGAACTTCCGGATGGCGTAGCGGAGATAGCCGGATACCTGAGCCGGCGTTACCGCATCTACGGCAACGCTTCGTCGCGCCAAGTACTCAAGAAAGTGCTCGGCGCTCCGGCACTGGTTGTGAATGACGACGGAATTATAGCGCTGCTGTGTGAGCAGCTCTCTGAGCTGATCGATCAGTACGCTGCGCTCGTTCGGCATGGGAACCTCCTGGCTTTGAGATAAGAGCCAAGGGTCCTATGCCCCAAAATAATGCGCAGCAAGTCGACCGCGACTCGGCGTATTTCCTCGATTCGGCCTCAGCCGATCAAGGTTCCTTCACATTATGTGTTCCTGCTGATTACTAAAGAAATGGCGAGCTCGCCATTACGCCAGCCAGCCGGCGACATACGCGGCCTGATTGGCGATGACCGCGTTAGAGATTCCAGCTTCAGCGCAAAGGAAAGCTGCTCCGAGTTCCGCGCACAGTTCTTCCTTGGAATAGACGGGGGAACCGAAAGGCGCGGCTTCGCAAATCCCTTCTCGCGCAAGGCGTTTCTCGCTGCCGGAACTATGAACTAGCTCGTGTTAGGTTCTATCCTAGATGCGTACTTTGTGTCCTGATTGAGCGGTGGCCCCCGGCGTGTAGAATGACGCGGCGCGTCGCGGTCTGAGCAGGGGGAGTGCGAGGGGGACCGTCCCCCTCGCCAGTCCGTGTAGTACTGACGCGGTAGGGCGCGCGGGTCTTGGTGGGAGGTGCGGTGGTGGCGGAGTTGGTTTTCTCTACTGCTTCATTTTGTCCTCTTGGATTAGCTACTCCGGATGTCCCGATACTGCTCGACGCACAGATGCGGTTGATCGAACCTGGCTGCGGGTGGTTTCTGCATCTGGCGCTGGTACAGGGACGAACGCGCAGTCCGGCGACCTGGCGCACGTATGCAGAAGCGCTCTACGACTGGTGGCAGACCTGCGAGGCAAATGGCTGGCCGTGGGATCGAGTCGGTTACGATGAAGTCGCGGCGTACCGCAACCGGATGCTGAGTGGCACGAGCGATCTGACCGGGCGTCCGTACGCACGCAGCACGATCAACGGCCGTCTCCGTATTCTCGCGCTGTTCTATAGCTGGTGTGCGCAGCGCGGATTGATCGCCGGCATGCCTTTCGCGACTGGAGAGCTTGCAGTGGGTCGTGCGCGAGCGCCACAGATGCTCGCACACCTCGATGCGCGCGGTGGCCGGCAGAAGGTCAATGAGTTGACGGTGCGTCACACGCGGCCATTGCCGCGCGCCTTGCCGATCGCGGAGATCCGGCGGGTGATGACGGGCATGGGCGCGCGGGATCGGTTAATCGTGGAATGGGCACTGATGACCGGCGCGCGACGCATGGAGATCGCGGGCCTTAAGCTCGTACAGCTTCCGGCTACGGACTCGTTGCGGAGCGACGATCAGCCAGTGGTTCCGATTCGGCTCGAGACCGCCAAGGGCGCGAAGCCGCGCCATATCTATCCGCCGCTCGCGCTGATCGATCGAACTCGCGCGTACGTGCGCGAGGAACGCGCAGTCGCGCTGCACGGGCCGCGTTATCACGATGATGCCGAGTCTGCGCTGTTTCTCACCGATGATGGCCGTGCACTCACGCCGCGTCGCATCGGCGCGATCTTCAGTGAAGCGTGCCAGCGCGCGGGCGTGGCCGGTACGTTCCACGCTCTGCGTCATACGTTCGCCGGTGCGATGCTGGCCTTTCTGCAGCGCCAGACACAGCGCCTTCCGGAGCTCAATCCGTTGCTCACGCTGCAGACGATCCTCGGCCACGCCGATCCGTCGACCACGATGATCTATCTGCGGATGCTGGCGACGGACCTGACCGCGATCGAGAACGCGCTCGGCGGTTTGTATGAGGCATTGGCGTGAGCGCCAATGCTCGACGGCGCAAGGATTATCGGATCGCACCGTCTCAGCCGCCATCGTCATCACCCAACTCGGGGTTAATCGCAGAGCTCTTCGACGAACGGGGCGAGCTGATTCGGCGCTTCGATTTCGGCGCCCTGGGCGCACCGCCGATGATGGCGCGCGAGTTGGCGCTCGCGTTCCGCGGGCATCTCGCCGACAAGAGTCCTTCGGTGTGGGCTGCGACCTTCGGTTCGGGCATCCACCACTGGCTGCGCTTTCTATCGGAACGCGAGGGCTGGGCCGGGCGGATTGAGTCGCTGCGCGAGGTCGATCGAGCGCTGGTCTGCGAGTTCATTGCCTGGCTCGACCGTCCGCCGCATAAAGTGGGAACGCGGTACGCGCGCTGGTCGGCATTCAAGCAGCTGCTCGCATGGCTTCAGCGCCACCGGCCGGAGCTGGTGCATCCCGAACTCGAGCTTCCATTCAACCCCTTTCCACGCAAGAACGCGGCGGCGCGTCCACGCCAGGCGCTATCGCGCGCAGAGCTCGACGCGGTGCTGGCCGCGTGCGCGCGGGATATCGAATCGAGTTGGGCGACCTTCCGCGAAGGGCGAGAGGCTCTCGCCGAGGTCGAGCGAACCTCCATCGCCGCGTTCGGGCTAAACCGGCTGAACCTCGATCATCTGGGCGTGCTCCTTGCGGTGCTCCATGATCGCTTTGGCGGGTTGGTACCGCTGCAGCGCGCATTCGTTGGGCGCCGTGCCGGGCACTCGTCGTTGTTGCACGCGATCCAGCGGCGCGGTGGCACCGGGATAGTCAGTCGCTATCTGCACGCCGATCCAGCCACGCTGATTCCTTTCATGATCGCGATCGCGGCTCAGACCTTCGCCAACCCCGAGGCGCTACGCCATATGCGGCGCGGCTGCATGAGCGAGCATCTGATGCTCGACGGCCGCGTGGTAGTGAGTTGGTCGAAGGGCCGCGCCACTCGAGTACAGCGGCGCAGCTTCCTGCGCGATCGAACGCTTTCCGTGCCCAACCTGATCGACCGGGTGCTGGCGTTGACGGAGGTGCTGGTTGCGCACGCGCCGGCGGCGGAGCGCGACCGGCTGTTTCTGTGCGGCGAGGTGATGGCCACGCGGCGCGTCGTGCTCATTCCCGATTACCTGGTGAGCGTCCACGTCCGTCGATTCGTCAAGCGTCACGGCTTGTGCGGCGCCGACGGCCAGCCGCTCAAGCTCAGTCTCGCGGCGCTGCGTGCGACCGGGCTCACGCTCGCGCATGAGGCGCTCGGCTACGATCTGATCAAGACGCAGGCTCTCGCCAACCACGCTTCGCCCGATACGACCCGTCACTACGTCGAGCGGCCCGCGGTGCGCGCGGCGCAGCAGGTCGGGCTCGCGCGTTTGCAGGGGCGTTTCGTCTCGTGGGTGCGCGGTGATCCCGAGGTGGTCGCGCGCGAACTCGGCGTCAGTATAGATGCAGCTGTCGATATCGCACTGGGCCGCAACGCCACGGCCAGCGGATTCACCTGTGCCAATCCTCTCGCTGGCATCGGGCCTGGACAGAGGCCCGGACGGTTGTGCACGGCGTGGCTCGGCTGCTTCACCTGCCCGAATGCAGTGATTCCGTTCGAAGCGGAGACCTTGGCGCGCCTGCTGCAGACGCGCGCGGCGCTAACGGAATCGCGCGCCAAAGTAGACGCCGAACGCTGGCGGGTCCTGTACGCGCCCAAGCTCGAGATCCTCGAACGCGACGTGCTGCCGCGGTTTCCGGACGAACTGATCACTGAAGCGACGCATCTGGTGAGCGGACTCGCGCCGCCGCCGCCCATCGAATGAGCGCCGCCTTGCTTCCCGATCTGAGTGCGACCGATTCGGGTACTGATGACCGCGCCGCACGGCCCGTATCGCGACACAGCGTGTGGAGCGATCCGGTATGGGAACTCGAGATCGACGTCGCCGGCCGGCGCGCCGATCAGAAGCGGGTGCGCTGGGGCGTCGCGCTCGCAGACGGTTCGCGCCTCACCGATCCGCAACACGCCGATCTGCTCGAGGCCGCGCGCTGCTTCCTGTGGTCGATGGCGGTTGATCCGCCGCACGGGCGCAGGCGCAGCTCGCCGTCGAGCCTGTTCACCAAGGCCGGCGCGCTGCGCACTCTGATCCAGTGGATGGTCCGCGAAGGTTTTGCGACCTTCCGGTCGTTGGATCGCTCCGCCGTCGATCGCTATCAAGCTTTCGTTCGGCAGCGCCGCGGTCCGCGGCCGGGCACGACCAGCCCGACCACGGTCGGTAACTATCTGCGCATATTAAAAGATCTCTACCACCAGCGCGCGAAGCTGCCCGACGCGCTCAGCTTCGATCCGTTCCCGCATACTACGGCGGGCCTGGTCGCGGGCGTCAGCCGTGCCACGCGCCGCGCCATCGCGTTCATCCCCGACGCCGTCGCGATCGATCTGATCTCGAAAGCGCTGCACTGGATCGAGCGTGAGACGGACGGCATTCTCGAACAGCGCGACCGCTACCAAGACGCACTGCAGCTGGCGCGCGCTCGTGGCATCAGCGAACGCCAGTCCCGGCGGCGCGCCTTCCACGCGATCCGCGCGCGGCTTCAAGAGCCGCATCCACCCGCTCCAGCCGGGCGCATAATCACCACCAAGCACGATATCGACCGCTGCTTAAAGTATCTCGTCGACGCCTGCTTCATCGTCATCGCCGGATTCGTTGGCATGCGGGCGAGCGAGATCCTCTCGATCCGGACTGGCGCGATCGAGTATTCGCCGCTTGGCGCGAGCGGAGCCAAGCAGGCCTATCTCGTCGCGCGCCTGTTCAAGACCGCCGAAGTGGGCGGACGCCTTGAACGCTGGCTCGCGCCGGCGCCCGTGGTCACCGCAGTCAAGGTACTGGAGCGCGTCAGCGAACCGCTCCGGGTCGCTGCGGGCCGCGACGAACTCTTCCTGACGCGCAACACCCAGTACTGCCAGGTGATCGGCATCACCAACATGCATATCAACTGGCGCATTCGCGAGTTCGCTGCATACAACGGCGTGCGCCATCACGAGGGACGGGCGTGGCCGTTCTCGACGCATCAGTTCCGCAAGACCTTCGCGCGCTTCATTGCCCGGCGCGACCGTTCGCAGCTGCTTGCCCTGGCCGATCATCTGAAGCACGTCTCAGTGGCGATGACCGCCAAGGGCTACGTCGGAACCGATTTCGATATGCAACAGCTCGTCGACCACGAAGGACAGCTCGAAACGGCCACGGCGCTCGACCGTTTTCTCTCCTCCGATCGGCTCGCCGGCAAGATGGGCGAGCGCATCGCCGCCGGCAATGCTTCCTTCCGTGGCCGCGCCGGCCAGCAGGTGCGGCGCGACTATATAAAGTTCGTGCTCAACGAGACCGATCTGAGTATCCACGCCTGCGAGTACGGATGGTGCGTCTTTCAGGCCGAGACCGCGCGCTGCGGCGGCAAGCTGGCGCCTGATCCCGCCGGGCGCAGTCCCGCGGTCTGCCTCGATTGCGCCAACTTCGTCGTCGAACCCAAACACGCGCCGTACTGGCGCGAGCGCCGCGAGCGCAACTGCGCGGTTATGCCGCATGCCTCGCGGCTCACGCGCGCCGCACTCGATGAAGCGATCGCTCAATGTGCCCGGGTGCTATCCCGGCTGGAGGGGAACCATGTCGAAGATTGCCGTGGAGGGCCGCCGCAACCGCGCCGCCCGCGCCTATCTCGCCGCACTCGATCGCCTGATCGAGGCCAAAGCAACGCATCCCGATTACGCCGGACGCTCGATCCGCATCACCCCAGCCGCCGTCGCTAAGGAAGCGCGCCGCAGCCGCAATCCCCTCTATACCACGCATCGCGCGCTGCTCGCCGAGATCGAGGCCGCCGCTACAGGTCCGACGCCGGCGAGCGATCTTGCCGCGACCGTCGCCCGGCTCGCAGCGAGCAACGCCGAACTCCGGGGCGTCATCCAGCAACTGCGGATCGACAAGCGCAACCTCGCAACCGAAAACCTGTCGCTACTGCATCGCGCTCGGCTTGCCGAAGACCGGCTTCGCGCCCGCGACCGCGAACTCGCTGCGCTCAAGCGGCCAGTGCCTGCCCGCGTGATCCCAAGTGGACCAAATCGTGCGGCTCTATGAGGACACTTGCGACAGTACATATCTCATGCAGAGCCGTGGCGTAATATTCCTCGGCGCTCGCGAAAAGCTCGCGAGGCGGCAGAGTGATTCGATCTGTGATCGGGCTGTAAAACGCCTTTGAGCCTGCGTGCTGAATCTCCGGCGGGTTGGGCATTGCGGCGATGATCCGCTCGGCGGCTTCGATCCGGTCGTGCTGGTGCGTCTCGATCTTCGGAAGCTTGTCGAGCACGGCTTGCGGAAGCTCGCATTGCTCCAGATTCCAAACCCGGTAATAGCGAAGCAGGAACCGCCGGTGTGTCTTCCCGTCGGTCTCCTCGTTGTCGAGGTCTTCGGTGCTCTCCTTCGAGTTTTCGACCTTCCAGAAAACGACGACCGTACTTTCCTCGCCTTTGCGGACGTGTCCGCCCAGTTCGTTAGCCTGGCGCATCGTCAGCCAGAGCGGGGAAACATACTTGGATGCGGAAAGCAGAAAGTGATTGATGCCGCGATACGGCTTCTTGCTAACAAGATTGCGCGGCATTCCGGTCGAGGTCCACGGCCTGCGCCAAGGGACGATTCCCTGTTCAAGCAGATTGATTATTTTCTCTGTAACGATTGTGTAGATGTCCATTTCCGTAATCTCCGATTATCGTTTGGGTGGTTGAGGGAGAACCGCTTTCGCGGCTCTCCCGTCGGGTGGTGGGAACTAAAACGGGATGTCGTCGGACGCTTCGGCCTTGAGCGCGTTAGCGCGATTGCCGAGTAGGCGGAGTTGCCGCGCCACGATTTCAGTCCGATAGCGCTTGCCGGTTCCGTCCTTCGCTTCGTACTGGCGGGTAGTGAGCCGTCCCTCGACGTAAACCTGACGGCCTTTGCTCAAAAACTGCTGGCAGGTATCCGCGATGCGCCCGAACGCCACCACGCGATGCCATTCGGTGCGTTCCTGTCGGTCGCCGTTTCGATCCGTAAACCGCTCCGTGGTCGCCAGCGAGAAATTCGCGACCTTCTGCCCAGATGGCAGAGCACGAACCTCGGGGTTAGCTCCCAGATTGCCGATCACGATCACTTTGTTGATTGCCATAGCCATAACCTCCATTTGTTTTGCTCGCCCGCTTCCCGTTCATCGGGCAGGGCGTGCTGCGCTTTGCTTTCATCACCGCGCAACTTTTTTCGCGGCGACCTCTCACCCAAAACTGGAGGTCGCAGCGCAGATTCCTCAGATGCGCGAGCGGAGCGGGCGGCAGGCCGTGCCACAGCGCAGCGGCCCCGCAGAGGCTGGCGCGGCTTGCTAGCGCAGCGAACGCCACCACATAGAGCGGCGGCGAAGCGGAGACGCGGGACGGGTCAGGCGGGGTTACGGGATGGGCGCGAGCGGCGGAGCTTGCGAAGCCCGAGCGG
>Ga0307372_10012821_pt1 | contig 10917 bp, 11 predicted proteins | sample OX1MG_FD_202533 | JGI IMG/M metagenome (GOLD analysis project Ga0307372, IMG submission 202533) | Soil microbial communities from Risofladan, Vaasa, Finland - OX-1 | ecosystem: Environmental > Terrestrial > Soil > Coastal area > Acid sulfate soil | place: Finland: Risofladan, Vaasa | collected...
CGGGTGCCGACGCCGAGCACCCAGAGCACGCCCGCGACGACGCCGGCCTTCGCGATCGGTCCGCGCTCGTCCGCGGTCACCGTCGTGAACCGTGCGCACAGCGCGCCGAGAGTCACGCCGAGCGCCGCGCCGGCGATCGCGAGCGTGAGGTCGTTCCCCGCGGTCGGGATCCCGTGAAGGTAGGCGAACGCCGCCCACATGACGATGACGACGGGGAGCAGCAGGGACCGCGTGGTGAGGCGGCGGCCCCGCATCTGCAGGGCGACGATGGCGATGAGCGCGATGTCGATCGCGTAGTCCGTGGTGGTCATGGCGCAAGTCTCCGCCGCCGCGGCCGCCGCGTCGTCCACCGCAGGGTGGGTCGCGGGTGGACCGCGGGTGGACTCCTCCACCCGTGGTCCGTCGCCACCGCGCACCCGCTCGCTCGCGGGCTGCTCGCGGAACCGAGCGGCCTCCGCCGGCTCGAACCGGTGGGGTGGCGGCCCCGCCGGGTGCGCCGCGCGGCCGCGACGTGGCAGGCTCGGTCCGTGCACATCGGCCTCGACGAGCTCGCGTGGGCGAGCGAGGTCGTGGGCCGGTCGGTCCCGCCGACGCCGCAGTTCGCGTGGCCGCTGCTCAGCGAACTCGTGGACGCCGAGGTCGTTGTCAAGCACGAGAACCACACCCCGACGGGCGCGTTCAAGGTCCGGGGGGGCCTCGTCTACGTGGAGCGAATGATCGCCGAGCGCCCGGCCGTTCGCGGGATCGTGAGCGCGACCCGCGGCAACCACGGGCAGAGTCTCGCGTTCGCCGGACGCGCCGCCGGCGTCGCGGTCACGATCGTCGTGCCGTTCGCGAACAACGCGGACAAGAACGCCGCGATGCGCGCGTTCGGTGCGGAGCTCGTCGAGCACGGCCACGACTTCCAGGCTGCACGCGAGCATGCGGCGGAGATCGGTGCCGAGCGCGGCCTCGAGACCGTGCCGTCGTTCCACCGCGACCTCGTGCTCGGCGTGGCGACGTACGCGCGCGAGCTGTTCGAGGCGGTGGGGGCGTTGGACACGGTGTACGTGCCGGTCGGGATGGGCACGGGCATCGTCGGGCTCATGGCCGTGCGTGACCTGCTCGGCCTGTCGACGGAGATCGTCGGCGTCGTCGCGGAGCGGGCGCCCGCTACCGCACGGTCCGTTGCTGCGGGCCGCGTCGTGTCCACGAGCTCGGCGGACACCTTCGTGGACGGCGTCGCGTGCCGGACCCCGGATCCCGACGCGATCGCCGCGATCTGCGCAGGCGCGGCCCGGATCGTGATGGTCGGGGAGGACGACGCGGCCGAGGCCATGCGGGTGCTGTTCGCGACGACCCACAACGTCGCCGAGCCCGCGGGTGCGCTCGCCCTCGCGGGACTGCTCGCCGAGCGCGAGCGGGTGGCGGGCACGCGCGTCGCAGTCGTGCAGACGGGGGGCAACGTGGACTCCCGGACGCTGCTCGAGGTCGTGGCGGGGCGGACACCGCCGCCCTGAGCCCGCCCGGCCGGGAGGTCCCGGATTCGCACCGCCGCCGCGGTCAGGGTGCGGTCGCGTACCTCGCCGGCGGGAGCAGGACCTCGAGCGCGCCGGTCGAGGTCGCGGTCGCGCCGAGGGGCCCGGGTGCGGCGGCCGCGCGGCCGGCGAGCGCGCCGGCCGGGGGAGTCACTTCGCGAGCGCCGCCTCGAGCGCGTCGATCCGGTCGAGGATCGCCTTGAGGCCGCCTTCGCTGTGCACGTCGAGGCGGTCGAGGATCGTCTCGGTGTCCTTGAAGGTGCTCTCCGAGCGGGCGTCCGACGCCGCGCTCTGCACGCTCTGGCCGACCATGATGACCGAGAGGAGCACGAGCTGGATGAACGTCTGCGCGACCCACGCGACCACCAGGATGAGCCCGGGCCTCGTGAGGAAGGCCGGCACGTCGCGGCGTTGCAGGGCGCCGGCCCCGACGAGGACGGCGGGCAGGCTCGTGAGCGCGATGAGACAGAAGAGGTACGCCCACGCCATCGTGCCGACGCCTCTCGTGAGCAGGACGGCGACCTTCGCGTTGAAGCCCTCGACCTCGCGCACCTCGCTCACGAGTCCTCGGAGGCTCACCGCCCGCCTGAAGTGGCGGTGGGCCTTCACGGGCACGCTGCGCACGTCGTCGCTCATGGCCGCAGCGAAAGCCCGTGGAGCTGCGGCGAGGCGGACCGTTCCGCCGGACCCGAGCGAAGGAGCCGACGGGGCCCGCCGGCCCGCCCGTCATAGCCAGCGGCGGAGATCCTTCGCGGACGCGGCTCGCCACGTCCCGGGCCACCGGGAGCGAAGCTCGGACTGCCGTGAGCGCTCGAGTTCGATGAGCGCCGCGACGACCGCTCGCAGCTCACGATCGCCTTCCCGCCCCGCCGCGAGCCCGGCGGCGCCGGCGAGGAACGCTTGCGCGACGACCGCGTCCTGGTGGTCGCCGAGCAGCGTCTGGACGTCCGCGACCGCCGAAGCGAAGCGCGCCGCGCCCGGTCCGGCGACCGGCGCGACGGCCTCGGCCGCGTACCTGCACCGCTTCGCGAGAATCCGCACCCGGTGGAGCGCGGCGTCGGACGGCTCCTCGCCGAGCGAGCGGACGCCCGCCGCGAGGCGCTGCCACGGCCGCCTCGCCACGCTCGACACGTGCGCCGCCGCGGGCGCGGTCGCGCGACGTGACCCGCGGCGCAGCGGCGGCACCCGCGCGACCTCGACGAGCGAGTCGACGAGGAGCACGTAGCGCTCGTCGCGCATCGCTGCGAGAAGGTCGTCGCGGGCCGAGGCGGCTTGTCGTCCGAGGTGCGAGACGAGCGGCTCGGCGGCGTCCCGATCGCGCGCCGGCAGCTCCGCGAGGTCCCGCGCGAGGCGGCCGGCGAGCACGTCGGTGTCCCGGAGCACGCCGACGAGCGCGCCGAGCCAGCCGAGCTCGCTGCGCACGTGCGCGAGCGCGCCGCGGTCGAGCAGGACGGCGAAGCTGCGGAGGTCCGATCGCAGGCGGCGCGTCGCGACCCGGAAGTCGTGCACCGCTTCCTCGTCGCCGCCGAGCCGGACGCCGGGGTCGTGCCGGAGCATCGCGGCGACGCACCGGGCGAGCGCGTGGCGCACGAGCTCGGCCGCGGTCGCGTCGGCGCCGATCTCGGGCACGACGACGTCTGCCGGTCTCAGCGCGTCGTCCCCGAGCGCGCGGACGAGCTTCGGGATCGGCGCCTCGGCCAGGCAGCCGGCGCCGACGAGCAGCGCGGCCGCGGCGTCCAGCAGCCCCGCGACGGCGTCGCCCCGGTCGCGCAGCTCGACCTCGACCTCGCGGAACGACCGCGCTCCGTCGTGCGCCCCGGCGATCGAGACGGTGTCGTCCGCGACCTCGGCGAGCGCCCGACCGTCCGCGTCGACGAGCACGGTCCGTCGACGCGCGGTCGTGATCCGGGCGACCGGCTCGAGGGGTCGGGTTCTCCTCGACGCGAGCACGAGATCTGCGGCGAGGTCGGGGACTACCTGCTCGGTCCCGTCGATCCGGACCTCGCGGCGAGAGACGCTCGTCGCGTCACCGTCGTCCGGAAGCTTCACGGTCCAGGCGGGACCGGCCTCGCCTGAGCGGTGCCGCACGGTGATCGCCGACCGCGCGAGCCGCAGGTCACTCGTGTCGTAGTAGGTCGCGACGAGGTGCTCGTCCGGCTGGGCGACCATCCGGGCGCCCGGCACGATGCGCGAGATGTCCGGCAGCGCGAGGCCGGTCGGGGCGACGAGCTTGGCCTCGCGCTCGACCTCCACCACTGCGTGCACGGCCGGCATATGCCCATCGTATGCAGGAATCCGCGCCGGAGCCGGAGCGTAGCCAGGAGCTCGCGCCCACGCCTTGCCCGGCGGAGCGCCGTCGCCGGTCCGGATCGGACGGCACCGGAGCTCCCGGTGCGGCGGTCGGTCCTCGCGGCCGGTGAGCGCGACGCTCGCGCCGAGCGCGACGATCGCGAGGCAACCCGCGCCGCCGACGAGCTCGAGGCGTCGAGGTGACCGGGCGAATCACGCGCGGAACGTCCCGGCGGCGACGCCCCACGCGCTGTCGGAGACCACGCCGATCGCCGAGACGACGAGGCCGGGGAGAAGGATCTGCTCCGGGACGTGGCCGGCCCCCCTGCTCGTGCACGCGGGGAGGATCGCCGTCACGAACACGACGGTCGCCGGGTTGGTCGCGCCGACGATCGCGCCGCGGACGAGCGCGTGCCTGCCGGCCGTGGCGGTCGCGCCGCGGCGGAGCGCCGCGGCGAGCGCCCGCCGCTCGCGAAACGTCCGCACGCCGAGGAGGACGAGGTACCCGGCGCCGGCGATCCTGAGCGCGGCGAATGCCGCGACCGACCGCTCGGCGAGCGTGCCGACGCGATCCGCGGGGCACGTGTTTCACGGTGGTGGCCGGTAGCCTGCGGCCATGAGAAGACTGCGGCCATGAGAGGCCTGCGGCCATGAGAAGACTGCGGCCATGAGCATCGCGACGCGACCGCTCGGTCGCACGGGGCTCGAGGTCACGGTCCTCGGCTACGGCGCGATGGAGCTGCGGGGCGCGCCGGACGGGCCGGCCGTCGCGGACGACGGGGCCGGGCGGCTGCTGAACGCCGTCCTCGACCGCGGGATCAACCTCGTCGACACGTCGATCGACTACGGGAGGAGCGAGGAGCTGATCGGCCGGTTCCTCGCCGCGCGCCGTGACGAGTACGTGCTCGCGTCGAAGTGCGGCTGCGTGCTCTCCGACCCACCCGACGGGGCGGCGCGGCCGTTCCCGCACGACTGGTCCGCGGCGAACATCCGCGCCGGGACCGAGCAGAGCTTGCGCCGTCTCGCGACGGACCGGCTCGACATACTCCAGGTGCACATGTCCCCGAGCCGAGCGCGGATGGACGCGGACTCGACGCTCGAGGTGCTCGACGCGCTCCGCGACGAGGGCAAGGTCCGCTTCATCGGCATGTCCGGGACGTTGCCGAACCTCCCGGAGCACATCGCGATGGGCGTGTTCGACGTGTTCCAGATCCCCTACTCGGCGCTCCAGCGCGAGCACGAGGATCTCGTGACCGCGGCGCGTGACGCCGGAGCGGGGACGCTCGTGCGGGGTGGGGCGGCGCGCGGTGCCCCCTCGCAGGACAAGGCGTGGTGTGCGGAGCCGATCGGCCTCGCCGCGGGCGAGGGCCGGAGCCGGTGGGAGTCCTCCGGGGTGGAGGAGCTCCTCGGCGACATGGGCCCGCTCGAGTTCGTCCTCCGCTTCACGCTCAGCCATCGCGCGCTGTCGAGCACGATCGTCGGCACCTCGAGCGTCGCGCACCTGGCGGCGAACGTCGCGATCGCCGAGAAGGGGCCGCTTCCGCCCGACCTCTACGAGGCGGCGCGGCGGCTCCTCCCACTCGCCACCGCGTAGCCTGCGGGCGCCGTTCGCCGAGGGATCCCGCCGGCCGGGCGAGGAGCGCCGCTAGGTGCGCGCCTTCGAGAAGACCTCGCGCAGCGCGACGCGCCGGCCCGTGCGCAGGATCGCGCGCCGGTAGACGCCGGCCGCGAGCCTCGCCATCGCGACCGTCGCGGCAACGCTGAGGAGCACGGACGCGACGAACTCCCACCACGTCACACCACCCAGGCCGACGAGCACGGGCATCGCGAACGGTGCGGTCGGCGGGAGGTAGGCGAGCACCTTGAAGAACGTCGACGCGTTCCCGCTGCTCGCGGCCACCAGCGCCGTGACGTAGCCGAGGATGATCGGGATGCTCAAGGGGAAGGTCAGGCTCTGGAGCTGGTCCTGCCGCTCGGCCATCGAGCCCGTGGCCGCGTACACCCAGCAGTAGAACGCGTAGCCGAGCAGCAGCCAGAGGAGCTCGCTCAGCAGCTCGACCGGCGCCGCGCCGGTGAGCAGGTCCGAGCCGACGGCCTTCGCGAGCACGAGCGCGAAGGCGACGACGAGGCCCGCCTGGGCGAGCGCGACGATGCCGATCCCGAGCACCTTGCCCGCGAGCAGCTGGACCGGGCGCACGGTCGCGAGCAGGACCTCGACGACCCGGCTCGCCTTCTCCTCGAGCACGCCCATCAGCGTCCACGTCCCGTACTGCTGGAGAAGGATGAACAGCAGGATGAGGCCGTAGAGTGACGTCGGCCGGGCGGCGCTGTGGGTCGGGGCGGGTGCGAGGCTCGTCACGCGCGCGGGCGTGGAGCGCGCGAGCGCGGCAGCCTGCGCCGCCGTGATCCCCGCGGCCTCGAACGCGAGGTGCAGGCTCACGGCGTTTGCGATCGTCCGCTCGAGCGCCGCGCCCGCCGACGTGTCGGACGACGTCACGGCCTTCGCCGTGACGATCGTGCGTGCGTCGACGATCACGAGCGCGATCGCGCCGGCTCGCAGGTCGCGCTTCGCGGCGGTGAGATCCGGCTCGGGTGCGAGCGTCACCCGCGTGTGTACCGACGCGCCGGCCGCCACGACGGCGCTGCGGAGCGACGCCGGCAGGGTGCCGACGACGCCGATCCGTTCGGCGCCGGGCTTCGTCGAGCGGACGACCGGGATCACGATCGCGGCGGCGACTGCCGCGAGGATGAGCACGGTGCCGAAGCGGAACGTGCGGCCGCGCGTCCGCTCCCGGATCTCGCGAGCGGCGACGAGACCCACGTCGCCGATCGCCCGCTCGAATACGTCGCGCGGTCCCGCCGGCCGGAACCGAGCGCCGCTCTGGCCCGACGATCCGCTCCGACGCCACGGCGCACCCCGGCCGCGAGCGCCCCGGCTGCGCCGGCGGAACCAGATCCGCAACGCGGCGAGCGCCACGACGCCGAGAAGCACGAGCGCGTGTGTCACGCGAGCGCCTCCCGGAAGACCTCGGACAGGCGGCGGCGCCCGAAGGCGAACTCCGTGACGCTCCCCGCGGCCATCGCCGCCCGCAGCAGGTCCTGGCTGTCGACGCCGTCGTCGAGGACGAGCCGCGCCGCGCCGCCCGACACCTCGGAGACCGAGACGCCCGGTCGGCCGCTCGCCCACGCGGCCGTGCGGTCCCCCTCGACGCGCACGACGAGCCGGCGTCGACCGCTCGCGGCGAGGTCGTCGACGCGCCCGGAGGCGACGAGCCGGCCGTGGTCGATGATCGTGACCGCCTCGCAGAGGTCCTCGACGAGGTCGAGCTGGTGGCTCGAGAGAAGGACGCAACAGCCCGCTGCGGCCTGATCGACGAGCACCTGGCCGATCGCGTCGATCGCGGTCGGGTCGAGCCCGGCGAGCGGCTCGTCGAGCACGAGAACCTCCGGCGAGTGGACGAGCGCCGCGGCGAGCTGCACGCGCTGCTGGTTCCCGTGCGACAGCGCGTCGACGCGGCTGGTCGCGCGTTCGCCGACTCCGAGGCGCTCGAGCCACTGCGCGGCAGCGGCGGCTGCCGACGCGGCGCCCATTCCGTGGAGCTTGCCCAGGTACTCGAGCTGTTCGCCCACGAGCATCGAAGGGTAGAGGCCGCGCTCCTCGGGCATGTAGCCGAATCGACGACGGTCGGCCGCCGTGATGGGGTGCCCGTCCCACGCGACGGTGCCCGAGTCGAGGTCGACGAGGTCGAATATCGCCCGCATCGTCGTCGTCTTGCCGGCGCCGTTCGGGCCGAGGAACCCGACGACCTCGCCCGCCGGCACGGAGAACGACAGCCCGTCGAGCGCAACGACGGATCCGAAGCGGCGGGTGAGCCCGGTCAGCTCGAGCAGGCTCACGCCCACACACTTGCACAACGCGCCCGCGATCCCCTGGGTGCGCGGCCCTGGGCGGCGCGCGCAGCCGCGCGCCTCGCCGGGGCCCCGGCGAGTGCTTGGGCACCACCCGCCGCGTCGCTCAGCTCGGCGCGTCCCGCGGGTTCACGGCGACTGCGAGCGTGAACCAGGTCCACGGCCTCGGGCCGTTTGCGTACCGTTGCTCCAAGCGCTCCACGACGAACCCCGCATCCCGCACGAGCGACGCCGCATCCCGCGTGAGGTGGCAGCCGTCCGCGAACCGGCGTTGCCACGGGTCGATCCGGTGCTGCCAACGGGCCACCGAGGGGTCCGGCGATAGTCCGTGCTCGAGCAGATGGAGCCGACCCGCGGGCCGGAGCACCCGTCGCAGCTCGCCCAGCGCCCTCGCAGGATCGCGGAGCGTGCACAGCGTGAAGGTCGAAAGCGCGCCGTCGCAGCTCGCGTCGTCGAGAGGGATCGCCTCGCCGTCGAGTCCGACGTGCTCGACGCGAATCCGACCCGTCGCGACCCGAGCGGCGGCGAGGCGCCGCGCGACCGCCGACGGCTCAACCGCGAAGACGATCTCCACCTCGGCCGGGTAGTGCTCGACGTTCAGGCCCGAGCCGAAACCGATCTCGACGACCGTGCCGGCGAGGCCTGCGGTGACCTCCGTGCGCCAGCGCCGCAGGTCGCCGGTCCCGCACGCACGGTCGACCAGGCGGGGCAGGACCTGCTCGCGGTAGAGGCCCATACGAGCGACGCTATCGGCCGTGGCCGTGGCCGTGGCCGTGGCCGTGGCCGTGAGCCCGCGCGACCGCGGTCGGCGCGCTCGAACCTGCGGCGCGCCCTACGCCGAGACCGCGCAGCGGTTCGGGCCGAGCTCCAGTCGGCGCAGCGCGGCCAGCGGGGCCGCGGCGCGCCCCATGTTCGCCGCGACGATCTCGCCGTAGTTGGGAGGACGCGGGACCGAGCGAGCGGCGGCCCACGACACGAACGACTCCTCGTCGTAGGAGAGCGGCGCGAGCGTCTCCCGGAGCTCGCCGAGCGACGCGCCGACCGGCTGGTCCGGGCGCACGACGACTGCGTCGCCGTAGTGGCCGGGGAGTACGAGCGTGTCGTCGGAAAGGGCGAGCACCTTGTCGTGCAGCGACCGGTAGAGGTCGTGGGCGAAGGCCTCGGCTTGGTCGGCGAGGTCGGGGCGGCCGACGCTCTCGACGAACAGGGTGTCTCCCGACAGGACCGCCCGGCCGGCCACCACGTAGACGGTCGATCCCCGCGTGTGCCCGGGCGTGCTCATCACGCTGACCCGGAAGCTCACGGATCCCGGGAGCTCGAAGCCGTCCCCGTCGCCGAGGGGCTCGTACGGGAAGTCGAACGTGTCCGCGGGGTTGAGGTGCAGCGACGCGCCGGTCGCCTCCGCGAGCGCGCGCGCCCCGCTCAGGTGGTCCGCGTGCAGGTGGGTGTCGAAGACGCGAGCGATCGTCCAGCCGTGCTCGTCGGCCTGGCGGAGGTAGACGTCGGTGTCGAGCGACGGGTCCACGACGAACGCCTGGTCGCCCGCGCCGACGAGGTAGGAGAGGCACCCCTTCCCACGACGCCGCACCTGCACGATCCGGGCACCTCCGATCTCGAGCGTCACGGCGTCGTACGCCATGGCCCAGGCGATCATCCCGCCCGCAAGGTTCGCCACGCGCCGGCCCGTGTGACTGAGGAGCTCCGCGGCGGTCGCCGACCGGCTCCCCGACGCGCACACGCTCACGACCTCCCGGTCGTCGGGGATCTCCGACATGCGGGCGGCGAGCTGGCCGAGCGGGATGTTGACCGCGGACGGGATCGACCAGGCGGCGAACTCGACGGGCTCGCGCACGTCCACGAGGAAGGGATCGCTCGAGGTCCCGAGCCGGGACGCGAGCTCGGCAGCTTCGATGTCTCGGTACATTGGCGCTCCTTCGCCGGCCGGGCGCTGGAGCCGGCAGGCGGTCGATTCCCGCCGACGTCCGACGGTACTCGCGAATATACCCTATGGGGTATATTTCCGTGCGCTCGCGAACACGCCGACGGGCGCGGAGCGCGGCGGCGGTCGACCGCCGCCGCGACCGCGGACGGGCCGAGGACGTCGAGTGCTTCGCCGCGTCCTCCGACGCTCGCCAACGGCTGCGTGACGGTCGCGCGCTCGGTCGCGCGCTCCCACTGCCCCCGGCTCGGGCGGTACGTGCGGGCGAGAGGAGTCGAACCTCCACCCCCGAAGGGACCGGGACCTAAACCCGGCGCGTCTGCCGATTTCGCCACGCCCGCGCGCGCTGGCCTGGGGCGACACTATCCGCGTCGTCGCGCGGGATCGCGCCCGGAGGCGGGTAGCCTTTCGCCATGACTGCGACGCGCTCCACCTCGGACGTCTCACCCGTCTCGGCGCTATCGCCCTCGGGCGACCCGTCCGGCGACATCTACCAGCGGCTGCTGAAGGAGCGGATCATCTTCCTCGGCACCCAGGTCGACCAGACCTCGGCGAACATGGTCTGCGCGCAGCTCCTGCTCCTCGAGGCCGAGGACCCGGACCGTGACATCAACCTCTACATCAACTCGCCCGGCGGGTCGGTCACCGACGGCCTCGCGATCTACGACACGATGCAGTACGTGCGGTGCGACGTCTCGACGATCTGCCTCGGCCTCGCGGCGTCGATGGGGCAGTTCCTCCTGTGTGCCGGCCAGCCCGGGAAGCGCTACGCGCTCCCGCACTCGCGGATCTTGATGCACCAGCCCTCGGGCCAGATGCAGGGCCAGGCGGCGGACATCGCGATCCAGGCCGAGCAGATCATCTACCTCAAGCGGATGATGGCCGAACGCATCGCGTTCCACACGGGCCAGCCGCTCGAGCGCATCGAGGCGGACTCGGACCGCGACCGCTGGTTCACCGCGGACGAGGCCCTCGAGTACGGCTTCATCGACCGGGTGATCGACCACTCGACGCTGAAGAGCCGCACGTCGGCGCAGTGAGCTAGCTGCCGCTCCCGCGGAAGGATGCCGGGAGCGTCGAGACTGCGACACCGCTGTGGTCCGTCCCGTCGCGCCACATCGGCCACGGCGGCGACGTGGACGGCGGCGCCGGCAGCGGGTAGTCGTAGAGATGGCCGATGGGCGTGACCTGGTGGGGTCCTCCGCACGCCTCGAACATGTGCCACCCCGACCCCGGGCCGCTCCCGGCGACGTCCGCGATCGC
>Ga0307372_10012822_pt1 | contig 10916 bp, 18 predicted proteins | sample OX1MG_FD_202533 | JGI IMG/M metagenome (GOLD analysis project Ga0307372, IMG submission 202533) | Soil microbial communities from Risofladan, Vaasa, Finland - OX-1 | ecosystem: Environmental > Terrestrial > Soil > Coastal area > Acid sulfate soil | place: Finland: Risofladan, Vaasa | collected...
AACGGCACCGTCAGGCACGGTACGACTGTCCTGATGCTGGTCGGCCCGCAGCTCGCGCCGGCGATCGCCCACGCCGTCGCCGGCGACATCATCAGCGCCCAGGCTGCCATCCGCGCGACGCAGACCGGGGCCGCCCCGAAGCGGGCGGACCGGTACTTCCGCGGTCGCGGCGGCATGATCCTCCCGGTCACCGACGACCTCAACTCTTTTCAGCTGGCGCAGGTCCGCAACGGCGATCTCGTCGAGCTGCCGGAGTCAGAGATCCTGCGCTACCTGGATGGGGAGCGGATATGAGCGACGACCAACTCAGCCTCAGTGCCCTCAACCGGAGGGCCGCGATCGCCGCGGTCCGCGGCGAGGCTGACCGGGCCGGCCTAGACGCCGAGCAGCTGCTCGACTCCAAGGCGCTGTACAGCCAAGTGACGGGTCTCGACCCTGACGACGTCGCCTTCCCCCGGCGAGTCGCCGAACTCGTCCGGGAGCACGCCACTGCGCACGGCCTAGCAGTAGGCCAGCCGGCTGCATCTGCAGCCGGTCAAGACACCGGGCCGAAGCAATGGACGATCGAGGACGTCAACCGGTCCACCGCACAGGAGTGCGCGGCCGCAGCCCAGCAGGGGCTGCTCCGTGACCTCGGCTTCGCGCCTCAGCGTTCACGTCGCTGAGTGAAGACGTAACCGAACTGCCTCTGCCAACTCAAGGAGTCCTGAATGCCTGCATCAGTGTCGATCGGCTATGCGCTGTGGATGGACGGCGCCACCTTCAACGGTCTGCTCGGCAGGCAGGCCCACATAGCGGCGGGATTCCTCAACGGCAATCTGGCGCAGGTCACGAGCGGTGTCATGCCGTCAGGGGGTTCCCTGGCCGTGAGCAACGGGTCAGGAATGTCCGTGATCGTGGGCACCGGGTACGCGGTGATCGCGTCATCAGCGGGTTCCACGTTCGGTGGCTATTCCTGCGCCTCGATGACCACCCAGGCCCTGGCGATCGCGACGGCTGACCTGGTTAACCCCAGGATTGACCTGGTGTGCGCGACCGTGATCGACCTCGGCACATCAGGATCATCGTGGGAACTGCAAGTCATCACTGGTATCCCGGCCGGGTCGCCGTCAGTACCGGCGACACCGTCGAACTCGCTTCCGCTGTGCCAGGTCCTCGTGCCGGCGAACGCGACGTCGATTGTTGCCGGTGACCTGACAGACGTGCGGACGTTCGTGGCGGCGCAGGGAGGGATCGTGCCGGTTCGGGATCTCGCGGCGTCGCTGACGCCGCTGACCGGCTACCACGGCATGTACGTCCATGACCGGTCGACGTCCAGGTTCGCTCGCTATGAGTTCGGCAACACAGTGGTGCAGCCGGTACTGCTGCCGTTCACGCCGCAGCTCGCCACGAAGACCACGACGCTCAGCGGCAGCGGCACGGTGTGCTCGGTGACGGTCACCACAGACGGCAACACCGACCTGGAAATCCACATCTCATGGCCGGGCCTGTACTGCAACAACAGCGCGGCATTCGGTGCCTACGGCGCCGGCCTGAAGGTTGAGGTCGACGGGTCGCCGATCCGCGAGGTGGACATCCCGGCAGGGTCGAACACGGCAACGCTTGGCGGCGGGTCCCCGGACGGGCGCGGGTGGGCTCGCCCACATCACCAAGTCCGGCATTGACCGACCGTCCGCAGGCACGCACACCATCTCACTCGTCATGTTGAGCTACGACGACGGGGCGCACCCGGTGCAGATGGCGTGCGCCAGCCAGGAGCCCGCGATGTTGTACGTCCGCGCGGTGCCTCTGTGACGGTCCCAGCACGACCGCCGCAAGCGCGGCCGCGCCGCGAGTGAGGTTGTTCGTCATCGTGAGGACCTACCTTCTGCCGCCAGGCGATACATCGGCACCCCTGATTACCCCGATCGGGCGCCGACGTGATCCGAGTGCACCGCAGCGCAGCACGAACGCCACTCCGGCGTCGTTACCGTCCGTGTGCTCTTGCAGCATGGAGAGCCACCAGCTCTGGTGGCCAGAGCCAAGCGCGAAGTCGAACCCGTCATGCCAGGCGCGCTGCCGAATCCCCCGGGTGGCAATCTTGCCGATTATCGCGTCGCCGAGGATGCGGAACCGGAGGACGAACGTTAGCTGGTCCTTCATCCACCGGCCGCAGAAGAGCAGGCCGACCAGGCACGGCGGCACAGGAGGCGCGTTGCACAGCCGTACCGCACCGGACTGCCCGCGCACGGACGTGCTCATGGCTGGATGCTGGGCCCGAGAATCCTTACAGTTGATGGTCATGGTCTTCCGTTCCTTACTGATGGGCCCAGGTGCCGTCTGTGGTGGCTGTGTCAGTGGCCTGGTGGCTGGTCATTACCGGGGACATTTAGGTTTCCTTCCTGCCGTGGTTAGCTCCCGGATCTGTGCCTGGTAGCTGCCCAATTAACTTTGTAGCTACACAGTAGCAATAACCTTGTAGCTACACAAGATCTGCCGTACTCTTTTCCGTGTAGATACAGAGAAAGGGAAGGTCCAGCAATGACCGGCACGACACCCACCACACCCATCCGCGTCCCGCGCCGCATGTGGACCGCCTACGGCCGCGTCTGCGCCCGGCTGAACCGAGACCGGACCGAGGACCTGCTCGCCCACATGCGACGCCAGATCAAGCGCTACGGCAACGAGGAAGACCACGCGGACCTGAGCGCCGCCGACGAGGAACTCCGCGAGCGACGCTCCCGCAAAGGCGGCAGGCCGCCACGCTCAGTAGAGAGTCCGTGACTGACAGGCATCTACTACGGCGTGCTCAGCCCGATGTCGGTCACCAGGCCGACACGGACAGGGGGAGGCTGGTTCATGCCACCGATCAGCATGTCGCACGACGAACTGCTAGCACTTCCGGCCACAGTGCCGCTCGAGACCGCGGCCAGGGCCTTCGGGGTCGGCCGCACCAAGGCCCACGAACTGGTGCGGGACGGCACCTTCCCGTGCCCTGTCCTGCCGCTCGGCCGTAAGCAGATCGTCACCCGCAGTGCGCTATTCGCCGTGCTCGGCATCGATCAGAAACTCGAGTCGCCGGAGGCACCAGATGCGCTGCCAGAGCCGTCAAAGGGCTCGGCCCCGCCGGTATATGTGCTCCTCGCTGTTCCGGTCAGCCCTGAGTGCCTGGACGAGTTGTGGCAGAACGCCACTGACTGGAGGCAACGACCCTGACCGGGTCCTCATGTTCTTTGTCAAGCCCGTCTGGGGGTCGGGTGTGGTCCGGTCAGGCTGCCTTGGCCATGTCTGGTGCCGGACGGGCGGGCTGGTAGTGCTGGCCGGTGCGGAGCAAGGCGAGGATGACGTCGCAGCGGCAGCGTGCCAGGCAGATGAGGGCGGCGTGTCCAGCTGTACGGCGGCACTGACTCGGTGCAGGGCATCGGCTACAGCGGCGGCGCGGCCGGCACGACCGTCTCCACGGCGGGCCAGCGCTGCCAGATGACCATCTGCTGGTCCTCACTCTGAACAACTACCGCCCGGGGCCGGCGGCGAGGACACGGGCGATCACGCGGGCGGTGCCGGGCACGTCGGACGCCGGCCCGATGATGTCTTTCCATGGCCACCAGAACGACCCGGCGCAGCCGACAATCGTCTCATTGAGCACCCCCGCTTCGGGTGCGCACCGTCATCCGCGGCATGGTTCCGCCCGCGAACATCTTCACTGAGAAGCCGAGACCGGTCAGCTCATCGGCGAGCTTGTCCATTGCCGCCGTCATCTGACTGTCCGCTTCCTGCTGCCCGTCCGCGCCTTCGGTGGCGGGCGCCGCGCTGCTCATCCGGGTCGTCTCCTCTGAAAGTCGCTGTCTCCAGCCGCGTTCCTGCGGGCGAAGGTGCTCTCAGCCTTGACCGGGCGGCGGGGCAACGCCATGACACTGGCGGACAGCTTCGGACATCTGCCGGCGGCGCGGGTGCCGCGAGATGTCCTCAAGTGGCATGATGCCGGGCATGATGAATGAAAGGCTCCGCCGGGCGATGCTGCGGGCCGGGCACGACACCAGCACGCTCGCCGCCACGGCCCAGGTGAGCGTCAAGTCGGCTGAGCGGTGGATCCGGGGCGAGGTCGTGCCCTACCCGAAGACCCGCTACCGGGTCGCGGCCATCCTCGCCGAGGACGAGTCCTACCTGTGGCCGGAGGCGGCCGGCGGGGCGTCGCTGGCGGGGGCTGAACTCGTGGCCTCCTGGCCCAGGCGCGCCGACGTCCCGAAGCACCTGTGGACCGAGCTGCTGAGGCAGGCCGGCCGCAACGTGGACTTGCTCGCCTTCGCCGGGCTGTTCCTCGCCGAGGAGCATCCGGACTGGCTGCCCGCGCTGCGCGCCCGCGCTGAAGCGGGGACGCGGGTCCGGCTGCTGCTCGGCGACCCTGACGGCGCGCAGCTGGCGGCGCGCGACGCGGAGCACGAGATCGGCGGCGGCGTCGCCGGACGGGTCGCCGCGGTGCTGGCGTACTACCGGCCGCTGGCCGGGCTGGCGGAGATCAGGCTGCATGACACGCCGCTGTACAACTCCGTCTACCGGTTCGACGACGACATGCTCGTCAACACCCACGTGTACGGCATCCTCGCGGCCTGGACGCCCGTGAATCACCTGCGGCGGATTGACGGCGCGTACTTCAGCACCTACCTGGAGAGCTTCGAGCGGGTCTGGGCATCGGCCCGGCCGCTGGACGGGAAGCGCGAGCGATGAGCCGGGGGAAGCGGCGGCGGGTCGATCACTGGCAGGACCCGGACGCGCCCGAGCCGACGAGCCGCAGGCCGTCAGCGAGCGCCCTGGTCCGCGACGGGGACGGCCGGGTGCTGCTGCTGCGCCGCACCGACAACAAGCTGTGGACGATCCCGACCGGGGGCCTGGAGAAAGGCGAGACGATCCGTGAGTGCGCGGTCCGTGAGTGCCGCGAGGAGACCGGGATCGACATCGTGATCAGCGGCCTCGTCGGCGTGTACAGCGACCCCGGTCATGTCATCGAGTACCGCCGCGGCAAGAAGGTAACCGAAGTCCGCCAGCCCGTGAACGTGTGCCTGCACGCCCGCCCCGCCGGCGGGCACCTGACGCCGGGTCCCGGCGAGGCGTCCGAGGTCCGCTGGGTCGCGCCCGGCGACATCGCCGCGTACGACATTCACCCGGCGCTGCGCCGCCGCATCGAGCACGGGCTGGCGGGCGGAGAGCCGCACGTCGACTGACCGGCAATCCGGCGAAATGCCAGCGGAACGCCCCCGCCCGCTTGCCGTTGCCGTCGCGTTCGGTCACGCCGGCGCAGCTTGCACGAAGGACGGGTACCGGCGGACCTGCCGTGCCACGAACCAGGCCGCGGCAGCCGAGGCGGCCAGTACGGCGGCCAGTCCGATAACGCAGGCCGGCACGGTCACGCCGGGCACGCGCATCATCAGCGCGCGCAGGACGGCCAGGACGAGGACGACGGCTGCGGATCGCAACATGACGGAACTCCGATCACTTACGAAGGGGCTGAGGGTCTGGACTGGCCGGGCTGGCGTGCCAGGTCCGGATCGGGGCGTCGCCGGGGACGTCCGGCAGGTCGTCACCGGGATGCCAGATCATTGCCCGGTCGCGGCGCAGCAGGTGCGCCAGGTACGCGGTCAGCGGTGCGCCGGGGGCGAGGATGACGGCTACGGCCGCCAGTGCGAGCTTCATTGATCAGCCTTTCTTCTTGCGGGCGCCCGTGACCGCCCGGTGAACTCGCCTGGAGCCCCAGCGCTGCCGGGACCCGCTGCCCTTGCACTTGCGGCACCGGCCCCACCTCTTGCCGTTGCTGCCGGCGTTCTTCCCGGTCCCCTGGCACCGGCGGCACCTGGCGAACGGCCACCAGTAGGCACGGGCCGCCCACGTGACCGCGAGCCCGGCGAGGATCAGGATCAGCGGCGCTGCGCCCGCGTGGGCGGTAGCGGTAGCGGCCGGGACCACGGCCAGGGCCACGCAGAGCCGGTTTCCGGGGGCGCCGGGCGGATGCCCGCTACCCGCTACCGGCCTGGTCAGAGGGTCCGTCCGGGTAACGGCGGGTAGCGGCGGGGAGTGTCCGGCCAGGTCAGCGGCGGTCGCGGCGGCGCTACCCGGTAGCGGCCCGGTCATCGCCTGGCCGCCGTCTCGACATCGGCGCGCCGGCAGCCCTTGAGGTTGGCCCCGGCCATCTTGACGTCCACGCTGGGCACCCCCAGCGCCCGGCACTGCGCGCTCACCGCGTCGGCGGTGGCACCGGCCCACCGGTCCGGGAACCGCCGCGCGAGCCGCCCGGCGGCGGCCTCCCAGTGCAGGCCCGGCTCTCCCGCGAACACCGCCAGGACGTCGCCGAGCACATCCCGGGGCGCGCGTGACGTGTCCTGCCCGGCGGCCATGCCGGTGAGCGTCCCGGCGCGTTCCCGCATCGTGCGGGCGGCATTCAGGATCTTCTCGGCGTCGTTCCCGTCCGCCAGGTACGTCCGCACCGTCGGCGACGCGTCCGAGGCTCCGCGCAGGATGCCCACGCCCTTGTACTGGGGCAGCAGCGTGCTGGAATCCAGGCCCTCGCCGTAGGCGCCCTGGCCGAGGACGGCCTCGCTGACGGCGTAGCTCGAGGTCCGCAGCGAGAACCGGGCCTGATGGTTGTCCCTGAATGAGTTGAACTGGCGGGCGATCTCCCCGCTGCCGATGCCAGACGGCTTCTGCGTCGCGTCGACCATGATCACCCCGGCGCCCGGCGCGACCTTGGTCAGGAACACCAGCAGGGTCGCGATCTCCCTGGAGATCTCGCCCAGGTCGAAGTACTCCTGCATCTCATCCAGGAACAGGGTCCGGACCGGCATCCCGTAGTCGGGGTCACGGGCGATCCGCCTGGTCAGCTTGCCTTCAGGGCAGATCGTGACCGGCATGGCGGACAGCCGGTGATAGCGGTCCTGCACGTCGTCCTTGATCCGCGTCAGCGTGTCCAGCAGCAGCTCGGGCGGCAGGCCGTCCTGGTGGGGGTGAGGCCGAACGCGAACGAGTCCGCGACCAGGGAGAACTTCCGCCAGTCCGGTTTTCCCGACGCGTCGAACACGTCCATCCGCACGTGGGGGTCAAGGGCGCAGTACAGCGCGAGCATCCGCGCCGTGAAGCTCTTGCCCTGCCTTGGCAGTGCCCCGACCAGCACCGATACCCACATCAGGAGCAGCGAGACGAGCTGGCCGCGCTCGTCCAGGCCCAGCGGCGCGGGCCGCCAGATGTCCGTTGCCTTGCAGGCCAGGAGCGGCGTGCGGCCGACCGGCACGGCCAGCGGGTCACGGTCGGCGACCCACAGCACATGGCGGCGGTGCGAGGTCGGGTCACGGTGGATGAACACCTGGCTCTCGGTGACATCCAGGCCGGACGCGATCCTGGGCCGGGCCTTGGCCGCGTCGTCCAGGCCCAGGCCGTAGGGCAGGTCGACCAGGACGCGGGAGCCCTCGCCGTCGCGTGCCATCGGCGCGCCGAAGGTCACCTGCATATCCCGCTTGTCCGGGTGGCCGAGCCCGGCCGCGTAGTAGGCCCTCAGCACGATGTCGGCGTTCAGCCTGCGGAACCTCGGCGTGACCACGGCCGGGGTCACGATCGGCCTGTCCGCCGGCCGGCCGTGGCGGGCGAGCAGCGGCAGGACCGCAGCGCCGGCGAGCGCCCACGCCCACCACAGGTGCAGGTGCGCCAGTACCGCGGCCGCGGCCGTCACGGCGGCCAGCTCGGCGCCCAGGACCGCGCCCCGCAGCCGCCGGGTCCGCTTAGCCTCGGAGTGCAGTTTCAGCCACGCGTCAGCGTCCCCGGCGACGGCCGCACGTGAGCGCAGGCCCTGCTGCTCGGCGAGCCACCACCAGCGCAGCTGCCGGCCGAGCAGCCGGAACACGCCGACGAGCGCCCACGCCAGCGCCGTCAGCAGGTACGCGGGCGAGCGCACCGCGTGGTAGCGCGCACGGTGTGACTGCACTCCGGCGTGGTGACGCACGGCGGTCCTGACGCCCGCCCACGTGCGCAGGTGGGCAGGGATGACCGGCCGCAGTGCCGGTGCCGGTGCCTGCGGGTCGACCATGGCAGGCGCCCCGGCATCAGGTGCCTCGTCAAGCTCAACCTCATAAGAGATGTCGGCGGGCACGGCGAGCTGCGCTGCCGCATCGCGCCCGGCGTCCTGGGCTGCCATCCTGGTTGCCTCCAACTTCGTCTTGGAGAGCCCTGGGCCGGCTTGCTTGCCGCTGACCGGCCCAGGGCGCTGACCTGGCTACTTGTTCCTGATCCTGCGGACGCTGACCCGCACGCCGGCCTGCTTCGCCGCAGCGGTCCGGCGCTTCAGGTCGGCCTTGCTCCACACGTGGGCGTAGTCGCCTGGCTGGCCCGTGACCGGGTTGCGGACATCGGGGGAGGAGATGATCCGGTGATACTTCCTGGCCATGACTGGCCTTCCTTTCCTTGCGGCCCGGCCGGACGTTCCGGCCCGGGGTTTACGGGGGTTGCTAGTCGCGGGCTGCCGAGACGGCGGCCAGGTGGCTCTGGATCTGGCTCGCCCGGTCCTGGCCGACGTGCAGCCGTGACCGGATGGCGCGCAGTGACGGGACCGCACCTGACGCCAGGTCGGCCATGAACTCCGCTTCGGCGTCCTCGGCGGTCACGGGTGCGCTCCGGGTACGGGTACGGGTACGGGTGCGCTCGCGAGGCGCGCTCCGGGTGCGGTTCCGGTTCGCGCTCCGGGTGCGCTCCGGGTGCGCTCTCCCGCTGAGTCCGGGTGCGCTCTCCGGGTGCTCTCCGGGTGCGCTCTCCGGGTGCACCTCAGGTGCGTTTCCGGGTGCGCACCCGTTGAGTCCGGGCGTGTTCGCCGGGTGCGGCTCGGGCGCGGGCAGGGACAGGGATACAGGTGCGCCCTCGGGCACGGGTACGCGGTCCGCCCCGGGTGCGCTCTCCAGGTGCGGGGCGAGCCCGTAAGGGTCGTGGCCGGCCTTCGGGGCGGTCAGGGCGCGGCCGTGGTGGACGCGGTTCACGCGGCGTCCTGCCTCGGTCACCATGGCGTCGGTGGCCAGGAGCATCAGGCGGTCGAGCCGCCAGCCGTGCCAGCGGCGGAACAGGCGCGTTCCCCGGTGGACGCCGTTGGCGTGCCGGGTGAGCTGGCGGACGCGGCGCTCGGCGTGGACGGTGAGCAGGTCGGCATCGGTCGGGTCGATCAGGCCGGCCGCGACGGCGATCCGGCGGGGCGTCCACCGCCAGGACCCAGACCGGTCCCGGCCTGAGCGGCGGCCGCCGGGCTCGTCGGGCAGGTATGCCGCCGTGTAGGCCAGGACGGAAAGGACCGGCAGGATCAGCCGCAGCGCCACCCCGGCCGGGCTGGAGGCGTTGAGCGCGACGACCAGGCCCATCGGGACGGCGACGTACCACATCAGCCGCCCGTTCGGCCCGAGGCTGCCGTGCTTGCGGTAGTGCTCATCGGCGAACGCGGCGAAGGTGAGGATCAGGGCCGAGGTCACCCCGGCCAGGACCCAGGCCAGGTCCCGCGCGGCGCCGACCCGCAGCGCGACGCCGTACAGGCCCTGGGCTTCCCAGATCAGCACCAGCGGGATCGAGACCGAGCGCAGCAGCCGGGCCAGGGACGTCTTACGGACCCGGTGCCAGGCCAGGAACGCCGTCACCAGGGCCAGCACGGGCATCACGGTGCCGTGCCCGGTGGCCAGGAGCCAGGCCCAGGCCTGAGCGGGAGATGTCGGGTGCATGGTCAGGCCCTCAGTTCGGTCAGCGCGGTCACGTACACGCGGACGCCGGGCTCGCGCCTGTTCGCGCACGGTGCCGAGACCTCCAGCACCGTCAGGCCGCCGGCGCGGCCTTGCTCGGCGAGCAGCGCGGCGACCCTGGCCACGTCCTCCTGCTGGCCGGACAGCCTGATCCGGACGAGGTTCGGCACGGCCGGGCCGGCCGCCGGATCGCCCGTCATGAGTCCCCCTTCGCTGCCTCACTGGGCGCGCGCAGCGCGGCCAGTGCCGCCGCACCTTCCGCCGACTCGCAGGAGCCGCACAGGTCGCTGCCTTCCGGTGCGGGTTCACCGCACCGCTGGCAGCGCGCTGGCGAGCCGCGCCCTCGTCCCGGCGAGCAGCGCGTCAGCACGGGCGATGCCCGCGTCCTGGTGCTGGCGGCTCTCGGAGACCAGCTGCTCACGCAGCCGGTGCAGGTCACGGAGCAGGTCATCGATCGCGTCGACGGCGGTGCCGGCGCTGCGGGTCACCTGCGGCTGCGCCCTGGTGTCGTCCCGCGCCGCCCATACGGTCAGGGCGCGGCTCAGGTCCTCGATGTGCTGCCGCAGCGCGGGCACCGGGCCGTTCATGCCGGGGGCGGCCTCGCCGAGCCGGACGGCCAGGACGCGGTATGCGCCGGCCTTGATGGTGTCCTCGGCGTGCAGCGCACACGGCGAGTCGTCGCCGCAGCGTGCAGCCTGTTCGTCCCGCCAGTCCGCGGCGTCATCGAGCGCGTCCAGGAGGGTCCGCCGGTCAGCCTGATTCAGCATCAGCGGTGCGGCGGCCGTGACCCCGGGTGCCTCCTTCGCGTCCAGGCCGCTGGTGTCGCGCTTCATGCGGCACGCTCGACGAGCTGCGACGCGGAGATGACGACCAGGCCGCGGACGGCGCCGATCAGCTCATCGCGGGTGATCAGGCCCTGGGCGAACGCCCGCAGCCACCGCGCCAGGTGATCACCGGTTACCGCGCACGACCACCCGGCCGGGGCGGTGCACAGGGGGCGCTCCAGCGACACCACGGCGGTCCTGAGGCTGACGTCGCAGGGACGCGGCGGGCTCAGCGGACGGGACAGGTTCTGGTTGACTTTGCACACGGATTCCGTCTCCTTCTGTGAGATGGGGTTCCCAGGGCCGCCGCAGCGTTTCCGGCGCATGCGGCGGCCCGCTTCCTACCGGACCGGCTTGCGGGGCAGGC
>Ga0307372_10012824_pt1 | contig 10915 bp, 8 predicted proteins | sample OX1MG_FD_202533 | JGI IMG/M metagenome (GOLD analysis project Ga0307372, IMG submission 202533) | Soil microbial communities from Risofladan, Vaasa, Finland - OX-1 | ecosystem: Environmental > Terrestrial > Soil > Coastal area > Acid sulfate soil | place: Finland: Risofladan, Vaasa | collected...
CCGTGTCCGAACCGACGCAGAGCAAGTCCGCCAACATCGGCCGCTACACGCTGATGGGCGACCTCAACCCGTTCCCAGGATTCCGTCAGCCGGCGACGGGCTGCTGATCCGGGCCTGAACCCAGGCAGAGACGAAAAGAGGCCCGGGCAACCGGGCCTCTCTTTCTTTTCCCCGCAGATAAGGTTTCGCCCTTATCATCTCTTATCCGTTGACATCCCCCTGGCCACTCAGTCCTTATCGTCCCGGCAACGGCATCGACCCGCCCTACCTGGGTGACAGGGAGGAGCAGATCGAGGCCATCCGCGGGTTTCTCCGTGACCCGCGCCACCCTCGCAACGTCCTCATCACCGGCCTGCGGGGAGTGGGGAAGACCGTGCTTCTCAACCGCATGGAGGCCGAGGCCGAGACCGCCGGCTGGATCGTGGTCGACCGGGAGTTCTCGGAACCGGATGCCCAGCCCGCCGCCTTCGCCAGCGCCCTGCTGACGGACGTGAATCGCGCCCTCAGGCGCCTGAGCCTTTCGGCGCGGCTGAAAGACCGCGCGGGCCAGCTCCTGGAGGCCGCGATCGACTCGATCGGCGCGCTGGCGGTCAGCTACGGGGAGTTCAAGGTCAGCGTCGATGCCAAGCGCCGCCGCACCGAACCACCCCGCCGGCTCGACGACGACCTGCGCGACGCGCTCTTGCGAATTTGCGAGCTGTGCCAGAAGAGCGAGCACAAAGGGCTGGCCCTGCGATATGACGAATTTCACGTGGTGCGCGAGCGATCTGGCGCGCCGACGCTGAGCGCCCTGCTGAGCGCCGCATCAGCCGTGCAGCAGCGAAGCCTTCCCTTGATGCTGATGCTCTGCGGCCTGCCGACCCTGGTCGACAACCTCTCGCGATCGAAGAGCTACTCGGAGCGGATGTTTGTCACCCAGGAGCTGGGCAACCTCCGTCCTCCCGAAGACCGCGCGGCCTTTGTCGATCCCGCCGTCCGCCTCGGCCGCAGGTTTGCGGACGAGGTGGTCGACGAGGTGATGGAGGACAGCGGCGGCTACCCGTTCTTCATCCAGGTCTACGGCGACGCCTTGTGGACAGGCTCTTCGGGAGATTCCATACCGCTGTCCGACTTCAAGCGCTTGCGGCCCCGGATCCTCGCCACCCTCGATGCCGGATTCTTCCGGGCGCGCTACGTTCGCGCCTCGCCTAACGAGCGCAGGCTGATGCGTCACATCGCAGCTTTGGGCGAGAGCGCGAGCAGCGAGGAGCTGCAACGGGCTTCAGGCCTCAGGAACAACGAGATTCAACCGACTTTGAGCTCGCTGATCCAGAAGGGCCTGGTCTACCGCCCGGAGCGAGGGCGCATCGCCTTCACGGCTCCGATGTTCGGAGCCTTCCTGCGCAGGTCTCCAGATTGATAAGGATCTCGGGCTATCAATTCTTATCGGTGAGCTCTGTTCGGACCTTCGCCGCGGCCTGAGCCAGGGTCCTCAACTTTCCGAAGGCGGTCGCGCGCGGCAGGTACTTCATACCGCAGTCGGGCGCCACGAGAAGGCGGTCCGCGTCGACGAACTCCAGCGCGTTCTTGATCCGGGCAACGACCGTGGCGACGTCCTCCACCGGGCTCCCGTCCGACAGGTCGATCACCCCGACGATCAGCTGCTTCCTGGACAGCGCCTTCAAGACCGACAGGTCCACTTTCTGCTGCGCGGACTCGAGCGAGATCTGCGTGGCGGACACGCCGGCGAGCTGCTCGAGGAACGGATATCCGTTGGGCCGCGAATGGACGATGTGCGCATAGCCGAAGCACGTGTGCAGCGCCGTGGTCCCGGTGATTCCTTCCAGCGCGCGGTTGATCGCCTTGATCGCGTAGCGCTCAGCTTTCTCGGCGCGCGCCTGAAGGTAGGGCTCGTCCAGCTGCACCACGTCCGCGCCGGCCGCGAAGAGGTCGCGCACCTCCGCGTTGACCGCCTCGGCGAGCGCCATCGCGAGCGCCTCCTCGTCGTGGTAGTAGTCGTCTTGCGCCTGCTGCGACATCGTGAACGGCCCGGGCAGCGTGGCTTTGATCGCGTGGTCGGTGTTGGCGCGAAGGAACTGAACATCGCGCACCTCGACCGGCCTCCTGCGGAGGATCGGACCGACGACGCGAGGCACCGGGGTGGGGTGGCCGGTTCTGTCGAGCGCGGTGCCGGGGTTCTCGAGGTCCATGCCTTCGAGAGCGGTCGCGAAGCGGTTCGAATAGCTCTCGCGCCGCACCTCGCCGTCTGTGATGATGTCGATCCCGGCGCGTTCCATGTCGCGGATCGCGACGATGGTCGCGTCGTCCTGTGCCTGCTCGACGAAGGGCGGCGGGACGCGCCAGATCTCCAGTGCGCGAGTGCGTGGGGGAAGGCGGCTGCCCAGCATGGCCCGGTCGACAAGCCACTCGGGCTGCGGGTAGCTGCCGACCACGGTCGCCGGCAGTAGTTTCGCCACGGCGGCAAGAGTATCGCTCATCATGTCGCTCAGATGACTGGCGACGGCAACCGGCTGACAGGCGACGACTGCGAGCGCGACTGGATCTGGGAACGCGAGGTGGAGACGGCTTCGGCCGAGGAAACCAATCGCCTGGCTGCCACCGCGTGGGACCGCCAGTTCCGGCGCTTGCGCGAGGCCTCACCTTTCTACGCCCGCAAGCTCCGCGAAGCGGGCCTCGGGTCGTCGTTCGTGAGCCTGGCCGACCTCGCCAACGTGCCGTTCACGACCAAGGAAGAGCTGAAGCAGGCGATGGACGAAGATCCGCCGTTCGGGACCAACCTGTGCGTTTCGCCTGACCAGGTCAAGCGTGTTTATCAGACGAGCGGCACGACTGGCTCGCCGAGCGTGCTGGCGCTGACGCGCGGGGACATGGAGACGTGGACGGTCATGGGCACACGCACCTACTACTCCACCGGAATCCACGAGCACAGCAGCGTCCTCACGACCTTCGGAGCTGGCCCGTTCGTGGCCGGCCACACGCACTTCGTGCTGGTGCGAATCGGGGCGCGTTCCGTTCCCGTGGCTCCTGGCGACACCGAGCGGGTCGTGTTCGGTCTGCGCGCGGGCTTGGCGGACACCCTGCTTTCGACTGCCTCGTTCGCCCAGTACCTGGCCAACCGACTGGAGAAGGCGGACGAAGAGCCGAGCGCCATCCCGCTCACCCACGTCGTCACCGGCGGCGAGCCGGGTGGCGGCATCCCCGCGATCCGCGACCACATCCAGCGAGTCCTCGGCGTGACCGTGACGGAGGTGATGGGCATCGGCGACATCGCCCCGTCCCTTTTTGGCGAGTGCGCCCACCAGCAGGGCATGCACTTCTGCGGCACCGGGCACGTGTGGCCGGAACTCATCGACCCCGAAACCCGAGAGCCCATGAAGATCGAGACGGGGGCCGTCGGCGAGCTCGCATATACGAGCCTGACGCGCGAGGCGATGCCGGTCATGCGGTTCCTTGGCGGCGACATAGTGCGCGTCGAGGGCACGTCCTGCGAGTGCGAGCGCACCAGCTTTCGGATGCGCGTGCTCGGACGTCGAGACGACATGTTCATCGTGCGCGGGGTCAACGTGTATCCTTCGGCGATCCTGTCGATCGCCGGCGAGTTCCGGCCGCGTCTCACCGGCCGGGCGCGGGTCGTGCGCAAGGGGTCCGAGACCTCGATCGAGCCGCCGATACCAGTCGAGGTCGAGGTGCGCGATGGCCACCAGGGCGACGCGACTTTGGCTGCGGAGGTCGAAAACGCGGTCCACGCCAGGCTGCTGTTCCGCTGCCACGTCACGCTCGTGCCAGAGTCGGAGTTCGGCGAGGCGGGCTACAAGACGAAGCTCACAGTGAAACGGTGACCAGGCGCATCAAGTCCGACCTGGGCTCCAGCACCGCTGACAGCATCACGGTCCGCGGGATGGACCTGGCCGGCGACCTCATCGGAAAGGTGTCGCTCGGAGACCTTGCCTTCCTCGAGCTGAAGGGCCGATTGCCGACGCCGCAGGAGTCGGTCGTGTTCAACGCCATCGCGGTGACATTGGTGGAGCACGGCATGACGCCCAGTGCGATTGCGGCGCGCCTGACCTATTTCGGCGCGCCGGAGTCTCTGCAGGGTGCGGTAGCCGCGGGGCTCCTTGGCCTAGGCGACCGTTTCGGCGGTTCGATCGAAGGCGCTGCCAAAGCCCTTCAGGAAGGCCTGGGAGGCGCTCGAGAGGACGCCGACCTCCGGGCCGTTGCGCGCGCGATCGTGACGGCCCACAAACAGGAGAAACAGGTGATACCCGGACTTGGACACCCCATTCACAAGCCGGTGGATCCACGCACGCCCAGGCTTTTTGCCGTGGCCGCCGAGAACGGCCTTTCCGGTCGGTACGTTGAGCTGATGGAGCTCATTGCCGCCGAGGCGGGCGCAGCTTTCGGCCGCGAGCTGCCGGTCAACGCCACCGGCGCGATCGCGGCGATCGCAAGCGAGCTGGGCATCCCATGGCGGGTCACGAGGGGCCTCGCGGTGATGGCCCGCGCGATCGGCCTCGTGGCGCACATCCAGGAGGAGATCGAAGACCCGACCGCGAGCGAGATCTGGTCTCGCGTCGAGGAAGAATCCACGAGCCATCTGCGAACTGGTCGGGATTAATATGTTTGCGATCGCAACGATCTGAAGGGAGCACAGGCTTGTCCAAGACGTTCTCCGGCATCCACCACGTCACGTGCATAACCGGCGACGTCCAGAAGTGCGTGAATTTCTACGTGAGCGTCCTCGGCCTTCGCTTCGTCAAGAAGAGCATCAACCAGGACATGCCGGACACGTATCACATCTATTTCGGCGATTACGTCGGTTCACCCGGTACCGCGATGACGTTCTTCGGCTGGCCGAAATGGCCCAGCCGGCGCACCGGGAGCGGCCAGGTGACCACGGTCTCGTTTGCGGTGCCGCACGGCTCGCTCGATTTCTGGAGCGCGCGGATGAGCAAGCTTGGAATCGACGCGACGCGCACAAGCCGCTTTGGCACCGAAGCGGTCGTGGTCCACGACCCGGACGGCATCGAGGTGGAGCTCGCCGGCAAGGCCGTCGACGAGCGCTGGGTCCCCTGGAATGACGGGCCGGTGGACATGGAGCACTCCATCCGCGGATTCCACTCTGTGACGCTCACTGTGGCCGAGGCCTCTGCCACCGACGCACTGCTCGAAAAGACGATGGGCTTCCGCAAGGTCGGCGAGGAGGGGAGCCGCAGCCGCTGGGAGACCGGCGAGGGCGGCCCGAATGCGACGCTCGACGTGATCGAGTCGCCCGAAGGCCCGATAGGTGAGGAGTCGCAGGGCACCGTGCACCACGTCGCGTGGCGAACGCCCGACGACGCGACCCAGGTGGCGTGGCGGGACGCGCTGGTCAAGGTTGGCCGCAACGTGACGCCGGTGATCGACCGCTGGTATTTCAAATCGATCTACTACCGCGAGCCCGGCGGCGTGCTGTTCGAGATCGCCACCGACAGTCCAGGATTCACCATCGACGAGGCGCCCGAGGCTCTCGGCACGAGCCTCAGCCTGCCGCCCTGGTTCCAGGTGCGGCGCGACCGTCTGGACGAGACTCTCCCGCCGATCGTCGTTCCGACCACGGCGACGACCGGCGCCGGTCACTGATGAGACACGTGGTCGCAAACATCACCCGGGGAGGGGAATGAGCTGATGAGCACTGCCGTGATCACTCCGGTCAACCCGATGTCGGCCGAAGGCAAAGAAACCGTGATGAGCGTCATGCGCCGCGACCGAGCCAATTTCATTCGCGTCGTATCAGATCCCAAGAACTGGAACGTGCAGACCCGCTGCACCGAGTGGGAGACCCGCGACCTCGTCGGCCACATGATCGACGTCCTCGAGGGTTACTTCAGGAACTGGCAGGCGGCGACGACGGGTGGCGACCCGACCGCGCCGCTAGGCCTGGTCGTGATGGCGGAAACGCTCAACGACCACGCCAAGGACTTCCGCAAGCTTTCGCGCGAGGAGGCCATCGAGCGCTTCAAGAAGGACGCCATGAAGTTCGACGCCATGCTCGAGGCGCTCACTCCCGAGCAGTGGGCAGGCGGGCTGATGGTCTCCCACCCCTACTCGGGCCCGGTGCCGGCAGGCTTCTACGGCACGTTTCAGATCATGGACTACGGCGTTCACCCCTACGACGTCGAGTACGGCCTCGGCAACAAGCTGGCCACCATCGACGAGGCGACGGCCGGGCTCATACTGCCATTCGCCTTCATCTTCTGGCAGTACCAGGTCGACCCCAAGGCCGCGGCCGGCGTCGACACCCAGTACGGGATCGAGGTCGCTGGACCCTGGGGCGGCAAGTGGCGGATCACCGTCAAGGACGGCAAGTGGACGCCCGAGGCTGAGACCGGCAACTTCGACGGCTGTGACGCGCTGTTCAAATTCGACAACGCGGCCGATCTGGTCCTTACGTTCTTCGGGCGCTACCCGGGAGGATCTGCGTCGGGCGACCCCGAGGTGATCCACAAGGTGCGCCACCTCCACCACTCCATCTGATACGAAGCACTCTCTGGGCGTCTGATCACCTCCCCTCCGCTTCGGGGACCTCGCGGGTCCAGCGTGGGGGAGGTGCCCGGAGGGCAGTCAAATCTCATCGGCTCATCGAGGTGGACTCGCGCACCGCGCCGTTGATCACGTCCGCGATGGACCCCGATGGAGACCTCGTGGACGACCGGTTGGCTCGCGGCTGCCGGTGCTTTGCCGCGTTGTCGGGCGGCGCGCTCGCGGGTTACGGATGGCTGTCCACCGGGCCCGAGTGGATAGGTGAGATCCAGCTCGAGATCAAGCCGGGCCCGAACGAGGCGTATGTATGGAACTGCTTCACCTTGCCCGAGCACCGGCGCCACGGCGTGTTTCGCTCCGTGGTGAAGGGCATCGCGGCCGTCGCGGCCAAAGAAGGCCTCAGCCGCCTGTGGATCGGGAGCGTGGCCATCCCTGCCCAGCAGGCGATAGGCCCTGCCGGTTTCAAACCGGCCCTCCATATGCACAGCACGATCAGGGCGGGGATGTGCTGGCTGAAGGTCATAGTGCCGGAGGACGCCGACCTCGAGCTGGTCGAGGCGGCGCGCGACGTGCTGGGCATCGGCGGGCATCCGCTGCGCATCGCCACCACGCTGCGCCGCTCGCGTCCCCGCCGCCATTAGACCGACGCGCGGATAACCTTTCGCCATGAGAATCGTCGCCTCGGCAGCGGTCGTTCTCGTTGCCTCCCTCCACCTCTATTTCCTGGTCCTGGAGATGTTCTTGTGGCAGACACCATTCGGGCGCAGGACCTTCCGCACCTCGCCAGAAGCGGCTGCTTCGTCGGCGGTCCTGGCCGCGAACCAGGGCCTTTACAACGGCTTCTTGGCGGCGGGCCTGCTGTGGGCGCTGGTGTTTTACGGCATCGTCGCCGGACGCCCGGTGATGACGTTCCTGCTGCTGTGCGTGGTCGTGGCGGGGCTCTACGGGGGCGCCACCGTCAGCCGGCGGATCCTGCTGGTCCAGGCGCTGCCGGGCCTGGTGACCGTGACGCTCGTGTGGCTGTCGTGATCGGCGCTCCGTTGTGAGGCCGGGCCGACCGAACGTCGCCTTTATCAACAAGTGATAAGCAGGTTGGTAAACAGTTTCCCCAAATCGCCACGGGGCATGTAGACTGCCGCCCAAGCACTCGGAACCTGTCGATTTCTTTGAGGAAGGGGAACTTGAGGAGGGGCTGGTTCAGATACCTGGCGGCGGGGTCATGCCTCGCCGTTCTTGCCTATGGCGCTCCCGAGCCGGTGGGCGCGGACGGCAACGCGGGCCTTCACATCCATAAGACGGTCGACCCTCTACAGGTCACGCTGACCCCGGGCATCGGAGTCGCGCTGGGAGTCGACAAGGCATCCTCCATCCCCGGCGACACCCTCACCTACACGGCAGTCGTAACCAATCCCATAGCGACCTTTGCAATGGGTGGCGACATCAACGCCCAGGCCGTGGCCGACACAGACTCCACCGTCGCGTACTACTGGGACGAGCTCCAGTACTGCGCCCAGGGTTGTGGAACCGGCGCGGCGGACCCCCACTGGACGGCGCTGGCCGCCGCTGAGGCTGCACAGCCCGGGTATCAACCGATCACTTTGCCCGCCGTACACACCGGAATGAACCTCGCAGCGGCCAGCGTGACGCGATCCGGTGTCAAATACCCTGCAAGCGGCGATCCGATCCTTGGCACAGAGATCTCGCCGTCGGCTACCGCGGCGTGGACCTACCGCTCGACCATCGTGCTGACGCCACCCCAGATGGCGCTCCTCGGCAATCCTCTCCAGGCGAGCGCCATCCGCAACGTGCTTCACTTCGAAGTCACCTCTCGTAACACGGCGGCGGCCCAGCCGTACACCGATCCCGAGCCGTTCTCAAACCCATTGGTTTCGGCGTCCAACCCCGGCGCGATCACGGGCGTCACGGTGACCTTCACGTTGCCAGACGGCTCCACCACGGCGGTGGCCGGCCCGGCGACGCTCAACCCCGGGGGCTCCGCCTCGGTGAGTGCCCGCTTCGGGGTTCCGGTTCCAGCGCCTCGTGGCGCCGGCGAGACCGAGGCGCGCTATGTGACTCGGCTCCAGGGCATTGAAAGTTCTTCGCTGAGTGCCAGTGCGGTGGCGTCCGGAGGTGGGTTCGGTGGCCCGGTGTATGCGGCTTCACCGACTGTCTCAACTCAGGAGAGCCTGCCGATCGTCACGATCGCCAAGAGCGGTCCTACGGCCGTCAACGCGGGCGACACCGAGACCAACCCGCTCTCGCTGCAGAACTCAGGGGGGGCGTTGGCTTCCTCGCTTTCGGTCGTTGACACGATTCCGTCAGCGGCATCGGGGACGGTATCTGGAACCCCGTCCACGCTAGCGCCCGGCGTTTCGGCCGCGGCCACCGCCGCATACGTGGTGCCGGCCAGCCAGGTTGCCGGCGACCTGACAGATACCGCTTCGGTGACCTGGAAGGACGCCAACGGCAATCCGTACGGCTCGCTGTCGAGCTCGTTCACGACCCAGGTTCACAATGTCTTGTTCGGCGCTCGACTGACGCTGGCGCCCACGACCGCGGGGCCAAACGCCCCAGGCACGAAGCAGACCCTGACGGCCACCTTGCTTGACAGTCACAGCAGCCCGATCGCGGGCCAGGTGGTGCATTTCACGGTCACAGGCGCCAACGCGACATCAGGCACGGGCACGACCGATCCTGCCGGCAAGGCCTCGTTTACATACACCGGATCGAACAGCGGCAACGACGTGGCCCAGGCCGCAGTTACAGCGCTCGGCCTCAACATCACCTCGAACACCTCGGCGATCTCATGGCTGAAAGTGCTGCAGCCGGTGGTCACCACCGAGGTGCAAGGCAACTTCTTTGCCAACCCGGCCAACAGCTGCACCTTCGACGTCGGCCCCAGCTCCACTCCTGTATTCACTCAGTCGTTCCCCGACATCCTGTTCAACCCTGCCTCCTCGGTCGTGCCGCATGACATCTCTTCGGTCACCAACTTCACCCGGCCGTTGACCGACCTGACAGTCGACGTCAATGGGAACTACAACGGACAGGTCGTTGCGCAGGGCAACGGGCAGCAGGCGGGGGCCGGCTCGCTGATCAACTTCTATGGGGTCTTCACGGGCAGCTTCGTGATCAGCCAGCCAGGCGACCTCACTTTCAGGATCCTTCACGACGACGGGTACATCATCGGAGTCGGCAATGGCGCAACCCGGGTCAGTGGCGACCTCGAAGGCAACCCACCGGCGACCACACCGTTCAATGGGTACGGGGTGGTCGGAGCCTGGAACACCGGCAGCAGCGGTTCTTCGAGCAGCGGGCCCGTCACCGTCCACTTCCCGGCCGCGGGAACCTACCCATACGAGCTGGATTACACCGAGTGCGGCGCCGGCGCGCTCTTCCTGGATCTCCTGACCGAGCAGTTCATCGCCCAGACCAGCCCGCTGTCCATATACGTCGGGTATGCGGATGCGCTGAGGCCGGGTGGGAGCGCCTTTCCGTTCCCGTGGGATGGCTCGCCGAACACGATCTTTGAAGGCTGCTCCTGCTCTTTCGACGCCGGGGCGATTCGATTCGACAACGACTCGCCCGACCCAATGACGTTCGACTCCGTAACCGTCGACATCGGCACCAACCATTTCGACCTCTGGCCACACGGCATCACGCTGCCGCCCGCCGGCATCCTGGTCATCACCGAGACGTCGGACGATAACTTCGACACCTCGGACCAGACCAGCTCTCCCTGCTTCACCAACAACGGCGTGATTCCACAGGTCAACGTGACCATCGCCGGCACGACCACCACCTACCGGGACAGCAACCAGGTTCTCAACACGACCGGCTTCGACCAGGCGTGCATCCACAGCGAGACGCACCCTTGGGAGAACATCGCCGGTTCGGCGTCCGCGATCAACCTACCGCTACCTCCCTCCGTGTCCCTGAACCTGACCCCCTTCAACGTGCCGTCCGCAATCCAGGGACAACCGCTGGCGCTCACCGTTTCCGCGCTGGACGGGGCCGGCAACCCCGAGGCGAACCTGCCGGTCGGAATTCAGGTCAACGGGGCCAACTCCCAGACGTTGAGCGGCACCACGAACGCGGCGGGGTTGGTCACCATGTCTTACTCCGGCGCCTTCGCCGGCGCAGACACGGTCGAAGCGAGCGCCTTCATCGGCGGCCTGCGTTCCACCTCGAACGTGGGCTCGGTGACCTGGATCTCGCCCGGCGGCAACTCGAGTCCGCTTGCACCCTCGATCTCAAACCCAACTCCGGCTGACGGTTCGGTCATCACCAAACCGGTCGCCGTGGACGCCTCCATCACGCCGCCCAGCGGCCAATCCATCACCGGCTGGCGCGTCTTCTACCAGCCGCTGAGCGGCGGACCTGTCGTGGTCATCGG
>Ga0307372_10012826_pt1 | contig 10915 bp, 9 predicted proteins | sample OX1MG_FD_202533 | JGI IMG/M metagenome (GOLD analysis project Ga0307372, IMG submission 202533) | Soil microbial communities from Risofladan, Vaasa, Finland - OX-1 | ecosystem: Environmental > Terrestrial > Soil > Coastal area > Acid sulfate soil | place: Finland: Risofladan, Vaasa | collected...
GCTTACGGTAGTTCTCGAAATCGGCCTGCGTGCGCTGCGCGAGCGCGAGGTACTCGTCGCGCTGCGAGGCCGTGGCGACCAGCTCGTCGAGCTCGCCCGCCACCGACGCCTCGTCCGCGGCGAGCACATCGTCGGCCGCGGGCGGCGTCGGCGCGGTGAGCGCGTCGTTCGGCGTCTCGCCGTCTGGGGTTGCGGCGGCGCTCGGGCTGGACTCCTCCGTCACGCCCACCGCCTGCTCCTCAGCCATGGCTATGCGCTCGGCTCGTCGACGACCTCGGCGTCGACGACGTCCTCCTCGCTGGACGCGTCATCGGCGCCCGAACCGTTGGCGGCGCCGTTGGCCTGCGCCTGCTGCGCACGCTCATAGATCGCCTCCGAGACCTTGTGGAAGGCCGAGTTCAGCGCCTCCGTGCGGTCATGGATCGTCGTCGGGTCGTCGGCTTCGAGGACTTCGCGAACCGCCTTGATCGCCGCCTCGATCTCCTCCTTGGAGGACTCGTCGACCGCGTCGCCGAGCTCCTTCAGCTGGCGCTCGGCCTGGTAGGCCGCGTTCTCGCCGTTGTTGCGCGCCTCCGCGAGCTCGCGCGCGCGGCGGTCGTCGTCGGCGTGGGTCTCGGCGTCGGAGACCATGTTCTTGATCTCCGCGTCCGAGAGGCCCGAGCCGGCCCGGATCTCGATCTTCTGCTCCTTGCCGGTGCCGAGGTCCTTGGCCGAGACGCTGAGGATGCCGTTGGCGTCGATGTCGAAGCCGACCTCGACCTGCGGGATTCCGCGCGGCGCCGGCGGGATGCCGGTGAGCTGGAACTTGCCGAGCGACTTGTTGTAGGCCGCCATCTCACGCTCGCCCTGCAGGACGTGGATCTCGACCGACGGCTGGTTGTCCTCCGCCGTCGAGAAGATCTCGGCCTTGCGCGTCGGGATCGTCGTGTTGCGCTCGATCAGTCGCGTGAAGACGCCGCCCTTGGTCTCGATGCCGAGGGTCAGCGGCGTGACGTCGAGCAGCAGGACGTCCTTGACGTCCCCGGCAAGCACGCCGGCCTGGATCGCTGCGCCGACGGCGACGACCTCGTCGGGGTTCACACCACGGTGGGGGTCCTTACCGGTCAGCTCCTTGACCTTGTCCTGGACCGCCGGCATGCGCGTCATGCCACCGACGAGCACGACGTGGTCGATCGTCGCGGCTCCCTTGTCCTTGGCGTCGCCCAGCGCCTGGCGCACCGGGGCGACGACGCGGTCGAGCAGTGCGCTCGTCAACTCGGCGAGCTTGGCCCGCGTGAGACGCATGTCGAGGTGCTTGGGGCCGCTCTGGTCGGCGGTCACGAACGGCAGGTTGATCTGCGACTCCTGGGTCGTCGACAGCTCGATCTTGGCCTTCTCCGCGGCCTCGTAGAGCCGCTGCAGCGCCATCGGGTCGGCCTGCAGGTCGATGCCCTGGGCGCGCTTGAACTCGGCCACGAGCCAGTCGACGATCGCCTTGTCGAAGTTGTCGCCACCGAGATGGTTGTCGCCGGCGGTCGACTTGACCTCGAAGACCCCGTCGCCGATCTCGAGCACCGAGACGTCGAAGGTGCCGCCGCCGAGGTCGAAGACGAGGATCGTCTGGTCGGACTCCTTGTCGAGACCGTAGGCGAGCGACGCGGCGGTCGGCTCGTTGATGATCCGCTTGACGTCGAGCCCGGCGATCTTGCCGGCGTCCTTGGTCGCCTGGCGCTGATCGTCGTTGAAGTAGGCGGGAACGGTGATCACCGCGGCGTCAACCGTCTCGCCGAGGTAGGCCTCGGCGTCGGCCTTCAGCTTCTGCAGGATCATCGCGCTGATCTCCGGCGGCGAGTACTCCTGCCCGTTGGCCTCGACGCGGGCGTCGCCGTTCTTGCCGGAGATGACCTTGTAGGGGACGATCGCCTCCTCCTCGCCGACCTCGCTCTCCTTGCGCCCCATGAAGCGCTTGATCGAAAAGATGGTGTTCTGCGGGTTGGTCACGGCCTGGCGCTTGGCGATCGTGCCGACCAGGCGCTCACCGGAGGCCGTGAACGCCACCACGGACGGCGTGGTCCGGCCGCCCTCGGAGTTCTCGATGACCGTCGGCTCTCCGCCCTCCAATACCGCCATGCACGAGTTCGTCGTGCCCAGATCGATGCCGATCGTCTTTCCCATGCGTGTCTGACTCCTTTATGCCTCGCAATAAATCTAAGTGGCATTGTAGAAGATTTGCGGCGATCGGTCAAATCGGCGTCGAGCCCGCCGACGCGGGGATTTCGGCCGCGTACGCAAACACCCGGCGGCGGCGGGTCAGGCGGGTGGGCGGCCCGGTGCCTGGGCGCGCAGCGCCAGCTCGAGCTCGAAGCGGGCGTCGGGGTCGTCCAGCTCGGCGCCAAAGCGCTCGCGCAGCCGTGCCAGCCGGTAGCGAACGGTTTGCGGGTGCACGTGGAGCTCCTCGGCGACGAGGGCGACGTTTCCCTGCCCGCGAAGCCACGCCAGCAGCGTCTGCTGCAGCCGTGCCGCCGCCGCGGGCGTGAGCCCCGCCAGGGGCGCCAGGCGCGCGGCCGCCAGCTCGTGGACGAGCGCCGGGCTGGCGTGGATCGCCAGCAAACCGAGCTGCTCGCTCGCGACGATGAAGCGCTCCTCCTCGAGCACGCCGCGGCGCACGAGCCCGATGCAGCCGGCGGCCCGAGCCCAGCTCTCGGAGGCCGCCGGCCAGGGCCGCGTCGGTCCCAGCGCGACCAGTCGCCCGTCCACGGCGCGCCGGATCCGCTCCAGGCGGCCGGGCACGTCGGGGTCGCCGATCAGCACGCAGACCAGGTCGTCGACGCGCGCGCCGATCGCGCCCTCGCCGACGATCGCGGCAAAGCGCTCGGCGTCGCGATGGTCGGCCGCGATCGCCGCGAGCAGCCGCGGCAGCGGCCAGTCGGCGGCCGCCGCGCGCGCCTGCGCCTCGGCCTCGTCGAGCTCCCCGGCGACGAGCAGCCGAACCAGCCCCTGGCGCTCCCGCGATCGCTCGCCGGCGCTGGCCGCTTGCGCGCTGGCGTACCCCTCGACGGACTCGGCGGAGATCTCGTCGATGTAGGCGAAGATCGATTCCGCGAGCAGGGCCAGCGTCGTGCCCTCGAGCCCGGCGGCGATGGCCGCCTCGGAGATCCGCCGCCAGGCGATCCGCGCTCCGACCCGGTAGGCGCCCTGCAGTGCGTCGAGCCCCCGGCCGGCGCGAAACTCGCCGCGCCCGAGGGCGATATAGACCTCGCGGCCCGGCCGCTCGCCGGTCGCCGGCCGGCCGAGCTGGTCGAGGAACTGGCGCAGCGTCTCCTCGATCGCATCGCGCACGCCGCGGCCGAACGCGCCGCCCATCGGCTGGCGATACTCGGGGATCGCGTCGGCGATCGCGGCGGTGATCTCGTCGGCCACCGCGCCGAGCACCGGCGAGATCGCCGCGCTGACCGCGGGATCGAGCGCCTGCCAGGGCCGCTCGATCGGAAGAATTTGTGGGTTGGTGCTAATTCTTGGTGGAATGCTTTGGAGAGCGAGCAAGAAACTTCTGCCTGAGAAGCGTACTCTCTGTACCAATGACCCGTGCCGAGCGCGCCGCCAACGTCGCCGCTGTCGTGATCCCGTTCCTCGGCGCCGTGCTCGCCGCGATCCTCGCCTGGGGGTCCTTCCTGCACGCGCGCGACCTCGTGATCTTCGCCGTGATGTACCTGATCAGCGCCTTCGGCGTCACCGTCGGCTTCCACCGCCTGTTGACCCACCGGGCGTTCGAGACCTACCGGCCGATCCGCTACGCCTTCGCGATCATGGGCTCATATGCCGTCGAGGGCCCGGTGCTCGACTGGGTCGCCGACCACCGCAAGCACCACACCTTCTCCGACGAGGAGGGCGATCCCCATTCGCCCCACGTCGGCCAGGCCGCCGGCTTCGCCGGGGTCGTGCGCGGGCTCTGGCACGCCCACATCGGCTGGCTGTTCGAGAACAACGGCCAGGCGGAGAAGCGCCGCTACTGCCCGGACCTGGCGAGCGACCCGGTGATGCGCCGGATCAACCGCGGCTTTCCGCTGATCGTGCTCGCGACGCTCGCGATCCCCTTCCTGGCCGGCTTCGCCTGGGGTGGCACGCTGGACGCCGGCCTCGAGGCGCTGGTGTGGGCCGGGCTGGTGCGGATCTTCCTGGTCCACCACATCACCTGGAGCATCAACTCGATCTGCCATTTCTTCGGCGCACGCCGCTTCGACACCGGCGACTATTCGACCAATGTCTTCTGGCTCGCGCTGCCCAGCCTCGGCGAGGCCTGGCACCACAATCACCACGCGTTCCCCCGCTCGGCCCTCCACGGCCTGCGCTGGTATGAGCTCGACCCCTCGGGTTGGCTCATCCTGGCCATGCGCAAAGCCGGCCTGGCCTGGGACGTCGTCATCATCGATCGCGAGCAGCAGCTCGCGAAGCAGCAGCTCGCCAAGCAGCTCGCGGGCGCCGCGAGCGCCTGACCGACGACCACGCGTGCTGGCGTGAGCACGGCGCCGAGCCCGCGCAAGCCGCGCCTTCGCGGCGTCTCGCACCAGTGGGGGTTCCTGGTCTCGCTCGGCTGTGGCGCCGCGCTGATCGCGTTCGCGCCACACGGGCGCGCGGTGGTCGCGGCGGCGATCTACGCGGCCGCGGTCTCCGCCCTGCTCGGCACCAGCACGCTCTACCACCGCATCGACTGGCGCCCGGCCGCGCGGCGCTGGATGCGGCGGCTCGACCGCTCGATGATCTATGTGCTGATCGCCGCCAGCTACACGCCGTTCGCGCTGCTCGCGTTGCACGGCACGCTCGCGACGGTCGTGCTGGCGCTTGTCTGGGCGGGGGCGTTCGGCGGCGTGCTGCTCCAGCTCGTCTGGCCCGATCACCCGAAGTGGGTCGCCGTGGTGGTGTCGGTCACGCTCGGCTGGGTCGTCGTGATCACCCTCACACAGCTGCCCGGAGCGATCGGCTGGGGCGCGATCGGCGCGCTGGCGGTCAGCGGCGCCCTGTACACGACCGGCGCGGTCGTCTACGCGCGCGAACGCCCCAACCCCAGGCCCGGGGTGTTCGGCTACCACGAGGTGTTCCACGCGCTGGTGCTCGCCGCGGCGGCGATCCACTACGCGGTCGTGGCCTTCGTCGTGCTGCCGCTGGGGTGAGGGCCGCCCGGCGGTCTAGTGTGTAAACGGACAAGGACGGGTATGGGGGGAAGTCGCGATGAGCGCTGAGAACCACGAACGGCCCGGCGGCATCGTGTCCCGCTTGACCTCGGCGTTCCGCCGCGGCGACCGTGCCGCGCGCGTCGCGGTCTCGATCGCGGAGGAGGAGCGCACCGTCTCGGTGTCGGGGAGCGGGGGTTCCGTCGAGGAGGAGCTCGACCTCCACGCTCTGATCGCCGTCGGCGAGACGGAGGACCTCAGCCCGCAGGACGTCGTCGATGAGATCCACACCGCGGCGGAGGTCGAGGCCGGGGTATCCGAGGAGAATCAGTTCGGCCGGGTCGGACGGCCGTTCGATCGCCGATCACCGTTCTTCGTGGGAATGACCGGCGCGCTCGGCGTCGCCGTGGCCGCCACGCTGGCCTGGACGGTGATCGCCGCCGGCCAGATCCTCGTGCTGCTCCTGCTCGCGCTGTTCATCGCCGTCGGCCTCGATCCCGCCGTGGCGCGGCTGCATCGGCAGGGGCTGCCACGCTGGCTCGCGGTCTTGATCGTGCTGGTCGGCGCACTCGGGCTGTTCGTCGGCTTCGTGGCGCTGGCGATCCCGGTGCTGGTCACCCAGGCGAGCACGCTGGCCCAAGAGCTGCCCCACTATCTCCGCGTCCTCAAGAACCCCCACACGACGCTGGGGAAGCTCAACGCGCGATTTCACATCGTCACGAGCCTCCAGCACCTGGTCAACGGCGGCGCCTCGTCGGGGCTGACCAGTGGCGTGCTCGGCGTGGGCAAGGCGATCGTGGACGCCGTGGCCTCGGCGGTCATCGTCGTCACCGTCTCGATCTACCTGCTGGCCGATCTGCCCCGCGTCAAGCGCGCCGTCTACCAGTTGGCCCCGAGAACGCGGCGAGCGAGGATGGTGCTGCTCACCGACGAGGTCGTGAATCGCGTCGGGGGTTATGTGCTGGGCAACCTCTTCACCTCGCTGATCGCCGGCATCGGCACGTGGGCGTGGGCGTTGGCCTTCGGTATCCCCTATGCGCTGCTGCTCGGCCTGGTCGTCGCGGTCCTCGACCTGATCCCGGTCGTCGGTTCGACGATCGGCGGCATACTCGTGGCGCTCGTCGCGCTGACCGTGTCACCCGGCTTGGCCGTCGCCACGGCGGTGTTCTACTTCGTTTACCGCTTCCTCGAGGATTACGTGCTGACGCCCCGGATCATGGCCCGCACCGTTGACGTGCCGGGTCTGCTCACCGTCGTCGCCACGGTCATCGGCGGCACCCTGCTCGGCATCATCGGAGCGCTGATCGCGATTCCCGTCGCGGCCGGCATCAAGCTGGTGCTCGAGGAGGTCACCCTGCCCCGCCTCGAGCGCATCTGACGCCGGGACGGCGCGGGTTCGGTCAGGCGCCGCTGGCGGCGACGCCCAGTGCGGCGCTGAGGGCGGCGATCAGGGCGCCACCGCCGGTGATGACGATCAGCGAGCGAAGAAACGCGGTCTCGAAGAAGACGTGGCGGATCCAGGCGAGCAGGAGCAGCTCCACCGCGACCACGGCGATCGCGAGCACAATGGCCACGTGGTAGTCGGTGATCAGGAACGGGAGTGTGTGAAACACCCCGCCCATGAACGTGCCGACGCCGGTGATGCTGCCACGCAGGATCGGCGTGCCGCGACCGGTCTGGTCGCCCGTGTCGGAGAGCCCCTCTGAGAACGCCATGCTGACGCCGGCACCCAGCGCGGTCGCCAACCCGGTGTAGAAGGCGGTCAGCGGGTGGTGGGTGGCGAGGACGACGGCGAAGATCGGGGCCAGCGTCGAGAGCGAGCCGTCCATCAACCCGCTGAGCGCGGGCTGGACACGCTGCAGGAGGAAGGAACGGCTGCGCATGCGCTCGCGCGTCGGCAGCGCCAGATGTTTCATCGAACTCTCTCCGATGTCCGGTTTCTCAGGTGTGATTCGAGGGCGGCGAGCCCTCGGGCGTTCGTATCACACGCCGCCCGTGGCGAACAGCGCGACCGCGGCAATGGCCATCAAAAGCGTCGCGGTCCAGCCGAGGCAGCGGGCAAGCGCGCCGTTGACGTGCTCGCCCATGATCGAGTGGTCGGAGGAGACGAGCATCACGACGAGGAGAAACGGGGCGGCGGCGATTCCGTTGATGACGGCGACGAGGACGAGCAGCTTGATCGGGTTCACGCCGAGCAGGCTGAGGGCCATGCCGCCGACCGTTCCGACGACGCAAAGCCCGTAGAACACGGGCGCATTGCGCAACGATTTCGAGAAACCGGCGCCCTTGCCGAGCAGCCCGGCCAAGGCGCAGGAGCCGGAGCCGGCAAGCACGGGAATCGCGAGCATCCCCGAGCCGATGAATCCGAGCGCGAAGACGGCCGAACCGAACTGGCCGGCCACCGGGCGAAGCGCCGCCGCGGCCTGCGCCGCCGAGGTGATGGTCAGATGATGCGAGCGCCCCACGGTCGCCGCCGTCGCGGTGATGATCGCGAACATGACGATGTTTGAGAAGGCCATGCCGCTGAACACGTCCAGGCGACTCATCAAGAGCTTTGACTTACGGTCGCGCCGGCTGCGGCGACGCAGCGGTATCGGGTGGTTCCCACCGACTTCCTCGTCTCGCATCTCCTCGACGCGGTGCATGGCCTGCCAGAAGAACAGGTAGGGCGAGATCGTCGTACCGAGCACGGCGACCAGCAGCGCGATGTAGGCAGAGGAGAGCAGGATGTGGGGCACGACCGTGTCGAGTGCCACTGTCTGCCACGGTACCCGGATCAGAAACAGCACCCCGACGTAGGCCAGCAGCGCGCCGCAGAGAACCTTGAAGACGCGAGCGATGACGGGGAACGATCCGCGGACCAGCAGCGCGGTGATGATCGCCCCGGCCCCGAGCGCCCATAGCGCGCTCGGCCCCGCATTCAGCAGGTGCATACCCTGCCCGACGGCGCCCAGGTCAGCGGCGATGTTGAGGGCATTCGCGACGACGAGCACGGCGATCAGCGCGCCGATCGCGAGCTGCCAGACGCGCCTGAACCGCACCGCTATCAGCGCGCCGAGCGTCTTGCCGGAGGCCAGTGCGGTCCGATCGCAGATCTCCTGCACCCCAGCCATCAGCGGGAAGGTCAGGAGCGCGACCCACAGCATGCCGAAGCCGAACTGGGCGCCGGCCTGCGAGTACGTCCCGATCCCTGAGGGATCGTCGTCTGATGCGCCGGTGATCAGGCCGGGCCCGAGCGCCTGAAGGTACGCCCGCCACCCGCTCGTGGATGACGCGGCCTCGCCCGGCGCGGGCTCGAGGTTCGCGATCGGCTCGGCAGCCAGCTCGCCTCCCGCTATTGACGCTTCGACCGTCAAGAACCGCCACCCCCTTCCCGGAAACTCCGATGTCCGATCGACCGGCGACCTAGGCGGCGGGCCCGTCGGGGTCTTCATCGCCTGCCAGCGCGAGCGACCCCTGCAGCACGGTCTGGTAGTGACGCTCCTGCACCGGAACGGCCCAGTCTGCGAGCTCTTCGACCGCGGCGATGCCGGCGCGCTCGTTGAGCTTCTTGACGATTGACCAGTGGCCAAGCTCGCCGGCCTCGGCCATCGTGAGGAACTCGAACCCGTCCAGGGCATCGGTTTCGCCTTCGAGGTAGGTCCGCATCATCTCGACCGCCTCGCCCTTCACGTCGTGGGCCTCGTCGAGAATGGCTGTCTTCTTCCCGTCGAACTCACCGGCGAGCTCGGTGCAGCGCCGCTCCGTTTCAGCGGCCTCTTGATGCATCCGCTCGAGCTTGTCGCCCAGTCCGTGGGCATCCTCGTCCAGCATTCCGCTGACCTTCTTGGTTGCCGCCTGCGCCGCCATGGCAAGTCCGAGCGCCTCGCCCAGCTTGCTTTCCAGCTTCGTCAGTTCCGCCATCGCGTCCTCGCTTTCGTCGGTCCATTGGTAATCCAGCGGGGCCGGGGTTACCCGCTTCGCGGACGACCGAACCACGCTCGCTCCGGGCGATCGCCCAGCGGCACCCTCGCTGCGGACGACCTCCGCACCCGTCAAGCTCAATTGGTGCTCCGCCTGCGCCGCGCCGCCTACCGCCTCGCCTACCGGCTGCTATCGGTGGCGGCGCTCGTCCGGCCTCCGCGCGGCCAGGGCGCGAAGGCCCTGTTGGTGTGCGACGGCGCGGTGCTGCTCGTCCGCCACACCTACGGGCCCCGCCGCTGGGAGCTCCCGGGCGGCGGCGTCAAGCGCGGCGAGGATCCGCTGACGGCGCTGCGGCGCGAGCTCAACGAGGAGCTCGGGCTCGCGGTGGGCACGGCGGTCGCGATCGCCACCCAATACGGACCGGGGCGCCGGCACCGTCACCTGACGCACGTCTACCGCGTCGAGTGGCCGGCACGCGAGGTGCGCGCCGATCCGGTCGAGATCGCCGAGGCGCGCTGGTGCGATCCCGCGTCGCCGCCCACCCCGCTCGGCCCGAAGGTCGCCGAGGTTCTGCGAACGCTGCGCCAGACCGCCTGACCCGCCGGGCCGCGCCGCCATCGCCCGAAGTGTGCGGCCGGCCCCGCTTGCCTCGGGACCGGCCGCACGTTGGGAGGAGGGCTTCCTAGCCTTCCCGGAGCCGAACTGCGCGGAGTTCGCCGTCGTGAACTCCGACGGCTTCGGGAAGTTGATGGGTTCGCGGCCGCACGGTCACCGGCCCTCGCCGGGCGCGGGCGTGATCGCTGCCGTCGAGCGGCGGACGATCAGCTTCGGCTGGAAGACCACGCGAGGTGGATGCGCCGCGCCATTGGAGGGCCAGTCGGCTTCGCCGACGGCGAGCTCGACGCCCGCCGCGACGATCTCGGCGATCGGCATCTTCACCGTCGTCAGGCTCGGCTTTGTGGCCGCCGCGAACGGCATGTCGTCGAAGCCCACGATCGACAGCTGCTCGGGGACGCGGATGCCGCGCGCGAGCGCGGCGTGGATCAGGTCCATCGCGAGCAGGTCGGTCGCCGCGAGGATCGCCGTCGGCGGCTCCGCCAGCTTCAACAACGCCGACAGTGCGAGCTCGCCGCCGCCGATCGTGTTCGGCACATGGCGGATGTAGCCCTCGGGGATCGCCACGCCGGCCGATGCCAGGTACTCCTGGTAGGCGGCCTGGCGGTCGCGGATGACGTAGCGCGACGCGTGGCCGACGAACGCGATCCGACGGTGCCCGAGCGCGGTCAGGTGCTTCAGCGCAGCACGAATGCCGGCGCGGGCATCGACGATCACCGTCGGGAACGGGCGCGCGCTGCGTTCGGAGCCGTGCCACAACCCGACCACGCGGATCTGCGCGTCGCGCAGATCCGCAACCAGCCGGCGCTCGCCGCGGAAGTCCCCAACCAGCACGATCGCGTCGCAATGGCGCGTTTCGAGAACGGCGGTCAGGGCCAGCGCCTCATCGGCCTTGGCGGCGGCATGACCGAGCACGACGGAATACCCGCGTTCCTTGGCCTCGATCGAGAGGGCCTCGACCGCGAGCGCGAAGAACGGGTCGGTGATATCTCGGACGACCGCGCCGAGCAGCATCGACGGCGCTCCCCGCAACGCGCGAGCGAACGGGTGCGGCCGGTAGCCGAGCTCGCTGGCCATCGCGAGCACGCGCTGGCGCGTCTCCTCGGACACCGAGATCCCCGACGGCGCGTCGTTGAGGATCCGCGACACCGTGCTCTGCGCCACGCCAGCGGCCGCGGCGACCTCCTTCATGGTCACCGGCCGGTGCGCCTCGGACGCCGGCAGGACGGGCCGTCGGATGGTCACGGCCA
>Ga0307372_10012827_pt1 | contig 10915 bp, 11 predicted proteins | sample OX1MG_FD_202533 | JGI IMG/M metagenome (GOLD analysis project Ga0307372, IMG submission 202533) | Soil microbial communities from Risofladan, Vaasa, Finland - OX-1 | ecosystem: Environmental > Terrestrial > Soil > Coastal area > Acid sulfate soil | place: Finland: Risofladan, Vaasa | collected...
CGGGGTGTATTTTTTCCTGTTCGGCCAAGAACTTCTCCATGTCCTTAGTCTTAACTACCATGTGGGTTTGACATGCATCCAGATCTGGTAGGATTTTTCCAAAGGCTACAAACGTAGGGGGATGTGAGCTTAAAACAATTGCTACTAGCATGATAAATAAGGCGTGCATTTACGTAACTCCAGCAACGTGCTTCATGGGCAACAGGAGTCTTAATTTTCTTACGGTATCCGGGTGATTTTTCAGCTTCAAAAACAAGGTGTAGGTCATTGCTGCTAACAGATTGGCTAACTTAGTCCCAAGCCAAGGGAAGGACAATCCACTAAAACCGATGCCAAATAGCGAAACAAAAAGAAGGCCAGCGTCGCTAGTGAATAACTCAGCAATGCTGTAGCGTCCCACGAAGGCAGCCACCACATCTGATAGATTGAGATCATAGTGAGCGTTCCCTATAAAAGACATGTTAATCCACATGTAGAGGAGTATCCCCGCCATGGCTAATCCCGTGATCTTTTTTAGGATGGGGTATTTGTTTAGTAGCTCATCTACTTTAACCGCACCCTTTCTTATTTGTTGGACGATCTTCGATTCAGAGATTTCGTGAATTACTGTCATCAGGGAGTGCTTGAGTAAATCCGAGGCAGCGTGGACAGCTTTAAGCAAGTGCCATAAATTGAAGCCAATAGCTTTTAGGAGCTTAAACATGTCCTTTTGTTTGAAGGCTTCAATTAATTGAGCTACACTTATCTTGAAGTCATTAGCAATAGTCTCCACTATATCCTTAAACTTTGCAAAGATAGGAGCGAAGATGTCTGCCGTTTCTACAGTTTTCCCGGATTCAATAGCACTTAGAATTCTGCGGTAGTCTTTGTACGTTAAAGCTTCCTCGGGAGTTACTAGGTGTTTTAGTCTGATAGAGTTCGCACTTGTTTTGATAGGTGAATAGCTACTGTGAATCACCAACCTATCGGGTTCTATTGCCCCCTTATACTTCCAATTTCTCCCCACATCATGCTCTAGATCTAGTCCACCCGTATCTATCTTAAACAGAACAACGTCGTAGAGATCCGGATCTACTTGATCCTCATTCTGCTTGGCCCACATGTTCTGCATCCAAGAGATGCACTCGCGTGGGTTTTCTCCCATGTAGACATAACCAGTATCTGCATGGTCGCTCCATTGGGAGGGCTTAGATGGAAGCAGACCCTCATCCAGAATGGAAGGAGCCAACTCCTTCTTAGTAGCGTGATACATGAAATTTTGGGAGGAAACTGGATCAGAAGAGTTTGGAATCACCGCTCTTACCTTTACCCTCTTCCCTTCAGCGATCTAATAAGCAAATTTTAGAACGCTTGACTTTCCCGAGGGTGGTTGATATTTAGTTGAAAATATCCTTACTTCGATTTGGGTGTCTCATCTTATAAAACTACTTAGCAGTATTCTGTAGTAGAACCATTCTTTCCGCTTTGAAATCTCTGTATCTAACCTCGTTTACAATGTTGTAACCCGCATCTTTTACAGCTTTCTTCCAGGAAGAGTATTTTATAGCTTGTAGAGTGAAGGTGTTATTAACTTGATTGTTTCCAGTTATTCTACCAAAATTCCAGGTGAAAATCCCCCTCTTTACATCCACTACATCAAGCATAGAGGTATCTGTAAGAGGATGAATCTTTCCCTTCAAAACATTATCCTCTACGAAAAAGAAGTTAGCTAGGGTATATGTAGATGGGCACGCTCTCATCACGCCCATGCATTCCTTGATGGACATGAATCCTGTAGTATTAGTGAAAAGAAGCAGATCCCCCGGATATCTTCCTGGACTCAACTTTCTTAGGTCTACTTTGTTCATTAGTATTTTCAATCCTTTTTTACTGCCCTCAAGTTTAGAGTACTTCCTAACATTGTTCTTTGCTGTATTTAGGTAGTCCCATGACAGATCAAGTAATAGAACTTGATCTGCACGCCTGACTACAGGGAGATATTTGTAGATAGTTCCAGTCCCACAACCAGCGTCAATGATTCTTTCAACGAAATAGGGGATGCGATTCGCAACCATTAAACCAGCTAACTGATGCATCTGCTCATCAACTATGTTTCCGAAGGCATCAAAGTCTTTGGATGTTGTAATTGGTGGTTCCATTTTATTTCCACAAAGTTTGAGAATCAGCTAATAACAGCTCTTTAAACTCCGCACAAGCGTAATGTACAAAAAAAGCTTCCTTCCTTTTTTCTAAATCCTCTTTTTCGAATAGTAGCCAATTCCATTTCTTATCTAATAAGCCAACCGGAATTCCGTGCTTGCACAATTTCATATTCACATATGATTGTTCTCCTCCCCATGTTCCTTTGTCGAAGGAGGGCGTCCAATCCTCCAAGTCAAAATCTTGGAGAACGGGAAGCGCTCCCTTATCCCATAGAACTACCCCCGTATTTAAGACCCTCTTATGACCATCTATCAGAGGATAGGTCACTCCATATTTTTCTTCGAAGAATGTAGCATCTTCTTCTGCATCCGGATTCACCCCCTCCTCTCTAGCGTACAGATTTCCAGGAGCATAGAAGTCAAAGATGTTGGGAGCATTGGGATTAATAAGTATATCCACATCTAGAGAAAGAACACGATCATATTCCTCTAGCACTGAGGCTATCTGAAATTTCTCTACAGCAGCAGAGATGAATTCGAATTTTAATCTATCCCCTCGTATCTTGGATTCAGTTAGCTCAACTATTGGAACTCCTATCCTATCAGCGTAGTGCGTGATAGATTCACCTGATGTATTGAATAGTTTTTTCATATATGGCGAAGCGGGTATGTTAACTATTGCAATGCATTCTTTCATATCTATGCCTCCCTCTTTAGATGAGGTAGTAGTTCGTCTATGATTTGAGCGTCCACCCCCCAGCTTTCCAGGGTAACTCTAACCATTCTATCCGTAGCAGGTTCCCACCTCCATCGGAAGACAGGTGAAGCCATATGAAATCCATAAATAGAAGGGTGAGCAACGAATGAAGTATCCTTTCCTTCCCTATGTAGTAAATCTCTTATCATACCTGACAGGATCACATCTTCACCAGCTAGATTAGGCTGATTAAACGAAGCAAGCTTATCCCAATCTAATCCTCTCAATAATTCCCCGGGCTGATAACAGAGAGCCATATCACAAAAAAAACATGGAAAGGTTAGCATGCTCCGTATAGCTTTAGCATTTCCGACCCTATACTGACTTCCAAGAGGATGTATTTCATCCTGATAAACTCTGGATGCGTACACTTCTAATTTAGCACCCACGTGAACCTTTCCACTGTAGGTATTCTCGTCTATGACACTAAGGCACTCTGGGTGTACTACCATGTCACTATCTAACCACACGATGTGATCGTCATCCACTACCCTAGAGAACAGCTCTGCTCTAGCCCGAAACACGCCTGTGTTTTCCATAGCTCTTATTACTGTGACTTCGGTCCCTTGACTCACTAGAGCATCTATCAGAAGCTGATTCGTGGCGTCTAAAGGCGAGGGCTCCCCTGCATCCCTAATCACAACCGTAAAATCCTTGTAGGTTTGATGCATCAACCCGTAGAGAGCGTGTATTATATTTGGTCTTTGATGCGGTATCAAAACCGTTAGCATTTTGCCTCTTTTTCGTAAAGAATAGCATTAGCACCCGAATCTCTCTCTTTGTACATCACTAAGGTATCCAGTTCCCCATTTATAGCTGCCGCTCTTTGACGCATTACACACGGACCACACGCTCCACAGGAAAGATCTCCTCCTAGATAACAGCTCCAGGAGAGATGAAGAGGAGCTCCTATTTCTCTCCCCCTTTTCCAGATGTGGTGCTTCATCAGTCTACCCAAGGGCATGCTTAGCTTAGGACGAGACATAGTTCCTAGATTCAACGCCTTTTCTAGCAATGAGAAGAATTCAATGGAGTTGTCCCGATACGTACTAGCCTCTTCCATATTAAGACCCAACGATATATGCCCTATATCGTGTCTATCACAGAAGGATGCCGCTAACCCAATCATAGCAGTGTTTCTAGCGGGAACCCATTCATGTGCGCTCTCTACTCCCAATTCACCCTGAGCTATTTCTTTATCATGCTCTGTTAGTGTGCTCCCTCCGAGATTCTTAAGAAAATCCAGAGGTATAAAGTGCAAACTTATTTTCTTAGTTGGATAGCGTTCTCTCAAAAATTGACAGATGTCCTTTACAGCTTGAACCTCCCTGCTCTCTGCTCTGGCTCCGTACTGAAAGTGAATAAGGTATATGGAAGTATACTCCATGCAAGCAAGTGCAGCGCAAACTGTGCTATCCATTCCACCACTTAATACTACAGCACAGGAGGTATAATTGCCTAAGCTACGCAATGACTTCTCTGTGATAGGTCTGACCACTTCTAGACTAACAGAGTAGCTCTCTATCAAATCTAGAATAAAAGAAGCGGGCCTGCTCTTCGTAGTATCTGTCCACCCCAAGGGGACGGACACCACTGAATAGGGAGGCATCTCACGGGTTGTGATAAGGCTGTTGGAGTATTTATCCCGCAACGAATCCTCTTCACTACTCCAGACAAGAAATCTATCCGATCCCTTTTCCCAAACTGCTAAGTTTAAGCCTCTGAAAGATCTAGCTAGATAAAGAATGCTGCGCTCTCTATCATAACACGCTATAGATAGACTCCCTTCTAGTTCCATTAACCAGCTGCCTAGTAAGGAGGATGTTCCACCACCAATAGAGACTTCTCGTAAAATATGGACTAGTGCATAGGAATCTATATCTGATTCACTAGACATAATAGATTTCCAACCATGTTTTTTGTATAGTTCCTTGTCGTTGGAGAACTGTCCATTGTGGGTAACAATATACTTGGATTCCTTATCCCTATAGGGTTGGATTCGCTCTTCGGGTTTACTGCTGGACTGAAAGTATTCTGTAGTTGGGATACCGCGAAAGTTGCAGAGAGTTAGGAGGGGCTTTGCTGATACATCCTCTCCTACGGAGATGCTAAAGATTCCATTGTCTTGTTTGCTGACCTTGTACTCGTAAAACTTATCTTCTGTATCTAGCGTCCACCTCCCGAAGCAGTCTGGCCCGCGTTCTTGAATTACTTTGTTAACCCGATGAAAGTAATCATAGAATGAATTCAGACTCTTATAGTCTCCTGATATATGCATGAATCCAGAAATTCCACACATCCTTATTCCTTTTGATGGACATATTTCAACAGGAACTCACCCACCTTCATTTCACCCATAATGGGGAGATACTCTCCGCTGGGGATCTTGTACCCTTTATTTACAGTAAAGTTTGAAGGGGAACTTCCTACGCCTTTGTAGTTGTTTGCTACTACCTTATTGGCCTTGTCCGTCAGAAGGGCATGCCACACAGTCGGATGCTTTGGATCTATATCTCCGAAAAACCAAATCTTATCTGAAGTCATGTGCCTTGCTATAATCGAATCCACTACTGTCTTAAAGCAGAGGCTTTTCTGCTCCTTGAGAAACGGCTTTTGGCCATGAACTGGAGCATCGTGAATAGATGCAGCCATGCGATACAGAATAGTTTGAACTGGTTTAAACTTTACCCTGGCCATTCTATACGCGGGTAAGCTCATAGCTTTTTCAAACGTTATGTTTTTGCTCTTAAGCCACTCCTCGAACTCCGGTGTTCCGATCATCGGGAAGGAACCAGTGTCCAGCCCTTGCTTGATCCAGTTAGCGTTATCTCCCGCATCCGCGTACAGTGACTCCTCGTCCTCCTTCTCTAGATCCGCTTTCACCTCTTTTACCTTCTTGAACAATTTTTCTTTTACAATGTCTCTTATGAAGTCAAAAGGATCTTCATCTTCCTCTATTACTCTACTAATATTTTCTACGTTAAATAGGTATGCTTTTATCCTACCCCCCATTACTACGAATTCTTGTTCCTCTAAACATCCCAGTCCTGTGTGAGGACAGGAGAATATACGAGAAGCGGGGATATTGGTCACTAGTATTGCACCATACCCATCCTCATTAACAAAGGCTTCCGCCTCATCAAGGGAAGAACTGAAGGAACTGAGAGGATTCAGAACTACAGTTTTTTGCACTACTGTTTTTTTGAAACCAGGAAAAAACTTATTGAAGTTCATTCCCCTGTATAGTAGAAGATTCTTGATCCCTTTCTTCTTCAGAAATCTCTGAGTCTTCTGGTATATTTCTAGAGCTAGACGCTGGGTGACTACCGGAGGAAGATGAACATCCTTACGGATAAGTTTTCCCTGTTTGAAGGTTACGGAAAAAGGAAGGGTATTAAGTAAATTCTTTAGATACTTTTGTTTTAGCTTAAGTAGATTAGCTACAGCCACTTGTAGCTCTCCCGCCTCGTTGGAAACAGAATCACTTGCCCATGAACCAAGTGTATCGTTTACGAAACTATAGGGATCGAGGCCCTCTTCTTTAAGCAATGGTTTTATGTCAGTTAGTTCTTTCCCTACCTCTTTGCAAACTCTATGTTTCCATCCCTGAGCGCCTCCAGTAAGGTATAACGTTTTAGTGGGTGCAACCATCTTAACCGGGTCCACCCTAACCTTTACCTCAGGGAGTTTAATCGTGGGTGAGACAACCTCTTCATCTTCCCGGAAGAGATGGGAAGGCTTGAAAGATATATAGGGGACTAACTGATCTGATAGCATGAAGGCACCGACTGCTAGAGTTCTTAGCCCTTTGCTATTCAACTTGTCCAGCTTTCGCATGAAGGCAAAGAAGGCCGTTACACCCCCACTCGTTATACCCAGTCCGTGAAACAGTTTCGTAAACTCTATTAACTTAACCTGCTTTGTCTGAGTAAGTTGGAGCTTATTGCTTTTCTTAACCATCTTCCAGTCTAGCGTCTTTCGCCAACAAACCACGAAGCTATCCGAGGAGGTAAAGAACAGATAGAAGCCCTTCTTCTGCATTATCTTAGCAGCTTTGAAGAACAGTTTCCGTTTTTTAAGAGCGGAGATCCCATAGGGTTTCAGGCTAACGGGCACTAACAGTGAATTAAAAGGCGCTTGAAGGCGAGGGAAGGGCTCCTCCTTCCCTACTTCCATGTACTGCTTGATGAAGAACTTAGCTAACGCCTGGGGTGTCTGGGACAGTCCCGCGTAACCCAACTCCTTTATGTCTTTGATAGCCATTCTTGCATTTCCTTCTGAATCAAAGTTTGAACCCCAGAATTTTGTAGCATGATCTTTACTCCGGGATGCAGTGGATTGGGCCACCTACCATAGCTTACCCATCTGTAGTTGGTGGTCTCCCAGTCTAGTTGTGGATTAAACTGTTTAGGAATCACTGCGAGGAAAGAACTGAACTTAAATCCTACTTGGAAGGACTTAGTGAATAGAGGGACAAGCTTTAGAATCTTGCCTGTGTAATCTGATTCCTCTAAGAACTCACGCTTTGCTCCCGATTCAGAAGTCTCTCCCGCATCTGTAGCTCCTCCCCATATGGCCCAAGTTAACGCATCCTCTACTAAGTGTGAACGATAGGCAAAAAGAAAACGTTGGGTGTCCACGGCGTAGGGTAGGCACCCAGAGGCTCTCTTTCCCCAGAACCCCGTCTTCAGTAGTTGCTCCATGTTCTTATGGGTTTGCTCTTGTTCCGTATCTTCGAATGGATCGGGAGGGAGCGATATAATTGCCATCATCTTCTCTCATAGAGATAACTAGTGGGTATAGTATAACCCGTCCCATCTTCTTCCTCAACCAACCAACAGTTTTTAGGTTTTCTTTCTACTAGAACTCCAGAGCGGACTTGACCATCCAATCCAGGATAGTAAACTGTCTTACCCGCTCTTAATCCCTGTGCAGGAAATGCCTCTCTTTTCAATAGATTCAGAACTTTTAGAACTGGAGCATACCTCTCATCCTGCTTTTGTTTTGCTTCTTTTTCGTCTTTATCCATGTAGGTTTCATTGACCTCCAGGTCGTATTTATTAGGAGTCAGCCCCGCTCTCACCATAGCTTGTCGCCATGAAGGACCGTGTGCATCAGTATCCCGTGATTTTTCTACTTCCCAAACGTACTGGTGGCACATTTCGTGAATCAAGGTTCTGTTAACCCATCCTTCATGCGGTGCATTGAACAGATTAGGCGAGATGGATAAGGTTCTAGTGGAAGTTTGCCAGTACCCTCGCATTCTCATCTTGTTTGCGTTTACATCCTTCATCAGGACAATCCTAGGCATCCGCATCTGACCATTGAATCTGGTCTTGTTGAAATACTCCCAGTGCTCTTTTAGGTAGTCAAGCTCAATTCTAGAAGTTTTGGGCATGGCCCAATACTTGTAGGTGAAGGTATGCTTGCTGGGAGGAACAATAGGGAGCTGTGGATCATCCAGATTGTAGGCCTCTCCATTCTTATTGTATACGGGAGGCTGTTCTTTCGGAGGACCTCCGAAGCCACTTAGTTTGAATCCAGCTCCAAGTTCCTTGATCACAATCCGCTTTCCTTCATAGCTTTCTGGATTTCTTCCGGTGTCCAATTTTTTCGTATAGCTTGGTCTAGTTTCTTCTTAATACCCTTGATTACTTTCTTCTTCCACTTGATAAATTCTTTGGCTTCTTTGATGGTTTTCTCTATTTCATTTTTTGCAATTTCTATCTCTTTTAGCGGATGCAGAAGAGGATCTCCCACTTCTGGCAAATTTCTAACGTAGAGTGTTGGATCTACGATAGGAGAAGCCAGGTCTTTCTTAAGTACTCCTCTATTCTTAATCATTTTTTATCCTATATCTATTGAGATACCCGTCACTAACTCTCCACTTCTTTTTTATTTCCTTTAATGACCTAATATCAAAAGCTTCTGCTGGTAATTTTTTAAAATCAGAAGATAGCATACGCCAATCTTTTACACCATTAGGATTTTCCGCATCGTAATTTTTAGCATTTAATATCAGCCAAACATGCCCACCAGCATAACTTGTTTCTGCAAATTGCGCCTTTGGAATTTTTTCCTGAACCAGTATTGCAAATGCTACACAGTCACCCCCATTAATGTCTTCTACCGAGAAGGTGGGATGGGGTAGATAGTAATAGTTTTGTCCTGCTTTATATATCTCCAAGAATCTTTTGACGTACACTTCTATAACTATTGTTATACTAGAGGAAGCAATAATTTCTTTTATCATTGGAGTGCTCCTATCTATTCCCTATAGTACCCGCCTCATCATAGAAGCACCCTCAAATTTCGCAAGAAACTTAGGTGGGCGCATTCCTACGATTTTCCAATACTGAAGCATGATACTCGGATCTATGTAGGAGCCAATAGCAGTAGCACCCGTGATCTTTGCCGTTCCCTTCATGTTCCTAATGTGACCAAGCTGCTGACCCACTACCTCTGCGATCTTCATGAACTGATCTTTAGCTTCCTTATCATTCTTAGGCTTCTTCTTCTTTAGGGCCTCTTTCATCTGTTCCTCGAACAGGACTGTTCCTCTCAGAGTGCGTAGACTCTTGATAGTAAGACTTCCTCCGCCTACAGCTCTAAACAACTTGTTGATTAGGACGTTGTTCATCTGGATTACTTTTCCAGAGGGCTTAGTGAAGGTGAACACTTGATCGGAAGGCTTTTTGCCCCTAATCAACTGATCTATATTCTGAATAACAAACTTTTGAATCGGATCTGACTTCTCAAGTGTATGTTTCTGGAGCACTCCAGCCTTGCCTTTGTACGAGATGACTATATTGCCGCTACCCTGCGGGTGCAGATTCTTAAGACGAAGAGTGGAGATGCCAAAAGTGGGCTGGCCTTCTGTAGCATTTCCCTTAGTTCCAACCCTAGCAGAAAACTCTAAGAGCATTTCTAGAATAGTAGCTACCACTCCATTTAGATTTTTGACCCCTCCCTTCACCATCGGTAACCACTTAGCACGCATATCCTTAATCTTGGTTCGCAGGTCTCCTACGCTCTCGAATTTCGTATTGCGGGTTTTCTTCACGTAGTCCACAGTGTACTTGTAAACGGATCCCGTACCATCCGCTTTCTTAGCTTTAAACACGAAGTTGTTATCTTCCTTAGCATCGTACTCGGGATTCATTTCTATGTTGGGCAGAACGGGTGTAGGTACCCCGTCGATTAATTTTCCATCCTTCGTATAGATCCTGCCTTGATCATCTATCAGACCCTCGAACCCTCGAGGTAAAGTATTCTCTATATCTTTGCTGGCTAAAAACTTTAGCACAGTCTGATAATCTACTTTGTCCTTACCTGATTTCCGAACGTAGGTTTTTAGAGCATCCCGCCATACCCTCGTGTAGTCTCTTCTCAACCTTAGGTACTCACGATAGACTTCCTTGTTCTTAGCCTTAAGCTTGGGGCCCAGCTCAGAGGGAATAAGCGTTCCATCTTGTCCAGTTAGCTTCTTAACTACCTTCCTCAAATTTTGGACGATAGGTTTCTGCGATCCGATGGACTTGATAAATTCAGAGGTCAGTTGTGGTTCGTTGAGGGTGGAGACTAAACTCTCCATCCTCTTGTACGCGCCCTGTGACCTTATCCTCAACCACTTAGCACCCGCCTTGATTAGGTTGAGCTGGTCATAGTTTATGTCTCGTTCCTTCTCGATAGCTGGGAAGACGATTCGTATTCTCTTGCCCAAAGCAACGAGAGTGGCCTCATCTATCTCGTTTTTGTAGACCTCCTTACAGACAGACATAAAGGTGGTCAGCTTATACTTATCAACAAAAGGCGTGGCCTGGGTAGCCCACTTTTTCAAGTCCTCTGAAATTTTCGAGGAAGTTTTCCCTTCTTTAGATACGAGCAGCACGATTGCATAAAGGGACTTAATGAAGGCCTCAGTTGCTGTCTTAGCCATCTCACCTAATTCAATGATCATTTTCTTTCTACTACCTTGTAGGAGGAGGGACTGTTAGTCATGTACGTTCTTATCAGC
>Ga0307372_10012828_pt1 | contig 10915 bp, 9 predicted proteins | sample OX1MG_FD_202533 | JGI IMG/M metagenome (GOLD analysis project Ga0307372, IMG submission 202533) | Soil microbial communities from Risofladan, Vaasa, Finland - OX-1 | ecosystem: Environmental > Terrestrial > Soil > Coastal area > Acid sulfate soil | place: Finland: Risofladan, Vaasa | collected...
CGCGTCGATCACCAACCGAGCTTGACTGGGCATACCAACCGTCCTTTCTTCGATCAGACACCTGCTCGGAGTATATTATAAACATTCATAAAGCTGGCAGTACGACAGAGGCTGGCGCGCCTGCCAATGTCACCGCCCATCTCAGCCCAGGCGCGCCATTCGCTCGTTACAACCACTAGGCGACCACACGGAAACCGGTCATACATCGAAGAAGGGGATGCGCGCATGGCGACGGAGACGGTGACGCTGGGGATCGACGTGTCTACGACGGCGGTGAAGGCGCTGCTGGTGGATGGGCGAGGCCGCGTGGTGGGGCAGGCCAGCACGCCGCTCACCCTCAGTTCGCCGCGCCCGCTGTGGTCCGAGCAGCAGCCCGAAGACTGGTGGGGAGCCTGCGTCGCCAGCGTGCGCGCCGCGCTCGCCACATCCGACGTCCCCGCCTCTTCCATCGCCGCCATCGGGCTGACCGGCCAGATGCACGGCCTCGTCGCGCTCGACGCCGAAGGAAACGTCCTGCGCCCGGCGATCCTGTGGAACGACCAGCGCACCGCCGCGCAGTGCGACGAGATACGCGCGCGGGTGGGGCGCGAACGGCTGATCCAGATCACCGGCAACGACGCGCTGACCGGCTTCACCGCGCCCAAGTTGCTGTGGGTCGCCGAGCAGGAGCCGGAGGTCTACGCGCGCATCCGCCACTTCCTGCTGCCCAAAGACTATCTGCGCTTCCGGCTGACCGGCGACTATGCGATGGACAAGGCTGACGGGTCGGGCACGATCCTGTTCGACCTGCGCGCCCGCGACTGGTCGCCCGAAGTCCTCGCCGCGCTGGGCATCCCGGCGGAGTGGGCGCCGCCGACCTTCGAGGGGCCACAGGCGACGGGCGGGGTGAGCGCGGATGCGGCGGCGGAGACGGGGCTGATCGCGGGGACGCCGGTGGTCGCGGGCGGCGGCGATCAGGCAGCGGGGGCGGTCGGCGTCGGCGCCACGCGCGAGGGGATCGCCGCGCTGACGCTCGGCACGTCGGGCGTCGTCTTCGCCACCACCGACGCGCCGCTGATCGAGCCGGAGGGGCGGCTGCACGCCTTCTGCCACGCCATCCCCGATCGCTGGCACTTGATGGGCGTGACGCTCAGCGCGGCGGGCAGCCTGCAATGGTACCGCGACACGATGGCGCCCGGCGTCAGCTTCGACGCGCTGGTGGCCGAGGCGGAGCAGGCGCCCGCCGGCAGCGACGGCCTGCTCTTCCTGCCATATCTGACGGGTGAGCGCACGCCGTATCCTGACCCCCAGGCGCGCGGCGCGTGGGTGGGGTTGACGGCGCGCCACACGCGGGCACATCTGACGCGCGCCGTGCTGGAGGGCGTCGCCTTCAGTCTGAAAGACACCTTCGAGCTGATGCGTGGCGCGGGGCTGGCGACCTTCACGGAGACGCGCGTCTCCGGTGGTGGCGCGCGTAGCCTGCTGTGGCGGCGCATCCTGGCGAGCGCGCTGGGCGTGGAGCTGGCCTCCGCGCCGACGACCGAGGGCGCGGCGTATGGCGCGGCGCTGCTGGCGGGCGTCAACGTGGGCATGTGGCCCAACGTAGACACGGCGGCGCGCAACGAGACGAGCGTCGCAGCCAGCCAGTTGGGCGCCTTCCCGCGCGTCGCGCCCGACCCCGCCGACGCGCAGGTGTATAATCGGCTCTATCCGCTGTATCGCGCGCTCTACCCCACGCTGAAACCGACGTTCGATGCGCTTTCGGTCTGAACAGAAAGGCCACCTATGCCAGCGTTTCTCTTGACCATCGGCGCTATCATCGTCGCCGCCGCTCCGGGCGTACTCGTGGCGCTGGTGGGACAATACTTCGCCTATCGCCAGGAAGAACGTCGCTATCGGCGTATGATCGACAATGGGCGTCGGCTGGTCGCGCTGGAACTGCGCGCCAACCTGGAAGGGTTCCAAACCTTCTGGCGTGAGATCAATGACCTCGACGCCGAGCATAACACCGCCGACCTGACCAAGCATCTCGAAGGCATGGCGTATGGTGGCCTGTTGGGCCACCCCGCGCCCCGCTGGAGCTTTGCCCGCTGGGAGACGACCGAGGCCGATACCTTGGCCGCGCTCGACACGACCGAGGTGGAGCGGCTCGAACAGGTCAACCTCGACTTGCGCGCCTTCGCCGATCTCTTCACGGCGATCATCACCCTCTCTTCGCAAGAGGTGACACAGATCACCAGCGGTGGTAGTTCGCAGCGTTTCTGGGGCGGCTACTTCGCCAACTGGCGGCAGCTTCAATTCACACAGTTGACGCAACTGGCCAGCCGCATCCTCTCGGCGAAGGGGCTGCTCGATGACACAAAGGCGCAGGCGTAGCAAGCAAACAGGCATAACAGGCAAGGGAGATGAGTGGCGTGACAAACGGGGATGTGACGTTGCTGCTGCGGGCATTGCTGGCGGCGGCGCTGGGTTTCGCGGTGGGATGGGAGCGCGAGGCGCACGGCCATGCGGCGGGCGTCCGCACGATCTCCATCGTCGCGCTGGCCGCCGCCGCGTTAACCACGCTGGCCCAGAATTCGTTCGGGACCCCTGATCGCATCATCGCCAACATCATCGTCAGCGTCGGCTTCCTGGGCGCGGGGATGATCCTGCGTGGCCAGCGCGGCGAGGCGCGTGGGCTGACCACTGCCGCCGCCGTCTGGAGCATCACCATCGTCGGAATGGTGGTGGGGCTGGGCCACTACCTCGCCGGGGTTGTTCTCACCGGCGTCATCCTTTTGCTGCTCTGGTGGCAATATATCCCCTGGCTGGCGCGTCTGTTGCCGCCGCCAGCGCCCATCGGCCCATCCCCGCGCCAACGCATGCCAAGTTCTGTTCACGGCAATCATGCCCAGACGACTGCCACCGACGATGATCTCCACGACGCCCACGACGCCCACGACGCCCACGACGCCCACGAGACGCCAAGCGCGACCGATACGAGGCGCCCAACATGACCACCGGCGTCATCCTCCTCTCCGTCGCGCTCTACCTCGGCGTCATCCTCAGTGGGCTGGCGGCGGGCGTCGTGGTCAACGCGCTGGCCGACCGCGTAGCCCCCACCCCCGGCCCCTCCCCCGCAGGCGGGAGAGGGGAGGTTTTGGGCGAGCGGAGGGACGATGGCGAGGGTGATGATAAGGCGAACGACCCAAACGTCGCCTTCCGCCACCCAATCTCATCTGGCGCCTCCCCTCTCCCGCCTGCGGGGGAGGGGCCAGGGGTGGGGGCTACGCGGCGACGAGTAACGCCGCTGGCGCTGGGCGCGCTCTTCCCGCTGCTGCTGGCGCATGCGCTGGCGACGAGAAGCCATGCCCCAGGGCATCTGCCCACATGGGCCATCTTCGTGACACAGGCGGTGTGCGTCGTCGTGCTGGTGGGCGTCTTTGTGATTGACCTGGAACACCGGCTGATATTCGACGTGGCGATCTTCCCGCTGGGTGGGGGATTGCTGGCGCTGGCGCTGCTGGCCGACCGCCGCGCGTTGCTGGCGCTGGCGCTGGGCGCTGCCCTCGCGGGCGGTATCTTCCTGCTGTTCTACGGCCTGGGCTTTCTGCTGTATCGCCAGGAGGCGATGGGCTTCGGCGATGTAAAACTGGCGGCGCTGGTGGGGTTGATCGTCGGCTGGCCCGGCATCACCACGGCGCTGCTGGCGACGGCTATCGTCGGCGCCATCGCCAGCATGCTGCTCTTGGCGTTCAGCGACATCTCGCGGCGGGCGTTCATCCCCTTCGGCGTCTTCCTGGCGGTCGGCGCGGTGGTCGGGCTGCTGGCGACGCCGCCCGTGTGGTGAAAGGCGATAGACTCTTCGACTACCTGATGGATGGCGCCCTACGCGCTTTGTTGGTGGAGTCGCTCATACACGCGGATGGCGTCAATGATGCCCTGTCGCTTGCGCATGGCGTCAAGCAGGTCGTAGCGTCGTTCTTCAACCGCTACGCTATCGCCACTGCTTAGCGCGGCGATCAATCGCGCTTCCCGCTGTTCAACCAGCGCAGTCATTTTGTCTCGCGCGAGCTTGTACCCTGCATATTCTTCAGCGTCAGTGATCGGTGGTTGAGAGTCACGCATACCGCTTCTCCTGTCTTCTCATGTGAGAAGGATGATCCCCTTATCTTGCCCTCGCCGCGTTGTCGTAAACACATCAAAGACGACATTAGGGATACCTTGCTCAACGTTGATGTCTAACGAGACCGCCTCAACTGGGCAGACCTGATCCAGGTAGGTTACGATAGCCAACGTCGAAAAACGGTTGGTTATGATGAGCAGATCGACATCATTGGGTTCAGCTTTACTCGTGATGTAGCCGCCATCCACGTAGATCATGATCGCTGGATCAAGAGCGCGTAACGCTATCACTGCTTGCCGTAGGGAGTCGTTCAGTATTTGGCGCTGCTGATTGCGTGGCAGGTAAACCGTGAAAACCTCGTCCAAGGTCGCTGAATGAGTCCCTGGCGGGAGCGTTCCGTCGGGTCGAAAGGCGGGAATCATCACTTGCGCCTCCATTGTGTCTCTCGTCTGTCATCATACCCAAAGATTGGCAGCGATTCAAGCAAGGGATAGGCGCTACAAGCAATCATATTCGGGCAAACATAGATGCCGCATTGGGGAGCATGGCGTATCCCCCATCCTCCCCCAATGGCCAGTGCCACGCCGACGGCTGGGCGCTACACTTTGCGCAGTGGGCGATGTAGCGAAGGGGGATGTGACGATGCAACACGCGGACCATGTGCGGCTGTTGCGCGATGGCGTGGCGACGCCGGGCGGCGTCTGGGCGGACCTCGGCGCGGGCCGGGGCGCCTTTACGCTGGCGCTGGCCGAGCTGCTTGGCCCTGGCGCAACCATCTACTCGGTGGATAAGGACCGGGGCGCGCTACGCGAACAGGAGCAGGCGATGCGCGCTCGCTTCCCCGCGACGTCAGTTCACTACCTCGCCGCCGACTTCACGCGGCCACTCGATCTGCCGCCGCTGGATGGCGTGGTGATGGCCAACTCGCTGCATTTCCAGCGCGACAAGCTCGGCGTCTTGCGGCTGGTCCAGGGCTACCTGCGCCCGGCAGGGCGCCTGCTGCTGGTGGAATACAACGCCGACCAGGGCAACCCGTGGGTCCCCTATCCGCTCTCATATCCCACCTGGGAATCGCTGGCGGCCCGCGCAGGCTTCGCGCAGACGCGGCTGCTGGCGACGACACCCAGCAGCTTCCTGCGCGAAATCTACGCGGCGGAGAGCCTTATGCCCGGCTGATGGCGCCTGTCAATTCTGCCACGCCGGGCATGGTAAACGCTTCGCCACGTTCTGCGCTATAACTCTGTATAGGCCCCATTTTGCAAGCTGGGCGCCCTTTCACCCTTTCAGATGAACGGAGAACAACTATGAGCAGCGACCGAACCGAATTAACCAAACAGGTGAACGAGCGGTTGGTGGAACTCCACAACCTTTGGCGCAAGGACCATGAGAGCATTGATGTCTTCTTGCGCCGCGAGATCGACCGCTACGCCAGCGAAGAGATGCTTGGCAAGCTCCTTGCCGACATCGACGAGGAAATCCACAAGCACAAACATTAGGCGCTTATGGCGCCGTTGGGGTGGCGTTGCGGCGGGCGCGCAGGCTGAGCCACGTCGCGGCGCCCATCAGCAGCAACGCGACGACGCCGATCACCAGCGGCGTCGGCAGGCCGGAACCGACCGCCAGCGCCGCCCCACGCAGCGCCGCCAGCCCGATGAACGCCGTGCCAACTACCACCAGCAAGCGCGACCGTGTGCCGACGCCGATCCCCGCGATCACCAGCGCCTCGAACGTCAGGATCAGCGCATAGAGCCAGTTGGGTTGCGCCTGGAAGGACTGGCCCAGCGTCGGCGCCAGCAGGATCAGTGAGCCGAGCGCTGAGGCTGCCTGCCCCAGCCGTCGCGGACGCCCCATGCGCTCGTCGGCGGGCAGCAGCGCGCCAATCAGCAGGTGATACGTGCCGGGCGCCAGCACAAACCACTGGAGGTTGTCGGCGCCGAGCCAGCGCGCTTCCCAAGTGAACGCCAGCGCGACGAACTCACCCGCGACGTAATAGAGCGACTGACGCTGCGTCTCGCGCGCAGTGTAGGTCAACAGGCCCGCCAGCGAGAGCAACGCCAGCGCCGTCGCCTGCGTCGTCGCGTCGTGCGTCGTGAACGACTGCCCGGTCAGCCAGGCGGCCACCAGCGCGCCCGCCCCCACGATCACCGCCGCCCAGCGATGGATGACCACGCCAAAGTAGCGGGAATCGCGCCATTGCGCCTGCGCCGGGATATTCATGCCGCGCGCCCACCATGCGCCGCCACGCGCCCGCAGCCACGGCAGCGCTCGCCATGCCCGCCCAAGCAACGCATACCCCCAGGCCAGCACGGCGTAGGCCAGTGTGACCTCCCATGCGCTCCAATGGGCGGCGTTGGCGGTCGCGGCCACGCCCAACGCGCCCAGCACAAAGGCCAGCGGCAGCGAGTCGGCGCGCGACTCCACGGCGGCGATCACATAGGCAAGGACCGCCAGCGAGAGCAGCGAGATCGCCTCGAAGGTTGGCTGCGACTGCCCCTGGTACGCCGTGCCCACGGCGGCGATGGCGGCGGCGGCGTAGGCGGGCCAGCTCCAGCGAGGACCGCTCACCCGCCCGGCGATCAGCCCGACCACCGCCAGGATCAGCGCCATCGGCAGCAGCCCATGTGGGTCCGGCTGGAAGATGACGGCGAAGAGCGCATAGATGACCGGCGCGATCCCGGCGACCGGCGTATCCTCGAAGTAGGCGATGGCGTAGGCCAACGCGGCGAAGACCAACAGCGTCGCCTCGATGTGCGCGCCATCGGGCGGCGTGACGCGCGGCCCGGCAAAGAGCGTCCCCAGCACGCCCATCGCATACAGCGCCAACGCCCAGCGCCGCCCCACCCGCGCCCGCACGATGATCGCCAGCGCCGCCGCGCCAATCGTCAACACCATCGTCGCCGCGAACTGGTTGTGCTGGGGGACCAGCGCCAGCGCGCCCAGCGCATACAAGATCGCGACCGCCGTCAGCCCCGGTAGCCGTTCGCGCCACGCCACCACATAGACCAGCGCCGCGAAGACGATCAGCAGCAACTCCGCCAGGACAGGCCAGTTACCAGGGCCTTGCGACTCGAACCGATAGACCGCAACCAGCGACGCCGGGACGGCGACCGCGTACAACGCCGCGCCCCAGCCGGGGCCACGCCGCCAGCGGAGTAGCAACCCCAGCGGCGCCAACGCCAGCGCGAAGATGGCCGGTACCCAGGGGTTGACCGAGCCGGGAAGCGTGTGCAGTTGCGCGAACAACACCACCAGCGCGGGGGGCGTCATCAGCCCCGGCTTGCGTTCCCAGAACGCATAGACACTCAGCAACGCCGCCACCACCAGCAGCGCCCAGGCGGCGAAGGGAACGCCGAGCGCCGACCACCCCGTCACATATACCGGCGGCGCAAAGTAATACGGAAAATTGAAGAGCGCATTGCCGCCGATGAACGCCGCCCAGCAGGTAACGGCATATGGCCCGATGGCATGGCTGCGCCCCAGCAAGCGTCGAATCGCCAGTGTCGCCACCGCGAACGCGATCATGTACGCCGCAATCCAAATGTCGTTTCGGCTGCTGAGCAGCGCGGTCAGCGTGGCGAAGAAGCCGAAGAAGCCGACCACCAGCCCACCGACGACCGCGCCAGCGTCGCCCGCGCGGATGCGCCAACCGGCGATCAGCCCCGCGCCCGCAAAAACCAGCAGCACAGTCGTCTGATAGCCACTGGTATGCGGGAACAGCAGCAGCGCGGCGAAGAGCGCGTCGCCCAGCGCCGTCAGATACAGCGGGGCTAGGAAGGCGCGGGGGCGCGCGTAGGGCGGCGGCGTAGGCGCGACCGGCGTGGGCGGCAGCCGAGGCGTGATGGGCGCCGCCACTGTCTCTGCTGACCGTTGCGCAGCGGCAGTGGGTGGCCAGACGGGAATGGGGCGTGGCGCGGCGGGCTGGGCGGGTGCGGTTGGCCGGGGCAAGACCTCGCCCAGCGCCAGCGCCACCAACCAGATGAGCAACGCCAGCGCCGTCTGAAGCGAGGCCGCCGCGCGCAACACGCCCGGCAGTGCGTCATTCTGGGGGCTGAATGTGGCCGACGGCAGGTTGGGGACCAGCGCATTGAAGATGGTGTGCATATCAACGGACAGGAAGAGGCCCGCCACCAACCCCCAGCCCAGCGCATTCTCGAAGCCGGAGCCGACCAGCGCGACGATCAGCGCGGCGGTGAGGGCGACGATCAGCGGCAGGTTGGGGTCGGGGCGCTGGAAGACGATCAGCGCGCCCACTGCGGTCAGCGCGATGGCCAGCCCCTCCACGCCGTAGCGCAGGCCGTTACGCTGGGGCCGCGCGCGACGCACTACCAGCGCCGCGCCAGCCTCGCCGATCCCCAGCAGCGCCAGCGTATACGCCATGAGCGTCGTCGTCTCGCCGGTAGACGCGCTGGCCCAGGCGACGAGGGCGATCACGGCGAGCGCCGCGAAGGCAGGCGTACACCAGTCTACGAAACCGAGCAGCCCCTCCGGCGCGCGACGCTGGCGATCGCGTAGCGTCAGGCTCCAACCAGCCGCCAGTGGGGTGATGGCGCAGGCGGCCAGCGCAAACGCCGCCAGCGACGGACCAGACGACGCGCCGCTGCCATACGTCCCCCAGATGTTGAGGCCAAGCAACACGACGCCCAACGCGGCGCCAATCGAGGCGAACGCGCCAATCTGCGTCGCCGGTTCGGCGACCACCCGCCAGTCGGTCTGCCACTCGCCGCGCCGGTCCATCTCGGTCAGGCGGCGTGGCGCCAGCAGGACCAGCCCCACCACCGCCAGATCGAGAATGGACCATTCCAGCGGAGCCGCCGACCAGGGGACGATGGCGCCCGCGCCGACGAGAAACGCCACCCAGCCCAGGTAGCTATACGTCGAGAAGCGCGTGCGCCACGCCAGCAGCAGGTAGACGACAGCGGCGTAGAACGATGAGAGACACAGCATGCCGGTCGCCGAGAAGCCCTGCCCCTGCAAGATGAAACGATACGCCGCCAGCGCCACCAGTGGCGTCATCAGGGCGAAGATGGCGAGGTACGCGCGCCCAACCGTGCGTAGATGCGTTGACTGCCGCAAGGCGAAGCCCAGCGCGGCGAAGACGATATAGACGACGCTGACCGCCGCAAACTTGACGGGGTCTGGCAAGACCTGCCAGCCACCGATCTCGAAGGTGAGCGTCGCCAGCAGCAGCAGGAAGCCGCCCAGGTACGCCATGATGGCGATGGCCTGCTCAGCGACGAAGGCCCGCCACGAGAAGACGGGGCTGGGCGTGACGGGCGTCGCATACGGGCGCGCCACTGGCGGACGCGGCGTGGGCGGGAAGGCAGGCGTGACGGGCGCGCCGGACAGTGGGGGCGTGATGGGCGCGCCCATCGGCGTAGCGGGCCGTGAAGCTGGCGCGGGCGTCGCTGCGGGCGCGCCGAACGGGGTTGTAGCGGGCGCGGCGACGCCTGCGGTCGCGCTGGCCGTCGCCGCAGTGGTTGCGGGCGTGGTGGAGCGCAGCGCCAGGTAGCGCGCTTGCAACTCGTCGCGCAGATCGGTGATTGTGTCCTGCCCCTGGCCGCGCTTGATGCGGGCGTTGAGGTCGATGATGGTGGCGTAGAGCTGGCGCAGTTCGACGACGAGATCGGCATCCAGGGCTTCGCCACAACGCGGGCAATAGCGCGTCCCCCGCGCGACCGTCAGCCCACAGCGCGGGCAGATCACTTGCGACATCGCCATATGTTTCCCCCATCCCATCTCAGCGGCCCCGGCGCCCATCGCATCCGTCACACATATGCGCATAGAGCGGCGGCGACGAGTCCATGCTCGACTTGTCGCCAAGTATAACGGGCGTGCGTCACGGAAACGTTACGGCAGTCGCGCAGGGGACACCTACCAGGTGATACACCTGAGCGTAGGGGCTTGTGCGCAGGTTTGGGGTAGTTCAGCGTGGAGCAATTTATTCTGAGATAGGTCAGCTAAGGCAAGCAACCACGAGTCGAACTTCGGGGTTTCCGTAAACGTCTCTGATGGGAAACCATGCTACAGATTGCAGCGTTTTCGTTGTCTCGTGCGCCTCCTCTGGATCATATCCCAGGGACGCTTGCGCGGTGGCGCCCACCTCGACCAGAAACGTTGTGGATGTTCCCAAGTCGTACGGCATGGTGAACAGGAAGCGAACGATTGCGCCTTTCAGACCCGTCTCTTCGTCCAATTCGCGCAAGGCGGCTTGTTCGGGTTCTTCTCCGGGAAGCAGCGCGCCACCTGGCAATATCCAGGATGTCGTGCCATCACGCCAACGATGCTTCACGAGAAGGATTTCTGTTCCTCCCATTCGTATCACTGCGGCTGCGGCGCGTGGTCGCTCAGGTGTGATCATTGATCCTCCGTCTCTCTGGCGCGCTAAGTATTCACCGCCGCATCATATCACGCCGCTATGCTCGTTCGTCAGCCAGCTACACGTTGACATGCCAGCCGCAACACAGCTACAATGGCGGTAGCCTAACGTTTGTATTGTGTCCAACTTGCGTCCAGCGGACAATGTCGTTCGCCGCACATGCCTCCTGAGCCGACGCCATCCATCAGCCACGAACGTACCCCGGCGTCAGCTTGTCCGCGCCGCATGTCGCGTCCAACGTCCATCCCTCCTGGAACCGGCGTAGCCCCAGCGTTTACGCCGTCTCGCAGTGTTGATACCCGGCTGACAGCCGGCGATAACCAATCATACTTCTGGAGGAACGCTCAGTGAAGATCGTCGTCTGCATGAAGGAAACGCCATCCACCACGGCGGACAAAACCTTCGGGGCCGATATGCGGCTCGAACGGAAGAAAGAGGACGCCGTCATCAACCCC
>Ga0307372_10012829_pt1 | contig 10914 bp, 5 predicted proteins | sample OX1MG_FD_202533 | JGI IMG/M metagenome (GOLD analysis project Ga0307372, IMG submission 202533) | Soil microbial communities from Risofladan, Vaasa, Finland - OX-1 | ecosystem: Environmental > Terrestrial > Soil > Coastal area > Acid sulfate soil | place: Finland: Risofladan, Vaasa | collected...
GAGAAGATTCTGTTACAGAATTCGCCCCCGTCGGAAACAGCCGAGGACGCACAAGGGTCGATCGCCCGGGGGCGAGGGACCGCCCCGCCTTCGCGGTTGGCGCCCGGTTTCGCCGGGCCATCGCCTGCCGCCCAGTGCCTTCCGGGTTTTCCACAGCAAATCCACTCTCCGGCCGAAATCAGTACGGCTTTTCACCTTGCGATTTCATGGCGGCGTTACGCACTATTCATATATCGGCCATATTTTTCTTTGAGAGGCCCCGACGGGCCATCGTGGATCCCTGGTTTCCGCGCACCGCGAACGCAAACAGCAGAAGGAACCGGTTTTGAGCGAGGAGTGTATGAATCGTTTTTGGAGGAATGCCGCAAAGTGCTTTGCGGTTATTGTGGCCGCATTTGCATGTTTACTGCCGCTGTCAGGGCAACAGACGCTGGGCTCGATCAACGGCACGGTGGTGGATCCCACGGGCGCGGCCGTCCCCGGAGCCACAGTATCGGTAACCGCGCCGGCGATCGGCGTGACCCGCACCACCAGATCGCAAAGCACCGGGTTTTACCAGATCTTCAATCTTCCGGTGGGGACCTACTCGGTGAAGGTGGAGCACGAGGGATTCGACACCACGACGGTGAGCGGCATTCACGTGGTGGCGTCGCAGGCGCGCTCGGTGAATGCCGCGCTCAAGGTGGGGCATGCGTCGGAGTCGGTGGAGGTGACGGCGAATCCGCTGCTGAACGCCACCGACGCGACCAACGGCTACACCCTGGACAACAGCCAGATCGAGATTACGCCGCTGGCCACGGGCAGCTTCACCCAGCTTGCGGTGCTGTCGCCGGGGGTGAACGCGGAGTTGCTGTCAAACCTGGACTCGAACGCCGGCCTGGGCAACCAGAACATCTGGGCCAACGGGCAGCGGGCCACTTCCAATACCTTTTCGGTGAACGGGGCCGATTCCACCAACCTGTTCAACGGGATGAGTTCGTCGGGCGACGCGTCGCAGCGCTACAACTTCAACATCGGGACGAACGCCACGGTGGGCGGCGCGTTCTCGGTGGGGACTTCCGTGTACGGATCGAACGGCAACAGCCTGCCCTCGCCTCCGCCGGAGTTTTTGCAGGAAATGAACGTGAGCACGTCGGGGTACGACGCGGAAAAGGGAGCGACGGCGGGGGCGCAGATCGATGTGCTGACCCAGACGGGAACGAACAACTGGCACGGACAGATATTCGGCAGCTACGCCAACAACTCGATGAATGCGTCGCCGTACTTCTTTAACCAGGCGTACCAGCTTGCGCAGACCGGAGTGGGGGTGTTTCCGGAATCGGTGGCCAATCCGTGGCTGAACCGCTGGGATGCAGGCTTCGCTGCAGGCGGGCCGATCCGCCACAACAAGGTTTTCTTCTTCGTGGCATACCAGCATCGCGGGGACTCGGACCGCGCCACGGGCATCTCGCAGTTGCAGGTGCCCACCGGATTGACGAACGACCGCTCGGTGGCCGGGCTGCTGAATGCAGATGCCTCGTGGGGCGGATCGGCAAAGGCTTCCGATATCGACCCGGTGGCCGCGACCCTTCTCCAGGCCAAGCTGCCGGACGGCTCGTATATGATTCCGTCGGCGCAGAGCAGCCTGCCGTACCAGTACGGCGAGCCGAACGTCACGCTTATCGGCACGTCGGTGATCAAGGCGGATCAGGCGACGGTTTCGCTTGACTGGGACATGACTCCGACGGACCGCTTTGGAGTGAAGTACTACTACCAGAACGCGCCGGTAACCAAGCCCTACGGCTACTCGCAGACCGGCGGATTTCCGGTTACGCAGAACAATGGCTCGCAAGTGGCCACGATCCAGAACGCCATGACCATCGGCCAGCGCCTGAACTGGACCCAGCGTCTTGGCTTTGTACGCATGGGCTCGTATGGCTCCTTCAATCAGACCGTGGCCGGGGGCACGTTCGGCGTGGGCGGAGAGACTTCCCCGATTGCACCGGGGATGCCGGGCCTGACCATCCGGAACTTCGCCGACCAGGATCAGTACTCGCAGTCGGCCAACATCGGGCCGGCCAGCGTGTTTACCGACATGGGCTATTACCAGAACCGGCTCAACCCCTCGAGCGACCTGATCGCGGTGCTGGGCAAGCACACGTTGACGGTGGGCGGAGGCTACTCCTACACGCAGCTCAATATCGTGAACGACCGCAACGGCATCGAGCAGGTCAACGTCAACGGCTTCGACAATTTTCTGCAGGGCCGCATCCACGACTCCAACTTCATCGATAGCGTTGCCAACAGCCGCAACACGGCGGATCGCTACTATCGCACGAACGAGATCGCGACCTATGCGCAGGACAAGTGGCAGGTCAGTCCGAACCTGAGCATCACCGCCGGAGTGCGCTACGACTATCACGGCGGCATGACGGAGAAATACGGCAACATGTTCAACTTCGACCCGACGGTCTACAACGTCGTGGGCGACACCAGCACGGGATTCACGGTAAAGGATGCGGGTTTTGTGGTGGCGAGCAATAACAAGTACTTCCCCACTTCGGGGGTCAGCGACTCGACTCTGAAGGGGCGGCAATGGGGGATTTCGCCGCGTGTCGGCTGGGCGTGGCAACCCGGGTTCGGCCATAACAAGCTGGTGGTGCACGGCGGAGGCGGCATCTATTACGACCGCGGAGAGCTGTTCTCGTATCTGTCTCAGCCTGCCGGCGGCCAGATCGGCGGACCGTTCGGCGTCACGGAATCGGCTCCGCTGGTTGCGTATGTGAATGGTCTTGGAGGAACCTTGGAGGACCCCGTTGGCGGCGCCACCGGCAATCCCAGCGCCAACCCGGCTATCATCACGCAGGCGCTGCAGCAGCAGTTGAATATCATGACCGGGCCGGCGTCCGATCCGCAGTACGGAAAAGCCTGCGGCGGCATCGACTCGCAGACGTATCCGGGGTACCTGGACTGCACGCCCACGCTGAATTTTGGCGCGTACGATCGCAATAACGTGCTTCCGTACACCATCAACTACACACTGGGGATCGAGTGGCAGCCCACCAGCACCCTGGTGACGACCATCGGCTACACCGGGAATCGCGGCCGCCATTCGGTACTGCCGCTGCCGATCAACGAGCCCGGAATCGCCACCCCGACGCATCCCATCTGGGGCGAAACCGCAACCTACGGCTTCGAGGTCCTGAACCAGAACAACCTGTTTACCGACGCCTACGGCTACCAGTACTACGACCCTATCGCCGGCGAGCCATGGAACACCTACACGGGCGGCAACACGGATTTCCGGGCCCCCTACGTGGGCTATAACCCCAACGCAGCCGACTTCAAGACCGCCGGTGTGTCAGCCTACGACGCGCTTCAGATCAACGTGCAGAAACGGCTCTCGCATCACTTCCAGGCGGGCGGCAGCTACACCTGGAGCCATGCGCTGGACGAGCAGAGCGACCTGGGCCTGTTCTTTACCGGCGACGACCCGGCCCACCTGCGCGACTCCTGGGCCTCGGCGGACTTCGACCGTACCCATGTGCTGAGCGCGAACTTCCAGTTCGAGGTGCCCAACCTGGCGCACGCTCACAGCCTGGCATCGTATTTCGCCAACGACTGGAACCTGTCCGGCATCACCATTCTCCAGAGTGGCCAGCCCTACTCGCTTTACGAGTTCTACGGCGCGGTGGGCAGCGTCCACTTTGGCGACTATCCCAACCTGATGAACCCCATTCTGGGCATCAAGGATCCGGCGCATCCCCGTTCCGCCCTCACCGGAAACAAGGGTGCGAAGCGCGGTTCCGGCGGCGACTATGCCCCCGCGCTCGATCCCAGCCAGATCGCCATCAACTACGTGACTCCGGGCGAAAGCGGCGTACCCGTTTCGACCGGCACCGATCCTCAGGACATCTACGAGACGGCGTTCAACAAGGGCCAGCGCAATATCTTCCGGCAGTCGCCGCAGAGGCGCCTGGACTTCTCCATCCGCAAGACCGTTCATGCAACGGAAAAGTTCAACATCCAGTACGACTTCAACATCTACAACCTGACCAACACCACGTCGCTCGATGTGCCCCAGGACCAGGCGCAGATCCGGCAGCCTTATGCGTGCTCGAACTCAGCCATCTCTGCGTCGGAGGCGAACTACCTGAACTGCACGCCGGGCTCTTACTTCATCAACTACGGCCAGATTGTCACCGGCGCGGATCCCGCCGATCAGCAATCGACGAAGGAAAACCTGGACCAGATTCCTTACGTCACGGGTACCGGAAGGAACATTCGCTCTCCGTTGACGGTGCCTCTCAACCAGGGTCTGTGCAGCGCGCCCTACGCCATCCAGAACACCAACACCTGCCCCAACAACGCAGCCAACTTCGGCTCCGCAACGGGAGCCATTGGCGGCAACCGCGCCGTTACCATGGGCCTTCACGTCACGTTCTGATTGCAGGCCCCACCATTCAGCCGAAACCGCCGGGGTCAGAACTTGACCCCGGCTTTTCGCTGGTGTTCTCGGGCATATTCTCTTTTGCCGCAGACTTTCCGTGCCCCATCCATTCCGCAGTTTCATCGCGGAATGGGTGGGACTGTACGAAATCAAACGGGCAGAGACGTCGGAAAAAACACGGTTCCGCACAGCCGCGGGAGACTCACACAGCGCGGCGCACGCCGCCTCGCCAAACTGACGCCGTCCCGCGTCCGCCCTCAGGCACTCACCAGGATGGGCTTTGGCACTGGCGCCGGCCGGGGCGGCGCCTGCGGGCGCAGCCATCCGGCCGCAAGCCAACTGCGTGGAACGGAAAACTCGCTCCAACCGCAATCGAGGCAGATGCGGATGTCCGGAGACGGGGTCACCGGTGGGTGGCTCATAGTGCGCGGTCCATTGCGATAGAGCCGGATTTCGGCGGGAACGGTGGCGAGAGCTTCAGATCGGCATTTTGGACAGTTCACGTGTTTACCTCTGCCAGACTGCATTGGGGGATGGCAGATCTTCTGGGGTTGGCCACAATGTAGCGCGGAGAAAGCTCTCGAATCAACAAAAGAATTCCAAAGTCACCACTCTTTACATTACCTTAGTGACGAACGCAAGCCGCCCGGCGATTTTGGGCCTATCCAGGCCCAAAACGGAAAAACCCGCCTGATCAGGCGGGCCTTTCGCAACTTAGCCAGGAAATCCGGAGGGTTTACGCGCTGAACGACGAGCCGCAGCCGCAGGTTGACTTCACCTGGGGGTTTTCGAACTTGAACCCGGCCGCTTCCAGCGTCTCCACGTAGTCCACGGTGCAGCCATTCAGGTACATCAGGCTGGTGGCGTCCACAAACACCTTCAGGTCGTCGAAGTTGAAGACCTTGTCCATCATGCCGCTCTGGTTCTCGAACGCCATGGAGTACTGGAACCCGGAGCAGCCGCCGCCCACTACGCCGATGCGCAGCCCGGCCGGCAGGGGATCCTGCGTGGCCATGATCTCGCGAACCTTGGCGATGGCGGTCGGGGTCAGGTTGAGGGGGGCCTTCTTGGTCTCAGTGGCGGCGGGTACGGTTGCTGTGGTGGCCATGCTCTCTCCAGTAGGCGAAATCTCGTCTCTCTTAACTCTACCGGCCCGGACAGGCGGACACAAGGCCCTTCCGCCGAACCGGTCTATTGGATGCAACGGCTCCGCCCTTTGATTCGGGCTTCGTCGCTGGAAACGGCAACTGGGTTTCGAGAACTACTCTCGTTTCATGTCGTTGAAATGGCTGTGATTTTTGTCACCACTGTTATGCCCAACCCGAGCTATGATGGTTGACCGTACGGCCCCTCTGCTCACGAGACCGCGGTATTCCCCTCAACGGACCCGCCAGTATCTGGGACCGAAATTCATGGAGGTGTTGTATGACGTTTGTCCCGGTAATGTGGTCGGTATGGGGCGCGCTGGTGGTGATCCTGGCGGCGATCTGGCTCTACCGCTCGCGCCTGGAGCGGGACGAAGAGGACCAGATCTTCCTGGATGACTCGTTCTCGCACGAGAGAGCCGAACAGGCGGCCATCGTGGCCAAAGTGTCGAAGGTGCAGCCGATTCTGCGGAGCGCGATGATCGTCGTTGGGGTCGCGACGGTGTTCGTGATCGGCTACTACATCTACGACATCGTCAACCAGTTCAAGTAGGACAGGGTTCAGGAGCGCGACGAAAACCGCGCTCCTTGAGCCAGATTACGATCTCGGGTCTCAGACGCTGTTTTCCGATCCCTGTTTACTCCACTTCGGGCTTGGCGCGATAGCCGTCGCGATACTGGACCTCGTATTTGAGCGGGTGGTGCTTCTCGTCCTGGAAGCGCAGCGGCTTGCCTTCGTCATCCACGAGCTCGACGCGAAGCTTGCGATAGGTTCCGTCCTGCTTGGCGTTGGTGGGGTGGTAGATGAGCTCGTACTTGGAGCGGATGTTCTTGTTGATTTCGGCGAAGTCGTCGGGGAACTCGGCCTCAAAGCGCGGCTCGAACCACTGACCGCCGGTCATGCGGGCGAAAGTCTTCATCTGGTTGTCGGCCTGGAGGTAATTGAGGTCGGATATTTCCTGGTTGAAACCGGGGCCGCCCTCTGTCATCGCCCGCAGAGCTCCGCCGGTGGAGATGGAGAAGATGGTGATGTCCGGCGTGTTCTTCACCTTCTTGAGAATCTGGTCGAGGGTGAGCTTGGAGAAGGTGTCGCGGCCGGAGCCAATAAGGACGATGTACTTGCGGCCGGGGATGCGGGTGAGGCGGTCCTCGGCCTCATAGAGAGCGTCGAAGAGGTTGCGCTCGGCGAATCCGGGAATCTGAAGCGTGTTGATGGCGTTATAGATCTGGCGCTTATCCTGGGTAAAGTCCGTAATGATGTGGGTGTGCATGTCGTACGTCATCAGCGCGGCGTAGTCCTGCGGGCGAAGCTGCTGAGCAAAGGCCCAGGCGGCATTGAGCATGTCGAAGTTGAAATAGTAAATCGGGCTGTACATGCTGAAGCCGCCGGAGAACTCGCAAAGGATCAGGACCGTGATAGGCGCTTCGACGCGCTTGAAGCCGATGACTTTCTGCTGCACGCCGTCTTCGTAGACGCGGAAGTTTTCCGGCTTGAGCCCGGGGACGAAGGTGCCGGTCTTGTCGAGAAGGACGCCCACATCGAGGGTGACCTCGGGGACTTCAATCTTGAGCGAGTAGTTGGGCGCGCCCTCGGGATTCTTGAATGCCGGTTGAGCGGGCGCGGGCGGCGGAGCTTCGTCCGAGTCCTTCTTTTTGGGCAGCGCCATCGGGCCCAGATCGCCAGCGGGGCCACCCGCAGATGGAGTCGCCTGATTCTGCTGTTGTTGCTGGTTCGGCTGCTGTTGATTCGGCTGTTGCTGCGGCTGGGTCTGCTGCGGCTGGGTCTGTTGCGGCTGCGGCAATGTCAGTTGCTGGTGTTGCGGCTCGCCTACCATGGGCAGGGATTGATCGGCAGGGGTCATCGGCACCCATTCGCGACGGGCGCTCGGGAACTTGTGGAAATCCAGGTGCAATTCCTTGCCGGCAACGATATCCATGGTCCCGGCGTCGGTCTGGAAGGCTTTGGAGTTGGATTGGTCTACTCCATGGACCACGATCTTGTATTTCCCCGGGGGGAGCAGCCCGCCGTACACTCCGTTGGCGTCCACAGGCAGCTCGAACTGGCGCACGCCGTCGACGGGAGAGACAGAAACCGACTGAAATTCCTTGGCTCCATGGGTGGGGCCTTCGACCCGAATGGCGCCGGTGGCCGATGCGGAGTTCTGTCCCGCGGCAAACGGAACAGCGAGGATGGCCGTTACCGCGAACACGGCTGTCATTTGAAACCAGAAGCGAATGCGTCGGGTCGGTAGAAGGGCGGTGGACATGAATACCTCTGTGCTCAACAGCATACGGGATAGAGTGTTCTAAATACAGGCCGGTTACGGCTATATTCCGGAACGCCGGCGCTGGGATCGGGGCTCGATTGACCTGGGTCTCCAGTGTCCTAAGTCTCAAAGACCGTGAATTCCCAAAGCCTGGATTCCCGGGGCCGAAGGGCCGGTTTACAGTTATAGACGTGGAAACATCCTGGAAGTACACCCGTAGAACCTTTGCAGCGACGATGTTTGCGGCTGCCGTCTTGACGCCCCGGGGAACGGCCGCGCAGGCAGCGCAGACAACGGCCGCTCCACCGCCCTCGACCGGCGGATTTTTTCCGTTAAGCAAAGTCCACCGGGGACTTACGGCCACGGCCTGGACGGTGTTCCAGGGGACAAAACCGGAGCCGATGCAGGTGGAGATCCTGGGAGTTCTGCGGGATGCGCGGGGACCGGGACACGACCTGATCCTGGCGCAACTCCACGGGGCCAAGCCGGAGTACACGGGGGTGGTGGCGGGGATGAGCGGCAGTCCGGTTTATGTGGGCGACAAGCTGCTGGGGAGCCTGTCGTACCGCATCGGGCAGTTCAGCAAGGAGCCGATTGCGGGGATTACGCCGATCGCGCAGATGGTTGAGGTGCGGGATCTGGCGGTCCCGGAGGGAACAGGGTACAGGGAACAGGGAACAGAACTGCACGGACAAGGGACAAAGGGACAAAGGGACAGAGGGACCGATGGCTCCGATACCTTGTTTCAGGCCATGGAGACGCCGCTGGTGATGACGGGGTTTGCGCCAGAGGCGGTTCGGCTGTGGCAGAAGAAGATGGCGGGCACGGGGCTGGAAATGGTTGCAGCCGGAGGCGCGAGCGGAGGATCGGAACCGGGCTTCGCAATTTCCAAGGAAGCGATAGCGAGCGTGGAGCCGGGATCGGCAGTGAGCGCGCAGCTTGTGCGTGGGGACCTGGAGATTGCGGCTACCTGCACGGTGACCTATGTGGATCCGAAGCAACTGCTGGCGTGCGGGCACCCGATTCTGCAGGCGGGCGACGTTTCGCTGCCGATGACGACGGCGGATGTGGTGGCGACGCTGGCCTCGCCCCTGAATGCATTCAAGATCATCAATACCGGGCAGCCGATCGGGGCGTTCACCGAGGATCGGGATGCGGCGATCCGGGGGGTGTTCGGGGCGCAGCCGCGGATGATCGCATTGCACATCGACATGCCTGGAATGGAGGGCCGGAAGAAGCTGAACGTGGAAGTGCTGGATATGCCGGCGCTGACGCCACAGGCGCTGATGGTGGTGGTGTACCAGGCGCTGTTGCAGACCAACGAGAGCGCGGCGGACATGAGCTATCACATCACCGGAACAATTGACGTGGATGGATACGCTCCTTCGCCGGTGAACGTGTGGGCAGCGGATGGCGCACAGCCGCAACTGGCCGCGGCACTGATGGTGGGCGACAAGTTTAACAAGCTGTTCAGCAACGAGGGGCGGAGGAGCCCGGTACGGGAAGTAGAACTGCATGTGGAGGCGATTCCGCGGCGTTTGACCCTGGAATTGGAATCAGCGCGGTTCATTTCGAGCAACATTGTGCACGCGGGCGACACGGTGACGGTGGAAGCGACTCTTCAACCCTGGCAGGGGCCGATGCGCAACGTGCGCATCCCGTTCCGGGTGCCGGCGCGGGTCGAAGGAGGAACCCTGCGGGTGCTGGTAAGCGACGCGGGGACGCTGGACCGGACGCTGGACCAGCCGCGGATGACGGCGCGCCAGCCGGATATGGCGACGGCACTGGCGCAGGCACGGAACCAGCACCAGGCCGACCGCATCTTTGTGAGCCTGCTGCTGCCGGAGACGCAGGCCGGCATGGAAGGCCGCACCCTCACCGGGCTGCCGATAACCATGGCAAATGCGCTTGAGCCGCTGCGCGCCGGCGATGACGTGATGCTGAATGGAGAATCTGCGGTGCTATCCGGGGAAGCGGCGGCGGGAGGCGTGCTGAATGGATTCCAGATCCTGAACCTGCGGGTAGAGCCGGGGAGCGGGATAAACTAAGGATTGCCTGCAGCTATGGCCTTGGGATTTGCGGGAAGACTTCCCTCAGTGGCGAAAGCCCGGGGTTCTCCCGCAAGCTTCTGCGGCACGGATGAATCCGTGCCCTTCAAAGCTCCGGAAGCGGGGCGGTGACAGTTATCAAACGCCGGATGCGGAACGCGATCCGGGGTTGACGAGCGAGGATCGATAGACGATGGCCCAAATACAGGGATTAGCAGCGCACGCAGCGGGGGCGGAGCTGTTGCCTTTTCGCTATGACCCGGGGAATCTGGGACCGATGGAAGTGGAGATCGGCATTTCACATTGCGGCATCTGTCACAGCGACCTGCACCTGATCACCAACGACTGGGGAATCAGCCAGTACCCGTTCATTCCCGGGCACGAGGTGATCGGGAAGGTGAACGCGGTGGGCGCAGACGTGAAGACGCTGAAGGTGGGACAGCGGGTGGGGTTGGGCTGGCAATCGAACTCGTGCGGGGAATGCGAGTGGTGCAGCCGCGGAATGGAGAACCTCTGCCTGAACTCGGAAGCGACTTGCGTGCGCCGGCATGGAGGGTATGCCGACCGGGTGCGAGCGAACGCGCGGTTCGTGGTGCCGATTCCCGACGCCCTGGAGAGCGAGAACGCAGCGCCGCTGCTTTGCGGCGGGATCACGGTGTACAGCCCCATGCGCACCCACGAAGTGAACCCATCGTCGCGCGTGGGAGTGATTGGGATTGGCGGCCTGGGGCACCTGGCCATCCAGTTCGCGCGGGTGTTCGGGGCGGAGGTAACGGCGTTTTCGACGTCGCCGGCGAAAGAAGAAGAGGCGCGCGCGCTGGGAGCGCACCATTTTGTGAACACGCGGGAATCGCGGACGCTGAAGGACCTGGCTGGATCGTTCGATTTTATTCTGAATACCGCCAATGCGGACGAGGACTGGGGCGTGTATCTGCAAGCGTTGCGGCCGACGGGGACGTTGTGCATAGTAGGCGTGCCGCCCAAACCGGTCTCCATGCCGGCGTTTCCGCTGATCTCAGGGGCAC
>Ga0307372_10012832_pt1 | contig 10913 bp, 9 predicted proteins | sample OX1MG_FD_202533 | JGI IMG/M metagenome (GOLD analysis project Ga0307372, IMG submission 202533) | Soil microbial communities from Risofladan, Vaasa, Finland - OX-1 | ecosystem: Environmental > Terrestrial > Soil > Coastal area > Acid sulfate soil | place: Finland: Risofladan, Vaasa | collected...
TCGCACGTGAAGGTGCGGGTGACGCAGGCCACGCTCTCCCGGGACGTCTCCGAGCTGAAGCTGGTGAAGACCACGGCCGGTTACAAGCCCCTCACCAACGGCGAGGAAGCCGCGGCGCCTCTGCCGCCGCTGGGCCGCGCCCTGCGCGAGTTTCTGGTGGACCTGCGCCCCGCGTTCAACCTGCTGGTGCTGAAGACGCCGCCATCGGGCGCGCAGCCGCTGGCCGCCGCGCTGGACGCCGAAAAATACAAGGAAGTCGCGGGCACGATTGCCGGGGACGACACGGTCCTGGTAATTACGCCGTCGCGCCAGGCGCGCGTGGCCGTCCAGAAGCGCATGGAGGATCTACTCCGATGAGCGACCCGCAACGGGTCGCCGTAGTCGGGGCAACGGGCTATGCAGGCTTCGAGCTGGCCCAAATCCTGCTGCGGCACCCGAAAATTCAGAAACCTACGTTTTATCTGCGCGAGAGCTCGGCGCACGTCAAGTGCCTCACGGAGATTTTTCCGCGCCTGCGCGGCTGGGGCGAAGCACCTTGCGCTACGTTTTCGGTGGATGCGGTGGCCGGAAGCGGCGCGGGCACGGTGTTTCTGGCGACGCCGCACGAAGCCTCGCTGGAACTTGTGCCGCAACTGCTCAATGCCGGGCTGCGCGTGGTGGATTTGAGCGGCGCGTTCCGCTTCCACAATCCGGAAACGTTCGCGCACTGGTACAAATTGCCGGCCCCACCGAAAGAACTGGCGGAGGAGGCGGTTTACGGTTTGCCGGAACTCTACGCCGATCAGTTGCCGGACGCGCGACTGGTGGCGAATCCCGGCTGCTATCCGACCAGCGTGATTCTTGGCCTGCGTCCCCTGGTGGAGTCCGGGTGGATCGCGCAGGAACGCGGCATCGTCTGCGATTGCAAGTCCGGGGCCACGGGCGCGGGCAAGGAACCGAAGCGCGAGCTGCACTTCGTCGAAGTGGACGAAAATCTGCGTGCCTACGGACTGTTTTCCCACCGGCACACCCCGGAAGTGACCGATCACACCGGGATCGACGGCGAAGACATCGTTTTCACGACGCACCTGCTGCCGGTGGCGCGCGGCATCCTGTCGACCCTTTACGTGTGGTTTGACAAGCCGCACACGGCCGCGGAAGTCGAAGCGCTCTACCGCAAGTTCTACGCGGGCCGCCCGATGATGCGCATCTGGCCGGCGGGAACCCTGCCGGAGCTGCAGCACGTGGCGCACACGAATTTTTGCGACATTGGTTTTGCGATCGATCCCGCAGGGCGGCGCCTCGCGGTCGTGAGCTGTCTTGACAATCTTGGCAAGGGTGCCGCAGGCCAGGCTGTGCAGAACATGAACACGATGCTGGGCATCGAGGAGGCCACGGGACTCAGATGAGAATGGTCGTCAAATTAGCCGGGCAATTACTGGATGACGCGGCGGCGATGGAAACGCTGGCGCGGCAGGTGGCGCAGCTCGTTCATCAGGGCCACGAAATTCTCGTGGTGCATGGCGGCGGAAAAATTTTCACCGCAACGCTGAAGCGCATGGGCATCGAAAGCAAATTCGTCAACGGGCTGCGCGTGACCGATCGCGAAACGCGCGACGTTGCCGTGATGGTTCTGGGAGGCCTGCTCAACAAGCGGCTCGCCGGCGCGATTTCGGCTGCCGGGCAGCCCGCCGTGGGCATTTGCGCATCCGATTCCAGTTGCTTCCTGGCCGAGCCCATGATGCACGACGAAGTGGTCGGCGGCCTGGGTTTTGTCGGCTATTTGACAGGCGCAAATCTGGAATTTCTGGAATCGTTCTGGAAGGCGGGCATCGTGCCGGTGGCGTCCTGCATGGGCCTCGGCGCCGACGGAGAACTTTACAATATCAATGCCGATCACATGGCGGCCGCGTGCGCCGAATACATTCACGCCGACCGGCTGATCTATCTCACCGACGTGGCCGGGGTCCTGGACGGCTCGAAAGTGCTGAAAGTGGTTTCCACCGGCGATGCCGAGGAACTGATCCGGCAGAATAAGGTTTCCGGCGGGATGATCCTGAAGCTGGAAGCGTGCAAGCGCGCGCTTTCCGCGGGAGTTTCCCAGGTGCGCATTGTCGGCGGGTCGGTGCCCAAAGGGCTGCTGGCCGCGGCCAACGGCTCGCGGTTTCCCGGCACGCGCGTTACGCCGGAGTTTCCCGCCAGCGCCGCGGGGGTTGCCCATTGAGTCCCAGCAAAGGGAAAGCCAGAAAATTGAAGCGCGGCGCGGTGAAATCGAAATCCGCAAAATCGAAGGGAAAAGGTTCCCTTGCTGGAGCGGCGCAGCAGTCCGTGTTGCGCGACGCTTCGCGGCATTTGATGAACACCTACCGGCGCTCCGACATGATCTTCACGCACGGGCGCGGCTGCTACGTGTTCGATCAGAATGGAAAGAAGTATCTGGATTTTCTGGGAGGGATCGCGGTCAACGCGCTGGGCTATTCCTATCCCGACCTGGTGAAGACGATCCGGCGGGAAGCGGGCCGCGCGGTGCACGTCTCAAACCTGTTTCACAACCCGTTTCAAGGGCCGCTGGCGGCCAAGCTGGCGAAATGGTCCCGCATGGACCGCGCCTTTTTCACCAACAGCGGTTCGGAAGCGGTGGAAGGCGCGATGAAGCTTGCGCGCATCGCCGCAAAACAAAAGCCCGGCGGCGCGACGAAGACGCGTTTCCTGGCCATGGAGCATTCGTTTCACGGGCGCACCTTCGGCGCGCTTTCCATCACGCATCCGGTGAAATACCGGGAGCCGTTCGAGCCGCTCGTGCCGGGCGTGGATTTTGTGCGCCTCAACGACGTTGCCGACCTGGAATCCAAGTTTACCGATGAGGTTTGCGCGGTCGTGATCGAGCCGCTTCAGGGCGAGGGCGGGATTTATCCCGTCAGCGACGCGTTCTGGAAGCGCGCCCGCGAGCTGGCCACGCAGCACGGCGCCGCTCTCATTGCCGATGAAATTCAGTGCGGTCTGGGGCGCACGGGACGCGCGTTTGCCTACCAGCGCCTGACCGGGTTGCCGGACATCGTGATTGTCGCAAAGCCGCTGGCCGGAGGGCTGCCGCTTGGCGCGTTTCTGGCGCGCGAGGAGTTTGCCGCGTCGTTTTCCCCGGGCCTGCACGGCTCCACATTTGGCGGGGGCCCGCTGACCTGCGCCACGGGTTTGACATTTCTGGACACGGTAGAGCGGAAGCATTTGCTCATCAACGTGCGGGCGCGCGGCGCGGAACTTCGCGCGGGCCTGAAAAAACTGGCCGCGAAATTTGATTTTATACGCGAAGTTCGCGGCGAAGGGCTGATGCTGGGCGTGGACCTGGACGTGGAAGGCGCTCCCTACGTTGCCGAGGCCCTGCGGCAGGGCCTGCTCATCAACTGCACACATGACCACATCCTGCGCTTGCTGCCGCCGTACATTCTGACCGCCCGGCAGGTGAAGGAAGGACTCTCGAAGCTCGAATCGGTTCTCGCGAAGACCGAGCGGCCCGCCAAGTCAGCGGCCGTACCCTCTGCCACTGCCGCGGCCCGGACGCTTGCGGCTGCGAGGTGAATATGAATGCGCAGGCCCAATCTGTGAGCCTATCTTCCGACCTTCTGACCGGCACGGAATGGAACGCCGCGCACGTGCGCGAATTGTTTCGCCTATCGGCGGACGTCAAAGCGCATCCGGAGCGCTACAAAAGCGCCCTGGCCGGGCGTTTTCTGGCGATGATTTTTGAAAAGCCGTCGCTGCGCACGCGTGTCACGTTTGAAGTGGGCATCGTGAGTCTGGGCGGCACGGCGATTTTTCTCGACCATGCCGATACGCATCTGGGCGATCGCGAGTCGGTTCCCGATGTGGCGCGGAGCCTGTCGCGCTGGGTGCACGGGATCGTCGCGCGCGTATTTTCGCAGGAGGCGCTGGAAGTTCTGGCGGCGCAGGCCAGCGTTCCGGTAATCAACGCGCTGTCCGATCTCTATCATCCCTGCCAGGCGTTGTGCGATTTCTTCACGCTGGAGGAAAAATTCGGCTCGGCGCGCGGATTGAATTTTGCCTACGTCGGCGACGGCAACAATGTCTGCCATTCTCTGATGGTGGCCGGAGCGCGCGTGGGCGCGCACGTGCGCATTGCGACCCCGGCGGGCTACGAGCCGGACGCCAATATTGTCGCGGCGGCGCGGCAGGATGCCGCCGCCACGCAGGGCAGCATCGAATTGTTTCGCGCGCCGGAGGAAGCGGTATCCGGTGCGCAGGCCGTTTACACCGACGTCTGGGCCAGCATGGGTCAGGAAAACCAGGCCGACGCGCGCGCCGCGGTTTTCGCGCCGTATCAGGTTAACGCCAGGCTGATGTCCCAGGCAGCCTCGAACGCCGTGTTTCTCCATTGCCTTCCCGCGCATCGCGGTTCCGAAGTGACCGACGAGGTCATGGAGTCGCCGCGGTCCATCGTGTTTGACGAGGCGGAAAACCGCCTGCACGTTCAGAAAGCCATCCTGTTAACGCTCCTAAGCTGAAAGGACAACCGGTGCCAAAGAAAGTAGTTCTCGCCTATTCAGGCGGACTTGATACGTCAATCATTATTCCCTGGCTGAAGGAAACCTACGGCTGCGAAGTGATCGCCATGGTCGGCGACGTCGGCCAGCAGGAGGATCTGAAAGCCGCCAAGCGCAAGGCTCTGGCCACGGGCGCTTCCTCGGCAACCATCGAGGACTTGCGCGAAGAGTTTCTGACCGAATATATCTGGCCGACGCTGCGCGCAGGCGCGGTGTACGAACACAAGTATCTGCTGGGCACTTCCATGGCGCGGCCGGTGATCGCCAAGCGCCAGGCGGAAATTGCCCTGGAAACCGGCGCCGACGCCGTGGCGCACGGCTGCACGGGCAAGGGCAACGACCAGGTGCGCTTCGAGCTGGCTTACAAGGCCATCGCGCCCAAGGTAAAAATCATCGCGCCGTGGCGCGAGTGGGCCATCAACTCGCGCGAGGACGCCATCGCCTACGCCAAGGCGCACAACATCCCCATCGAGCAGACCAAGGCGAACATCTATTCGCGCGACCGCAACATCTGGCACTTGAGCCACGAAGGCGGCGTGCTTGAAGATCCCGCCAACGAGCCCGACGAAGCCATGTGGCAGTGGATTGTCTCGCCGGAAAAAGCGCCGAATAAGCCGGCGGAAGTCGAAATCGGATTTCAGGGCGGCACGCCGGTATCGATCAACGGCAAGAAGCGTTCCGCGATCGTTTTGCTCGATGAGCTGAACAAGCTTGCCGCCGCGCACGGCGTGGGGCGCATCGACCTGGTCGAAAACCGCCTGGTGGGCATCAAATCGCGCGGCGCGTACGAAACGCCCGGCGGCACGCTGCTGGTCGCTGCGCATCGTGAACTCGAAACGCTGTGCCTAGACCGTGAGACGGCGCACTATTCGGAAACGCTTTCGCTGCGTTATGCCGAACTGGTTTACTACGGACTGTGGTTTACGCCGCAGCGCGAAGCCCTCGACGCCTATTTCACCGAGGCACAGAAACGCGTGACCGGCACGGTCGGCCTCAAGCTCTACAAAGGCAATGTCACCATCACCGGGCGCGTCTCGCCCTATTCGCTGTACCGCAAGGGCCTGGCGAGCTTCGCCATGACAGGCTACAACCCGAAGGACGCCGAGGGCTTTATCAATCTGTTTGCGCTGCCGGTAACGATTCCGGAGGAAGCGAAAGTAAAGTGAGCGCCACGCCAAAAGACCAGCCGCCGGGAAAATTGTGGGGCGGGCGGTTCGACCGCGCCCCCGACGAGCTGTTCTACCAGTTTCAACGGTCATTCTCGTTCGATCGCCGCCTGCTGCCCTACGAGCTGGCCGTAGACCGGGTGTGGGCGGGCGCGCTGGTATCGGCGGGTATTCTGTCCGTCCAGGAAATGCACGATACGCTGGCTGCGCTGGACAAAATTGCCGAGCGCGCGGGGAACGATCCCGCGTGGCTGGGCGGATCGCCCGCCGAGGACGTGCATCATTTTGTGGAAACGGCGCTGGTCGAATATTTGGGCGCTGTCGGCTACAAACTGCACACGGGCCGCAGCCGCAACGAGCTGGTCGCCACGGATTTCCGCATGTACGTCATGGAGTCCGCGGGCGAAATGCGCGTGGCCGTGGCGCGATTGATCTCCGCGCTGGTGGGGCAAGCCGAAAAATTCCTGGGAGTGCCCATGCCCGGCATGACGCACATGCAGCACGCGCAGCCGATCCTGTTTTCGCATTTTCTGCTGGCGCACGCGGAGGCGTTTTTCCGCGACACGGTCCGCCTCGAACAGGCGGCCGCGATGGCCGACGCCTGTCCCATGGGTTCGGGCGCGCTGGCCGGTTGCGCGCTGGACATCGATCGCGGCGCCATCGCGCGCGAGCTGGGCTTTGCGCGCCCCACGGCCAACAGCCTGGACGCCGCAAGCGACCGCGACTTCGCGCTCGATTATCTTTACGCGCTGGCCGTGATCGCCACGCATCTATCGCGCTTGTCTGAAGATTTTGTTTTGTTCGCGTCGCAGGAGTTCGGCTTTATCGTCCTGCCCGATGAATTTTCCACCGGCAGCAGCCTGATGCCGCAGAAGAAAAATCCCGACGCGTGGGAACTTCTGCGCGGCAAGACGGGCCGTGTCACTGCGTCGCTGCACACGCTGCTGACCACGCTCAAGGGGCTTCCGTCCAGCTACCAGCGCGACCTGCAGGAGGACAAGGAACCCGTGTTCGCCGCGCACGACCAGGTGATCGCCATGCTGACTGTCGCCACCGGCGCCATCGCGGCCACACGCCCGAACGAAGCGCGCATGCGCGAAGCTGCGTCCGATCCCGCGCTGCTGGCCACCGAAGCCGCGCACTATCTGGTGCGCCGCGGCGCGCCGTTCCGCCAGGCGCACGAAATTGTGGGGCACATGGTCCGCGAAGCCGAACGCGCGGGGAAACCGTTTTCCGCGCTGCCGCTGGAGACGCTGCAAAAATTTTCTCCACTGTTCGCGATGGATTTTTACGATGCGCTGCAGCTGGACGCCGCGCTGGCCGGCCCCGACGTGGACGGCGGCACCGCGCCCGGCCGCGTCCGCGACGCCATTGCCGCGGCGAAAAAACGCCTGGCCGCGATCGGGGTGAACCCGTGAGGGCGCGCACGGCGCGAATCGGCGATGCGGCCGCGGTGCACCGCGTGATCGCGCATTATGCCGGCGAGGGTTTGCTGCTTCCCCGCACAGAAGCCGAAATCCGCGAGCATATCGCGCGCTTCATCGTGCTCGTGGAAAAGCGTGCTGGCCAGGAAACTGTGCTTGGCTGCGTGGCGCTGGAGCCTTACGGCGCCGATCTTGCCGAGGTCCGCTCGCTCGCCGTCGCTCCCGACGCGCGCGGGCAGGGCCGCAACGTCGGCGACCGCCTGATGAAAGCGGCCATGGACACGGCGCGGCGCCGCAAGATCACGCGCCTGTTTGCCGTGACGCACCGGCCCGAATTTTTTTCCGTTTACGGTTTCACGCCCGGCCTGCGGCAGAGGGTGCCGGAAAAAATCGAGCGCGATTGCGTCACCTGCCCCAAGCAGCACAATTGCACTCTGGTGGCGACCGTTGCGGTGGTATGTCCCGAACGCGATCTGCTCCCAGTATCGAGCGTCGCGGGGAAGGCGCTATCGGTGGCGTAGGGCGTTCCGGCGGGACCGGAAAGCGCACGTTTCGTAGTCGTTTCGTAATCGGGGTGCATCCAGCGGAGCGAAAAAAATATCCTGGAAGGGTGATAGAAAAAATGACTGATCTTCCATTGTCCCGCGCCTTGCCGCGCGGGTTTCGTTTTGCCTCGGTGTCCGCCGGGCTCAAGAAGCGCGGACACACCGGCTCGCTGGACGTTGCGATGATCGTTTCGGACGTTCCGGCGTCGGCCGCCGCCGTGTTCACGCAGAATCTGGTGCAGGCTCCGCCGGTGGTGCTCTCCCGCGCGCACGTGAAGGCGTCGGGGAATGCGATGCGCGCCGTGATCGTGAATTCCGGGAACGCGAACTGCTCGGTGGGTCCCGGCGGCATGGCGGCTTCGCGCGCCACGGCCGAGCGCGTCGCCGAGTTGCTCGATTGCCGCTCAAACCAGGTCGTCGTCTGCTCGACCGGAGTCATTGGAGTGCCGCTGCGGGTCGAGCGCATCCTGGACGCGGCTCCGGAACTTGCGGCCGCGCTGGAACCCTCCGCGAAAGCGTTTGACGGGGTTACGCGCGCCATCATGACCACCGACACGCGTCCGAAACAGGCGGCGGCAACCTGCAGCATCAGCGGAAAAGCCGTTCGCGTTGCCGGATGCGCCAAGGGCGCAGGAATGATTCATCCCAACATGGCCACCATGCTCGCGTTCGTCGTCACCGACGCCGCGGTGGCTCCCCCTGTTCTGGATCGCGCGTTGCGCGAAGTCACCGGGCGCACATTCAACTGCATTACCGTCGATGGAGACACTTCCACCAACGACACGTTGCTTGTGCTCGCCAACGGCGCCAGCGGCGCGAAAAAAATCACCAAGGCGGGCGGCGCGGATTATGCCGCGTTCGTATCCGCGCTGGAAAAGGTTTGTAAAGCCTTGGCCCTGGCGATCGTGGAAGATGGCGAAGGCGCCAGACATGTGGTGGAAATAGAAGTTCGCGGCGCACCCCATGACGCCGCGGCAAAACAAGTCGCGGAAACGATTGCGTTGTCGTCGCTGGTGAAAACGGCGCTGGCCGGCGCCGATCCCAACTGGGGACGCATTCTGGCCGCGGCAGGCCGCGCGGGCGTGCCGTTTAATCCCGATCGTGCGGAAATCTGGATGGCCGGAATGAAAGTGTACGGCCCGCCGAAGGGCAAATCCTGTTCGGTCGCCTTGCCGCTCGATGAAGGCGAGGCGCACGCGCGCCTGCTCGAAAAAAATGTTTCCATCGCCGTGGATCTGCACCGGGGCCGCGGCATCGCCCATATGTGGACCTGCGATTTCACGGCGGAATACGTGCACATCAACGCCAGCTACCGCACGTAAACAAACAAGTAGGACAGGCTTCCCAAGTTGCGGGAAAATCGATTTGTACGCCTTCAGGGGTTATGTCGTGCCTGAAGGCACGACCCACAAATATTTCCACTTTTTCCGCAGCCTGTTCAGTCTGTTTTCTTTTGAAGTTTGACGGCACCGGCGGAAGTCAAACATTCCCCTCAGGAAAAAACCTGTCCCGCGCGATCCGCGGGCATTGCCGGAAAGAAGGCCGTCAGCCCTCCCACTTCCAATCGATAAATTGTTCGCGCAGGGCGGTCTTGCGGAATTTCCCCACCGACGTGCGCGGAATTTCATTTGCGAATACGAATGCGTCGGGCAACTGCCACTTCGCGAATCTGGCCGCCAGAAATTCGCGCAACTCTTCGGGCTGCGCCGCGGCGCCCTGGTTCAATACAACCACGGCGAGCGGGCGCTCCTGCCATTTCGCGTGCGGCACGCCGATTACGGCGGCCTCTTTCACCGCGGGATGTCCCATCAGCGCGTTTTCCAGATCCACCGAGCTGATCCACTCGCCGCCGGACTTGATCAAGTCCTTGCTGCGGTCGACCAGCTTGATGTATCCGAATTCGTCGATATGGCCCATGTCGCCGGTGCGCAGCCAGCCGTCGGGCGACCACTTCTCCGCTTGCTCCGGCAGGTTGTAGTAGGCTGCCGCGACCCACGGTCCGCGCACTTCGAGTTCCCCGACGCTGGCGCCGTCATGCGGCGCCTCGGTGCCGTCGGGCCGAATGATGCGCGCTTCCACCAGTGCCGCCGGGAAGCCCTGCTTCAATCGCTGCGCGTATTTCTTTTCTTCGCTCCAGCCCTCCATGCAGGGCCGCAAATGCGAAGAGGTCGCCACCGGCGTTGTTTCCGTCATCCCCCAGGAACAGACCACGGTAATTCCGTGCCGGTCAAACCCACGCATCAGTGCTTCCGAGGTTGCCGCGCCTCCCAGGTGCATTTCCAGCGGCCAGGTAAATTTCCATCGCCCTGGATATTTTTCGAGCGTCTCCAGGACGCCGAACCAGACCGTGGGGACGCCCATGGTTATGGTTACACGCTCCTGCACCATCAGGTCGAGCAGGCCCTCGCCATCGGCGAACGGCCCGGGCAGCACGACCTTGGTCCCGGCCATCGCCGCAGTAAAGGGAATCCCCCAACCATTGGCGTGAAACAGCGACGTAACGGGCATCACCGTATCGCGCATCGAAATGCCGAAGGAATCGGCCCCGGCGCAATTCAGCGAATGGAGCACGATGGCGCGGTGGGAATAGACCACGCCCTTGGAGCGTCCCGTCGTGCCCGAGGTGTAACACATGGCCGCGGCTTCATTTTCGTCGAGTTTCGGGTAGCTGAAATCGTCGCTGGCCTGCGCCAGCAGTTCTTCGTATCCGTCGCAATCTGCCGGTGTCGAGCCGCCGCCAAACGGCACCACGATCACGCGCTCGAATTTCACGCGGTCGCGGAATTTTTCATAGACCGGAAAAAGCACATCGTCGACGATCAGGAACCGGTCTCCCGCGTGGTTGGAGATGAACGTGAGTTCGTCCGGATGTAGCCGCGGATTCAGCGTATGGAGCACGGCGCCGGCCGACGGGACGCCAAGGTAGGCTTCCAGATGTTCGGATTGATTCCAGAGAAGCGTGGCCACGCGGTCCCCGCGATGAAGGCCAAGCCCTTGGAGGGCGTTCGCCAGGCGGCGCGACCGGCGGTAGATTTCCCTCCAGGAGGAGCGCGCCACGGAGCGGTCCGGGCGGCGCGTGACGATCTCCACTTTGCCGAAAATTCCTCCCGCGCGCTCCAGCAGCGCCGGCACCACCAGCGGAAAATCCATCATCAAGCCGCGCATGGAAATGCAAAACTCCTCAACTAGAGATGGTGCATCCTATCATCAAATCCCTTGGTTTCGCTGGCTCCGCGGGGC
>Ga0307372_10012833_pt1 | contig 10913 bp, 11 predicted proteins | sample OX1MG_FD_202533 | JGI IMG/M metagenome (GOLD analysis project Ga0307372, IMG submission 202533) | Soil microbial communities from Risofladan, Vaasa, Finland - OX-1 | ecosystem: Environmental > Terrestrial > Soil > Coastal area > Acid sulfate soil | place: Finland: Risofladan, Vaasa | collected...
AAACCTGCCGAACTATCTCGGCTGGCGCCGGACCCTGGAGGCGTTGGGACAGAACGCCACGGCGACCGCTATGATCCTCGGGGCCATCGGAATGGGACCCTACCAACAATAAACGCTATAAGAGCCACTCGCAATGACAAGCAGGCGTGGTGCGGCCTATTCCTTCCCCCCGCCGCCGGTCAGAGGCACGAACGCGACCGACAGCACCGACCGTGACGTCACGTTTCCCTCCGCATCCTTGTGCACCAGTCGCAGTTCCTGGTCGCCGTACTGCGCTCCCACCGGGATCACCATCCGGCCGCCCGGACCAAGCTGCTCCAGCAGCGCCGGCGGCACCTCGCGCGCCGCCGCGGTGACGATGATCGCATCGAATGGCGCGCGTTCCGGCCAGCCCAGCGCGCCATCGCCGGTGCGCAATGCCACCCGTCCGTAGCCCTCCGCGGCCAGCACGGCCGCCGCGCGCGCCGTCAGCTCCGGGATGACCTCAATCGAACACACGGTGTCGGCGAGCTCCGCCAGAACCGCGGCCTGGTAGCCGGAGCCGGTGCCCACCTCCAGCACATGGTCTTCCGGGTGCAGGTCCAGCAACTCGGTCATCAGCGCGACGATGAACGGCTGCGAAATGGTCTGGCCGCGGCCGATCGGCAGCGGCGCGTTGGCATAGGCATGAGACACCGTCGCCGCCGGCACGAAAGCCTCGCGCCGCACCTTGCGCAACGCCCGCAGCACGCGCGGATCGAACCGGTCGCGTCCGGTCCAGCGTGCGGTTTCCCGCGCCTCCTGCTCGATTTCCTCGACCAGTTGCTCGTGCGTGGTCATGCCGGCCTCCCTGAAGCGCGCCCACCCTGCCACGCGGCGGCACGGGCGGTTTTGCGCCGGTCGTTCGCCTGGTTGTAACTTGCGCGCATCACGGGCCGGAGGAAACCGAAATGGACGTGCAGCACCCAGGGGAGGCCGGCGCGGCGGGCGACCCCGTCGTCCGCGCCCGCGCCCTGATCCCGCTGCTGCAACAGGCCGCGCCTCGCATCGATGCGACGCGCGAGCTGCCGCCGGACGTGCTGGACGCGATGTTCGCGGCTGGGATGTTCCGCCTGCTGGTGCCGCGCTCCTGCGGCGGCGCGGAGCTGGAGCCGGCCACCTATGTGCAATGCGTCGAGGCGATCGCCATGGGCGACGCCAGCGCCGCCTGGTGCATGAACCAGGGATCGGTGAGCATGATGTCGGCCGCCTATCTCGGCCTGGACGCCGCGCGCGAGGCGTTCGGCGGCGCGCGCGACGTGCTGGCCTGGGGCTATGGCCCGAACGGCCGGGCGGTGCGCGCCGAGGGCGGCTGGCGCGTCACCGGCAAGTGGTCCTTTGCCAGCGGCAGCCGCCATTCGACCTGGCTCGGCGCGCATTGCCTTTGCGTGGAGCCGGACGGCACGCCGTTGCGCGGTCCCGGCGGCAAGCCCTGGGAACGCACCGCGCTGTTCCGCCGCGCGCAGGCGAAGATCGACGATATCTGGTTCGTGCTGGGACTGCGCGGCACCGGCAGCGATACCTACGCGGTGCAGGACCTGTTCGTGGACGACGCGCACGTCATCACCCGCGACTATGCCGGGGAGCGCAGGGAGACCGGCACCTTGTACCGCTTCCACATGATGCAGCTCTACGCGGCGGGGTTCGCCTGCGTTGCGCTCGGCATCGCGCGGCAGACGCTCGACATGTTCATCACGATGGCCGGCAGCAAGGCGCCGGCGCAGTCGCCGACGCTGCTGCGCGACAACAACGCGATCCAGCACATCATCGGCCATTCCGACGCCCGGCTGAAGGCGGCGCGTGCCTGGCTGCTGCGGCTGCTGGAGGAGACCTCTGCCGCGGCCGGCCGCGCCGGGGAGCTGACGGTCGATCAGCGCATCGCGATCCGTCAGGCGACCACCTACGCGATCCACGAGGCGCGCGACGTGGTCACGGCGATCTACCACGAAGCCGGATCGACCGCGATCTTCGACAACCAGCCGTTCGAACGGCGGCTGCGTGACGTCAACAGCGTCTCGCAGCAGCTCCAGGGCCGGCGGGCGCATTTCGAGACGGTCGGACAGCATTTGCTGGGCCTGGAAACCAACCTGCGGAACGTATAAAAACCGCTCCCGCGCGTGCGGGACAGGTCAAGGCGTGCAACCGCCGGGGGTGAGGGCGATCGGGCCGGTACGCCGCAAGCACTCGGAGCGACACCCGGCACCCTCGCCCGCCGCGCTTGCACTACTCAGCCTCTCCTGCCGCTCGGGAGAGGTTTTCTTCAATCGGAGGCAGGTTATAGGCTGGCGCCTTCCGGCAGGAGGGAATTGCCCAATGCGACACATGATGCGGCGATGCGGCGGCCTGGCGGTGCTTTTGGGCCTGTCGGCGGCGCTCGCGGGCTGCGTTTACGATCCGTACACGGGCGGCTACTATCCATGCTGCGCCTACCCCTACCACCCTTATGCCGTTCCGTACGACCGCTATCCGGCCTGCGGTTACCCGGCGCAGCCCGGCTATCCGCCCCCGCCCGGCTATTCTCAGCCCCCGCCACGGTAACGCGACCGACTGGCTTGCTTGACAGGAGGAGGTGGGCTGGGCTTCATCCGCCCCGCTCCAGGGCAGGTAATCCAGCTTCTCATGGCGACCCCGAAGGTTAAAGCCAGGCGCAAACCCAGCGCCCTGGTCGAAAACATCAAGACCATCGTCTATGCCGGCCTGATCGCCCTCGTGGTGCGCACCATCGCGTTCGAGCCGTTCAACATCCCGTCCGGCAGCATGCTGCCCACGCTGCAGATCGGCGACTATCTCTTCGTCGCGAAATACAGCTACGGCTACTCGCATTATTCCCTGCCGTTCGGTTGGCCGCCGTTCTCCGGCCGGATCTTCGGGCACCTGCCGCATCGCGGCGACGTCGCGGTGTTCAAGTATCCGCCGGACCCCTCGATCGACTACATCAAGCGCATCATCGGCCTGCCGGGCGACACCATCCAGGTGCGCGAGGGCCTGCTGTATATCAACGGCCAGCTCTGCCCGCGACAGCCGGAAGGCGACTACACCGTTGACGACGAGGGCATCCGCACGGTGTACCGGCTCTACATCGAGACGCTGCCGAACGGCGTGAAGCACCAGGAACTGAAGGCGACGGACCAGGGTTGGGTCAACAACACCCCGGTTTACACCGTGCCGCCCGGCCACGTCTTCGCCATGGGCGACAACCGCGACAACTCCGCCGACAGCCGGTTCATGAACGGCGTGGGCTATGTGCCGGTGGACAACCTGGTCGGGCGCGCCGAGATTATCTTCTTCTCGATTGACGCCCAGGATCCATGGTGGGAATTCTGGGAGTGGCCATTCGAGATCCGCTGGAACCGGCTGCTCAGCCTGATCCATTGATGGCAGGGACCGGGGGACCTTGAGCGACCCGATCGAGACGATCCTCGGCCACCGCTTCATCCGTCCCGAACTGCTGCGCGAAGCGCTGACGCACCGCTCGGCCTTGCAGGGCAGCGGTCGCGCGCGCGGCTCCAACGAGCGGCTGGAATTTGTCGGCGACCGTGTGCTTGGCCTGTTGATGGCGGAATGGCTTGCTGAGCGCTTTCCGCGCGAGCAGGAGGGCGATCTCGGGCGGCGGCTGGCATATCTGGTGTCGCAGCCGGTGCTGGCCGCGGTCGCCGAGGGGATCGGCTTGGGCAGCGTCTTGTCGGTCGCGCCCGGCGAGGCGCGCGCCGGGGTGAAGCGGCGTGCCACGGTGTTGGCGGACGCGCTGGAGGCCGCGCTCGGGGCGGTCTATTACGATGGTGGTTTGGATGACGCCCGCGCCGTCGTGCGCCGCGCCTGGGAAGCGCCGATGGTCGCCCAGGCGGAGCCGCCGAAGGACGCCAAGACCACGCTGCAGGAATGGGCGCAGAAACACACGCGCGACCTGCCGGTGTATCGCGTGGTGGCGCGCTCCGGTCCGCCGCACGCGCCGGAGTTTGGCGTCGCCGTGCAGGTTGGCGGCGTGCAAGGCACCGGCACCGCCGGCAGCAAGCGGGTGGCGGAGCAATTCGCAGCCGCTGATCTGCTGCAAGCGATAGCCAAGGCGGCCGCCAAAGGCCCGATGCAAGCGGCGGCCCCAGCGGCAGCACCGGCGACAGCCCTGGCACCAGCATCAGGGCCGGTGGCCGCGCCGGCAACCGGGTCCCCGACATGACGTCGCGCTGCGGCTTCGTCGCCATCGTTGGCGCCCCCAATGCCGGCAAGTCCACCCTGCTCAACCGCCTCACCGGTGCGAAGCTATCGATCGTCTCGCCCAAGGCGCAGACCACACGGTTCCGTGTGCTGGGCATCTTGATGCGTGGCGGCAGCCAGGTGCTGCTAGTGGACACGCCCGGCATCTTCCGCCCCCGTCGCCGCCTGGACCGGGCCATGGTGGAAGCCGCCTGGACCGGAGCGCAGGACGCCGACCTCGCACTGTTGCTGGTGGACGCCAAGACCGGCGCGACAGAGGAGGTGCGCGGGATTGCCTCAAAGCTGACGGAGGCGAGACGACGCTGCTGGCTGGTGCTCAACAAGATCGATCTGGTGGCCCCGGCGAACCTGCTGCCGCTGATCGCCACCCTCACCTCCCTGGCGCCGTTCGAGGAAACCTTCATGGTCAGCGCGGCGACCGGCGACGGGCTGAACGGCCTGGCGGATGCCCTGGCGCGAGCTGTCCCGGAAGGGCCGTTGCTTTACCCCGACGACGACCTCACCGACCTGCCGGACCGGCTGCTCGCGGCCGAGATCGTGCGCGAGCAGATCTTCCGGCAGACGCACGAGGAGGTGCCTTACGCGGCGACGGTGGAGATCGAAAACTGGCAGGAACGCAAGGACGGCTCGGTGCGGATCGAGGCGACGATCTATGTGCTGCGGCCAGGCCACAAGGGCATTCTGATCGGCGAGGGCGGGGCGCGCATCAAGGCGATCGGCGCCCGCGCCCGCGAGGAGCTTGCGTCCCTGCTGGAGCGCAAGGTGCATCTGTTCCTGAACGTCAAGCTGCGTGCCGGATGGGATGAAGAGCGCGCCCGCCTGCGCGCGATCGGGCTGACGGACGGCCAAGCCCCATAGGCGTTAAATAAGTGGCGCGGCGGATGTCGAACGTGCGGATATCGAACATGCGGTATCCACATTCGTCCGGAATGGGCGAGGCGGCGATGCACGTTGGCGTCGGCCCGCGGAAGATCATCGAGGGCCAGGCTCCCGAGGACCGCGAGGAGCGATGCGCGCCGGGTCATGTCCACACCCGCCATGGCGAGGGGACGCAGGCGGCATCGAGCAAATCCTCAGGGGGAAGATTGCAGGAATTCCTGGCTGAGGGCGTCGCACAACAGAGCCATGATGAGACGCGCGGTCAGCCAAGTTCGCGAGGCACGCTCGGTGCGGGTCGGGATGCGGTCCATCCGCAGCGGCGATTGCAGCCGTTTGGACGCCAGTTCGATATCCCATAGAGCCTGCCGCTGATAAGGCCGCCCCCGCCCTGGCGTGGGACGCCCAAAGCGAATAGCCTTCGCCGTGGGCTGACAGCGGAGGCAACGCGAACACGATGCTCAGCGAGGCACGCAACCGATTGCTGACCGAAGTGGGACCGGGCAAGCCGATGGGCGCGCTGCTGCGCCGCTACTGGCAGCCGATCGCCGCCGTCGCCGAACTGGACGAAAGCCCGACCAAGCCGGTGCGGCTGCTGGGCGAAGACCTTGTGCTGTACAAGGACCTTTCCGGCGAGTACGGCTTACTCGACCGGCATTGCCCGCATCGCAGCGCCGACCTTTCCTATGGCATCGTCGAATCGTGCGGGCTGCGTTGCAACTATCATGGCTGGCGATTCGACGCGACCGGCACGTGCCAGGAGCAACCGTTCGAGGACACCGCCGCGCCGGAGGTGCGGTTTCGCGACCAGATAAGCATCAAGGCGTACAAGGTGCGGGCGCTGGCGGGATTGCTCTGGGCCTATCTCGGCCCCGAGCCGGCGCCCCTGCTGCCAAACTGGGAGCCGTTCACCTGGCACAACGGCTTCACCCAGGTCGTGTTTTCGGACGTGCCGTGCAACTGGTTCCAGTGCCAGGAGAACTCGATCGACCCGGTGCATTTCGAGTGGATGCACGACAATTGGGGCAGCCGGCTGGCCGGCGGCAACGGCGCCTATGCGCCGCGCCACCTGAAGCTGGCGTTCGATGAATTCGACTATGGGCTGGTGTATCGCCGGGTGCGCGAAGGCGCCGACGAGAGCAGCCCGCTCTGGACGATCGGGCGCGTCTGCCTGTGGCCGAACGCGCTGTTCACCGGCAACCATTTCGAATGGCGCGTGCCGATCGACGACACGCGCACGCTCAGCGTCGGCTGGTTCTACACCCGTGTGCCGCGGGATCGTGAGCCGTTCGTGCAGCCGCGCATCCCGTACTGGCACGCCCCGGTCACCGACGCCACGACCGGCCGCTGGATCACCAGCCACATCATGAACCAGGATTTTGTCGGCTGGGTCGGCCAGGGCGCGGTCACCGATCGCGGACGCGAGCATCTCGGCCGCAGCGACCGCGGGATCATCATGATGCGGCAACGCTTCTTCCAGCAGCTCGATGCGGTGGCCGCCGGCGAGGAGCCGAAGGCGACCATCCGCGACCCCGACGTCAACCGTTGCATTCCCCTGCCGATCATCGGCCGCGAGCTGCTCTCCGGGGGCGCGACGCGCGCCCAGGTCGAGGCGGGCGGACCGCGCGGCGGCGACATCCCGCGCCGCGATTTCCCGTATCTGTGCAGCCAGCCGGACTCGATCCGGCGCGACTACGAAGCGGCAATGGGCTTCGCGTCGTCCAGCGGATCCGTGCCGGTGCGTTGAACGCATGTCACAGGAGGTGCAACCGCCGTCGGCCGTGCGCGTGGCCCCAGGCCCGCTCACCGACTGGCGGTTGTGGTTGCGCCGCGCGCGGGCGGGCGCGCGGGCGGCGATGTCCGGGCCAATTTACACGCTCTATCAACGCCGCCTGCTGCGCCAGGTGCTGGGCGACAAGCCGCCGCGCCACGTCGGGCTGATCCTGGATGGCAACCGGCGCTGGGGCCAGCTTTGGGGCGTCGCCGACCCGGCACGCGTGTATGAACTGGGGGCACGCAAGCTCGACGCGGTGCTGGACTGGTGCGGCGAGCTGTCGATCCCCGCCGTCACCCTGTGGGTTTGCTCACCGGACAATTTGAACCGCGCGCCGGCCGAGGTCGCCGGCATCCTCGCGGCGGTCGCGGTCAAGCTGCATCAACTCGCGGTCGATCCGCAGATCCATCGTCGCCGCGTGCGGGTGCAGGCGATCGGCCAGACCGCGTGCCTGCCGCCCGGGCTGCGCGCCGCCATCCGCGCCGCACAGGACGCCACCGCCGGCTACGACACGATGGTGCTGACCATCGCCGTCGCCTATGGCGGGCGAGAGGAAATCGCCGATGCGGTGCGCGCCATGCTGCACGAGGCGGCGATGCGCGGCGAGACGCTGGCCGAGGTGGCAGAGCATGTCACGCCGGAGGCGATCAGCCGGCACCTGTACCTGGCGGCGCCGGAACCCGACCTGATCATTCGCACCAGCGGCGAGTTGCGGTTGTCCGGGTTCCTGCTGTGGCAGAGTGCGTACAGCGAGTTCTACTTCACCGACGTGCTGTGGCCGGCGCTGCGCAAGATCGATTTTCTCCGCGCGGTGCGGGCGTTCCAGCAGCGCAAGCGGCGATTTGGGCGGTAGCGTCGAAAACCTCTTCCGCACGCGGCGGGAGAGGGTGCAGCGTGTCAACGCGATCATCCTCACCCTCGGCGCTCTCGCGGCTCGGTCGTTCCCGCACGCGGCGCGGGAGAAATTAGTGTGGTCGCCGCCATTTGCACGCAGCGCTCGAAAGTAACGAGATCGCGCCAGCGATCGGCCGGTTCGCTCTCCGGCAGCACGAGCGTCCCACCCGAGCCAAGAATCCCGCCCTCGATCATCAGGTTGTCGGACCGACGGAACTGCTCGATCAGCAGGCCGTCGCCGTCCCGCCAGATTCGCCCGGGACTGCCGATCGCGCCGCCATGCGCCGCGGCGAAGTCGAGCGTCCGCCGGGTAAACGGCAGCGTGCAATTGCTGTAGCCGAACACCGGCCGCCCCAAGGCGCGCGCGAAGCCGAGCTCGTACACCGTGCCGACATCGGCACTTGGGCCGCGGAACGGCGTCAGGTTGGCGATCACAGCATCGCAGCCGCGGATATGCGCCTCATTGCGCCTCGCGATGCGCTGCCACTCCGGCAGGCCGGACCAGCCGGCGGTTTCCTCGGCCAGGGGGTCGAGCGGCGACACGCCACCCAACCCGTGCCGCGCGCAGATCGCCTTGCGGCGTTCGGCCCAGGCTTCGGCGTCCGGCAAGAAGACGTCGGGACCGGCGAGATAGACTCGGGGATTCATTCTTCCACGATACGCCAGGGCACGTCGATGACCACCACGCGCCGGCCGGACTGGCGCATCAGGGCGGCCTGCAATTGCCGCGAGCGGTACGTATAGAGCAGGTAGTCCCACCACTTGACCTTGACCACCTCCGGTATCAACACGGCAATCGTCCGGTCCGGAAACCGCTGCTCCATCTCGCGCACGATCTTCTGCAGCGGTTCGAGGAACTCGCGGTATTCCGAGCGCAACACCACCAGCGTCGGTGCCGGCACGCCGGCTTGCTGTGCCGGCATGACCACGTTGCGCTGCCAGTCGCGGCGCAACTCGGCTTCGTTTTCGTCGCCCTCCGGCCCCTCGAGCGCGGAGAGGTGCACCGCCAGCACGTCTTGCGAGAGGCTTATGGCGAAATGCAGGGCCTTGGCGGTGATGGCGTTCCAACTCTCCATCGGCAGCATCACCGCCGGCGGGTTGTGCCGCGTCAGGTGCTGCATTGCGCCGTAGCGCAACTGCCGCCTCACCGTGTCGAAGCGCCGGCGGACGGAATGCATCAGCCAGAACAGCAGCGGAATCACCAGGATGGTGATCCAGGCACCCTCGGCGAATTTCGCGACGATGATGATGCCGAGCGCGACGGCGGTGGCAATGGCCCCCAGGCCGTTGACGAAGCGCTTGAGCTGCACCTTCGGCGAGCCTGCATGGCGCAGGGCTCTTGTCCAGTGCATCGCCATGCCGGCTTGCGACAGGGTGAAAGACAGGAACGCGCCGACCGCGAAGAGCGGGATCAGCCGGTCGGTGATGCCGCCGAATGCCACCAGCAGGATGCTGGCGGCGCCGGCCAGGAACAGGATGCCGAGGGAATACACAAGGCGCCGCCCGGGCATGGCGAAGGAATGCGGCAGGTACCGGTCGCGCGCCAGCAACCGGCACAGCCGCGGAAAGCCGACGAAGCTGGTGTTGGCCGACAGGCACAGCACCGCCAGCACGCTGCCGATGGCGACGTCGTAGATCACGCCGCGGCCGGCCAGCGCCGCCGCAAGCTGCGACAGCACGCTTTGGTAGCCCGGTCTGGTCTGGTCCATCGCGCCGATCGCATAGGACCGGGCGAGCGTCGCGATCGCCAGGAGCAGGAAGGCGAGCAGGATGACGATGCCGGCCAGGGTGCGATGGGCATGCCGCACCGATGGCGCACGGAACGCGCTGACGGCGTTGCTGACCGCCTCCACGCCGGTCATCGCGGTGCAGCCGCTGGCGAAGGCGCGCAGGATCAGCCACAGCCCGACCGCCTGGGTTGCCGCCGGGATCGGCGGGGGCCTGGTCACCGGTGCGGGGTGGCCGGCCATCGCCTTGGCCAGCCCGAACACCAGCAGTCCGATCCACCAGACGACGAACAGGTAGGTGGGAACCGCGAAGGCCAGCCCGGCCTCCTGCGTGCCGCGCAGGTTCAGCAGGGTGATCGCGGCTAGCACCGCCAGGCACAGCGGCAAGGTCCAGGGATGCAGGGCCGGGACGGCGGAGGTCAGCGCGGCAATGCCGGCGGAGATGCCGACCGCGACGTTCAGGGTGTAGTCCACCATCAGCGCGGTGCCGGCAAGCAGCCCGACGGGCGCGCCCAGGTTCTCGCTGGCGACGGTGTAGGAGCCGCCATTGCTCGGATAGGCCTCGATCGTCTGCCAGTAGGAGAAGAACAGGATGAACAGCAGGAGGAGGACCGCGCCGGTGATGGGCACGATCTGGGTCAGCCCGGCGGCACCCACCGGCAGCAGGATGGTCAGCGCCGCCTCCGGGCCATAGGCGGCGGAGGAGAGCGCGTCCAACCCCATGGCGGGGACGCCCTCGAGCTCGGTGATCTTTTCGCCGCCGGCCTCGGTGTTGGACAGGCGGCGGCCGAGCAGGAGCGAGAGGACCGACATGCGGCTTCCTTGCGGGGTTTGCAGCGTCGGGAGGTTCGGCGGGGGATTGTGGTGGGAGTTGGGGCGGCGGCAAGGGCTCGCGGAGGTTTGCGCGGGATCGCTTATCCCGTGCCGCACGCGGGCTTGGGCCACGCAGCGGAAGGACCCGCGCGAGGGCGTGCGAGGGTCCGTCGGATCGCGTGCGCAGATCGATGTCGGCCGTCTTGGTCGGGTTGGCCTGGAGGCAACACAAGACCGACGCCGAGGCGATGGTGGCGCAGGCGCAAGCCGGGCGGGAACGCTTCCGCAATAGTCTTGCAGTTACCCCTCTGCCGGTATCGCCGCGATACGATCGGCCACCGCGTAAGGACCGATATCGACGCGCGGCGTGCCGACCCGCGCCGCCGGCGCTCTCGGCGCGTGGCACCGCGTCCCGGCGCGCCGGCCGTCCTGAATACACTCTATTGTGGTGGGTCGGTTTGAATGTCGGGTCCGGTGAAGGTTTTCGGACGCCGGCCGTCGCAGGCCGCGCGTTCTGGGCATGGGGCCGGCGTACTAAAACCGCCCAAGCACGAACCCGCGGGGATGCGGCGATGGTCTATGGGGATTTCGAGTTTTGC
>Ga0307372_10012836_pt1 | contig 10912 bp, 17 predicted proteins | sample OX1MG_FD_202533 | JGI IMG/M metagenome (GOLD analysis project Ga0307372, IMG submission 202533) | Soil microbial communities from Risofladan, Vaasa, Finland - OX-1 | ecosystem: Environmental > Terrestrial > Soil > Coastal area > Acid sulfate soil | place: Finland: Risofladan, Vaasa | collected...
GGTCCAGCACTGCGCGCAAATCCGCGTCACGGCGCTCGAGCGCCGGTGGATGCCGGAGGCCCCATGGGAGAATCGGGGCCCAGCCGATGTAGCTCAGGGGTAGAGCAACCGCCTTGTAAGCGGTTGGTCGGGAGTTCGAATCTCCCCATCGGCTCCGCTGATCTCAGAAAGAGCGGATAACAGGTCCGGCCGGCTATCGCCGAGCTTGCTACAGCGCTGCTAGAGCAGATAACATGCGCGTATGGCAACCATCCCTATCACCCTTCCGACCGGCAACCAGGACACCCTCGGGGACTGCGCACACTCGTTCGAGATCCATCTCCGCGCCGAGAACAAGAGCCCGCGCACCGTCAAGACCTACCTGCAGGCGCTCGCAGCCCTGGAAGCGTTCCTACGCGGCGACGGGCGCTCGCTCGAGGTGGGCCGGGTCCGTCGCGAGGACATCGCCGCGTTCATGGTCGCCCGGCTTCGAACCTGCAAGGCGTCCACCGCCTCGATCGAGTTTCGCGCCCTCCAGCAGTTCTGGAAGTGGGCCCTAAGCGACGACCTGGTGGTTGCCTCACCCATGGCCCGGATGACCGGACCCCGGGTCGTGGTCGATCCGCCGAAGGTGCTCCGTACCGAAGAGTTGACCCGGCTCCTCAAGGCGTGCGAGGGCACCGACTACCGGGCGCGACGTGACGCGGCGCTGGTCTTCTTCTTCGTGGACACCGGCTGCCGGCTCGATGAGGTGACCCGGCTCCACGTTGCTGACCTCGACCTCCACCAGGGCGCCGCCATGGTGCTCGGCAAGGGGAGCCGGAAGCGCGTCGTCGGACTCGGCCGCAAGTCGATCAGGGCGCTGGATCGCTACCTACGGGTTCGCGCGCGTCATCCACGAGCTGCAGATCAGGCTTTGTGGCTCGGCACACAAGGACCGCTCACCCATTCGGGGATCGCCAACGTGCTCGAGCAGCGCGGCAAGCAAGCCGGACTCGCCATGTCGGTGCATCCCCATTTGCTGCGCCACGGCTGGGCCCATGCGATGAAAGCGAGCGAGGCGCCGGAAGAGGACATCATGTCGCTCGCGGGATGGCGCAGCCGGCAGATGCTCGCGCGCTACGCGGCCAGCACGGCCAGTGAGCGCGCCCTGGTGACCCATCACCGCCTCAGCCCGGGGGATCGGCTGTGATCACCTTCGACGAGCTCCACTGGGCACGGCTGGGCGTCCGCGATGACACGGTGGTTCGTTGCGGTGGTGCTGACCGTCGGTGCCACGCCGAGCTCGCATACATCGACACGCTGCCGAACGGCGTCCGCTGGCTCTTCTTCGATCCCGGCTGGCATGATGCCCCACTCGGTGCCGACAACGCCGAGGACGTCGAGCGCTTTGCTCAACTCCGCGCCGCATACCCGTCTTTCGCCCGGATGGGGCCCACGCTTGACATCTGGCGTCCCTCGCGACACGCCAGCGATGGAAACCGACGGTTGCGCCGGCCCTCGTTACACGCGCTCCCGAACGGCGGACCTCATGCCGGCGCGTTCCGACGCGCAGCTCGCTTCCCGGCGCTCGCGGTTTGCTGGGATGGGCACATCAATGTGCTCGATGCAGCGCAGCTTCGCGTGAAATAGAAACCCTGTAGGGGTACACTTACCTACACCGGCCGGGACTCCACGGCGCTGATGTTGCCCTCCCCGCGATTTCGCGGCAAGCGGCACTCGAGGAATGTGCCGTGTCCACCGAGTCCATACCGGTGCTGATGGGCCGCGTCGGGGCGCACAAGTTGCACTCGATGTACGACTCGCGGGAGTTGACCAAGAACGCCCGGGTCGCGTTCGAAGCCAAGTGGTACAACCAGACCGATCCCGCATTGCCCGAGGCTGAGCGGCTGAAGCGAGCCGCGCATCTACGCCAGGAGCACTTCGCGCGGATGGCCCTGGCGAGCGCGCTGAGTCGATCGGCGAAGAAGAGCAAGGGCTAATGAGTAGTGAGGCGGGGAGCCCCGGGAAGGGCTCCCACACCAACAACGACCACGACGACAAGACCCAGTTTAGCAGCGTCCTCAGCATGGAGATCGCGGACGGACGTGCTCAGGTCGTGATCATCCATCGAGCCGGTTGGAAGCTCACGTTCTTCACCGACATCGAGCCGCCAACCGGTGTCTGGCGTGATATCGAGGACGTGTCCCGATGGATCGCCTCGAGGTACGCGGCATGATCCGCTACTCAGCCCGCTACCTATGTCCGATCTGCGGTGGTCACGACCAGATGGAGCGGGGGAAGGGCCTTCGCTGCGCCGGTTTCATTTCCGATGATCCGAACTGGGCACGCTGCACCCGTGCGGAGCACGCGGGCGACCTCAAGCCCGACGAGCGCACAACACCGCCGACCTACGCCCACAAACTGACCGGCGAGTGCCGCTGTGGCACTGAACATGGGCCGCAACCGTTGCCAATTGGTAACGGTCACCGCGCCACCGCGCCACCTCGGAAGGTCGTCGCGGTCTATGACTATCAAGCCGCTGACGGTCGCGTGATCTACCGGGTGAGTCGGTTCGCGCCGAAGGGATTCTGGCCGCAGGCCGCGATGGCCGATGGAAGCTGGGCGAAAGACCTCAATGGAGCTCCGCGGGTGCTCTATCACCTGCCCGAACTAATCGCCGCTTCCGGCCGGGTTGTGTTCGTCACCGAGGGAGAGAAGGACTGCGATCGTCTGCGCTCACTGGGATTGCTCGCGACTACGAACGCGGGCGGCGCTGAGTCCTGGCAGCGACACGCGGCGGAATATGCCGAAGCGTTCCGTGGCCGCTCGAGGGCTGTGATCATGGTTCATAACGACCCACCGGGGCGCAAGTGGGCGGATTACGTCGCGGCGTCTGCTACCTCAGTGGGCTGTCCCGCCTTTCTGATCGAGTTGGATGGGTTGCCCGAGCATGGCGACGTCTCCGACTGGTTAGATGCCGGCCACACCGTCGAAGAACTCAAGGCCCGCGTCGCCTCGGCGCACCGCTGGACGCCGCCAATAGAAGTCGTCACGACCGTGAGGACTTCCCCAATTGGGGAAACATCCGAGCCCGAATCGGTCGCGGTCACAGCCGGCGCGGTGCGACTGTCGGACGTGCAACCCGAGGCCGTTGAATGGGTCTGGACGGGTCGCATTGCCCGTGGCAAGAGCACCCTGATTGACGGTGACCCCGGACAGGGCAAGTCTGTCCTGACTACGGACATCGCGGCCAGGGTGACGACAGGGAAGGACTGGCCGGATGGGCAACCGTGCCGGATCCGCGGCTCGGTGCTGCTTCTGGGCGCCGAGGATGGATTGGCTGACACCGTGCGACCCCGGCTCGACGCGGCCGGCGCGGACACCGATCAGGTCTACGCCTTGCCCTTGGTCGGAAGCGCACCGAACGAGCACCAACCTTCCATCCCCGACGATCTCGACGCCATTGAGGCCGTCCTGATCAGCACAGGCGCCGTGCTCCTGGTGATCGACCCGCTGATGGCCTTCCTTGACGGCAAGGTCAACAGTTACCGCGATCAGGACGTGCGCCGCGCGTTGGCACCGCTGGCAGCGATGGCGGAACGGCTGCGCGTGGCCGTCGTCGTGATCCGGCACCTCAACAAGAGCAGCGGAGGACCGGCGATCTACAGGGGCGGTGGATCCATCGGACTAGCCGGCGCCGCCCGGATCGTTCTCGCCGTCGGAGCTGATCCCGAGGACGAGACGCGCCGAATCCTGGCACCCGTGAAGGCAAACCTTTCGGCGCCGTCGGCAAGCCTCGCCTATCGCCTGGTCGCTGATGCGGGCATCGTACGGATCGACTGGCTGGGCACATCGGACGTCACCGCCGAGCAAATGCTCGCCGTGCCCGTCAATGACGAGGAGCGGACGGCGATCGGCGACGCTGTGGAGTTCCTGCGGGAGCGACTCGGCGACAGCAAGGTTGACGCCCTCGCGGTCAAGACGGACGCCCGCAAAGCAGGCATTTCTGACCGCACCCTCGACCGTGCCAAAGCACGGCTTCAGGTCCATTCCGAGCGCAAAGGGTTCGGCTCTGACGGCGAGTGGTTCTGGAGTCTGCCAGACCATAGGGCGCCAACCAAACCCATAGATCGCCACCCCCAAACCATGGCGTCCTATGAGGAAACGTGGCGTCCTATGGACTCTGGCGTTGTGAGCGAGCGGGTCTACTGATGGCCGTCGCATCCGTCCTCGAACCGCTGATCGCAGCCGGTTTGACGGTCGCCATACGTCCTGACGGTCGGCTCGTCGTCGCGCCGTCCGAGCGCATCACTGCGGCACTCGACGTCCATATCCGCACGCACCGCGACGACCTCATCACCGCACTCGAGGCCATCCCGAAACTGACCGACTGGCCACAACCGCGGCCGGCGTGGTGGGCGGAGTGGATGCGAGACGACGACGCCCGACGCGCCGCGACGATGACGCGAGCGAAGGCTCGCCTGGCAGCACGCCACAACCGCACACCGGAGACAACCTTATGACCACCGAGGCGGCGATCAACGCCGCAACCCTGACCGACCTGGAAGCGATCATCGACCGCGGGAAGCAAACCTTCTTCGAGGTGGGCAACGCGCTCACCGAAATACGCGAGCGCAAGCTCTACCTTCAGGCGGGTTACCCCACCTTCGGGGTCTACTGCCAGAAACGCCACGGGTTCAGCGCAAGCCGGGGGCGGCAACTCATCGCAGCCGCGGCGCACGTTACCGCGGTAACGCTTTCAGGCGGAACTCCGCCGGCCACTGAGCGCGAAGCGCGAGCGCTCGCCGCAGCCCAGCGGGCCCACGACGCCGTGATGCGCGAGGAGCCAATAGACGCTGCCCTTGTCCCCCTGGCCGAGACAGGCGAAGCGCTACGGCGTATCCGGGATGGAGTGCTGTATCGCGAGGCTGGGTTCCCCGACTTCGACACCTACTGCCGCGAGCGGTGGGGCTTCACGGGTGAGCATGGCGTTCAGCTCATAGAGGTGGCGGACCTCACACCCGCCCTGCGCGACTTTCTGACTTCCACGCCAGGTGACGATCTCGGTCTTGACGCTGCCCGGGTAAAGCACGCCCTCACTGGCCTGCGGAATCTCATGGACGCAACAGGCAGCCTAGACGTACTCACCGCGATCGCCCATCTGTGCGGGGACATCTCAAACCTCGCCGCCGAGCACCACCTACGCTGCGAGCGACGGGCTGGGTTGTTGCTGCAGTCGGTGCCCGGCATGAACACACCCGGGAGCGGGCTCGCCATGAGTAGAGGCGACCGACCGTGACGCCGAGGCCAACAACCCGTTGCCTCGCTGCCTCACCGCATACCAAGACCAGGCGCCTCGTCGCCGTTAGAAACTGCGGTTTCCAACGCGGCCTCAACCCCGACACCCGAACCATCACGGCGACCTATCGCCCGGAGACGTACGCATGACAACAGATCGAACCCAATCACCGACCACCGCGGGAGAATCGCAACCACGCCACCGCACACTCACGAGTGACCCGGGGGATGGCATCGGGGGGAGTAGCACCCGTGAACGATGCGAACCGCGAGACGATGACGACCGGCGGCCCGGCTTGAAGATTTGCACGGCCGACCGAGTGACAGGAGCGCGAACGCGCCGGCCGGGTGGGGGGGCGCGTCGCGACGGTTTTGCTGATGCGCTCCATGACCCGCAATCACTCAAATCGCGCCTTTTTTCTGAAAACTGGTTTCGGTGGTTTCGCACGCCATGACTGCACCGACCTGTGAACACTGCGGCGGCCCCGTAAACCTCGGCTCCAGAGGCCCGAAACGGCGCTTCTGCAGCGACAAATGCCAGCACGCGGCCAAGCGTCAGCGTCTCGAGGGATCGGCGACGAGTTCGGAGCCAGGGAAGGGACCGATGAGCCTCGCCGCCGCTCGCGTGGTCACGGCTGCCCGAAATCGAACCCTCACCGCACTCGATGAGGCGACGCTGACCACGTTGGTCGTTGTTTCGGAGGCGGTGGATCGCCAGCCCGGCAACGCGGCGCTGGTGGCGCAGTGGCGTGCCCTGGTCGCCGACCTTCGCATCGAGGCGCCGGGCCGTCCCCAGCGCGACGTCGCTGCCCTGCTCGCCGATTTCCGAGCTGACGTCAACCCGTCCCGGTCCATCCACGTCATCGAGGGCCACGCCGATGCTGTCTGATGCTCGCGACACTGTGCAGCGCCGTCGTCACGGCGCCCGCTTTGGCGATGAGGCCACCGCGGTTTGCTCGGCCTACCTCGGGGCCGCCAAGGCCGTCGACGCCGCACAGGAACGCCGGCGCGCTGTGCAGTTGCGGCGCGGGATCACCTACGCCGAGGACCAGGCCGTCGAGCGCGAGTGTGCAGAGGCGTGGGAGCAGTGCTTCCTCGCTGCGGTCGAGCTCGACACCGTCCTGCCTGATCCCGAGCACGAGGCGGCTGCGCTGGTGCGCTCCCTGGCATCGCTCTTCGGAGTGCTCGAGGGCGACTGGAACCCCTACCTCGGACCCGACGGGGCCCGCGGCTACACCGATGGCCGCGGGCGCTGCATCGCGGCATTCATCGGCGACCAGGTCATCCCAGGTCCATGGTTCATGGAAGGGCAGCCGCTACCGGAGGCGCCAGGCACGCAACTCGTGATTGGCTGAGAGGCTTGGCTAACGAGCGCATTCGGTCGGTGGGGTTGGACAAAAGGTCAGCGAAGGGATCATCATGCCCGCAACACGGGAAGCGTGATCACGGGGGGTCGACAATGAAGACGAGGCATCTGCTGGGTGTCCCGGCGCTGCTTGCCATAGCGATCGTTGCCTCGATGCAAGGCGTGCGGGCGGGCACCGTTCAAGACTTCACGGCCAATGTCAGCCACGAGGAATGCGCCAGTCGGCCCTCAACAGCCACCTCGTCCTCGGCTTCGACACCGCTGGCGGGGACTCAGTACTGGGGGATTGGACTGACATCCATTCTCACCCCGAGCAGCGCGAGCGTTACCGTCAATAGTGGCTACAGCCCCTCTCTGATCCTCCTGACAAACGGCTTTTGCGACGGAGGTTCACCACTCACAGGCTTCCCAGCGGTCTTCACGGGTCTTGGCGGCCCAAGTCTGGATTCGACGATCGCCCTAAAGCAAGCACCGGGCTTTGCCTCGACCGCGACTGCGAAGCCCTCCAAAATCCCAAAGGGCGGGACCAAGCAAACCGTGGTTGCGACGTTCCGTCTGACCAATCCGGCCTTGGACCAGCAGCTCAAGCTCGGTATCAACTCCGCTGTGCCGGGCGCGTCGCTGGTGTCAGCCTCCTACGCCGGGCCCGCGGGCTTCAACATCCTCCCTGGAAGTGGCGGCGTCGAGTTCACTGGGAATAACCCAGCGCTCAACACCTTGTACAAGTTCACGGTCGTACTTCATATCCCGAATCCATACGGCAAGGCCTTCACATACAAGCCGCTGTTCGATTTCCTTGTTATCGGCATAAACAGTGCAACGATCGACCCCGGTCCAGCCACGACGGAAACGATCGCTGTTCCCACCCTCGATGGAGGCACGTCCGGCGCGGGTTCGGCAATCTTCGCGGTCAGCGGGGCGAGCGGGTCCTGGGAGTTGGATACAGCACCCGGCTTCGATCTCCAGTACCGGGAGGCTGCGCTACCTTAGCTTTGGTAGCCGCCGCGAGCAACAAAGGAAGGACCCGCTCAGAGACCCGTTGGGGAAACGGCAGGGCGGCCCTCAGGAAGGGGTGTGACGGGCCGCCATGTGCCGGCTCGTCACCGCCGTTAGGTCGTCGTCTGGGCTTGCGGCGCACGAGCCGTTCGTCATCAGGAAGGACAAGGGGATGGCCCTGGCGGTCCTCCCCTGCACGGATTGTACGGAAAGTCACTAGTTAGTCTGATATTGCTAGTAACTTGTGAAATAATAGGGCTATGTCAGACACAGATTGGGCAACCCCCAGCGAGATCGCCAAGGAATACCGTCTCTCCACCGCGACGATCTATCGACTGCTCGAGAGCGGCAAGATCCAGGCCGTTCGGATCGGTGGCAGTTGGCGCATCAATCGGGCCGAAACGATCCGAGCCGCGACGCCGTCCTGGCCGACCTTCGCGGAGCACTGCGCCCCGATGAGTGAGCGACGCGGATGAGCGCGGTCATTAACCTCACCGCCGCGGAACGTCAGACCATCGAGGACGCGGCGCGCATCCTCGCCGAGCACCGCGATCCACGGACGCCGGAGCAGATCAAGGCCGAAACTGAGGCCGAGGAATTGCGGCAACGCATCGCCCAGAGTGAGCGAAACTTCCTGGCCGACCCGGAGGCGCAACGACGCGCCGCTGAGGACGCCCGCAAGGCTGCCGAAGATCACAGGCGGGAGATCGAGAAGTACCGAGGTTGGGCTGCCACCTCCACCGCTCAGGTGTCGGCTGATCGCTTGAATCGGAACAAGGGCGACCACGCCTTGTGGCATTGCCATGAGTGTCGCAATCCGACATACGTCGCTGAGTTGCCCACCCAAGGGCTGACGCTGTGTCAGCAGTGCTATGGCGCGCACAAGATCCGCTGCGATCAGTGCGGCAATCACAAAGACGTCATCACGTCGTTCTGTCCACCGGACGGCAAGTGGCGCTGCCCGAAGTGTCAGGAGACCTTCCGGGTCGAGTACGCGGCCGATCCTGACGCCTTCCGCAACCCGCGCGGTGTGTTTGCCCCGACGTGGCTGAGCCGGCGATGACCCCCCGCTGGAACGGCTCCCGCTGGAGTCTCGGCGGCGACCCGATGACCAGGACGGCGTTCGTCCGCTGGTACGAGAAGGCAACGCCGCGGATGCGTGAGGCGACACAACGCAACCTCACCCGGGGCTCCACACTGCCACTGCTACCAGCCGGCCGCAGCGTTGCCGAGCTGCGCCGTCGTGCGAAGCGGCTCCTGGCCGAGCCGACGCGGGCTCAGCGCACCGAGGCGTTGCGCCGACGTGCCAGTGCGGTGCTGGGGGCTGACGACTGGCGCGTGATCTTCAAGGGCCGCGGCAAACTCACTCGCCTCGAGAATGAGCGGTCACGGATGGGCTTCGAGCTGTTCGGCGATCCGAGTGCCTTCCGGCGGTAGCCAACCGAGGCGCGTAATGGCCGGTCCTACAAGGGTGCAATCGTTCGCGAGATCCCGCGGAGTGAGATCGCCTGCTGTCTGCTCATTCAGGCGTGAGGTTCTGTCGGAGCACCACCCTGGTGGCTAGAGTCGCCGGGTGCCAGACAGCGACCCGATCTCACTGCCTCGGGTCGTACTGAAGCGCCACCATAGAGCCATGTCTGGCGACGAGGGTGGGGGTAGTCAGCCGCAGGTCTTCGAGGACACAGACGGGCGCTTTTGGATGGTGAAGGCGCCGAATAACCCTCAGAACGGCCAGGTGCTTGCCTCCGAGTTTGTCGCCGCCTCGCTCGGACGGACACTCTCGGCCGCGATCCCGCCGGCTGCCATTTGCGAACTCAGCGCCGAGCTCGTGGCCGACGTGAAATTTGCCGATGGTCAGCCGTGGGCCGCGGGAAGTGGCTTCGGTTCGGAGCTTCTGCAGAGCTCGCCGCCGAGCTACGCCGCAGGGACACACGAACCGATCACGAACTGCGCCTCCGCGGCCGCTGTGGTCGTGATCGACACGCTCCTGGGATCACATGACGGTCGCCAGGCGCGGGCCTGCAAGGACGGAGAGGGTTGGGCGGTGTGGGCGGTCGATTTCGGCCATGACATCGGGCCAGGAGCCTGGAGCCGGGCGAGCCTGGAGGCCCTCGCGAGTCCACCAGCCCTCGAAGACGGTCATCATTGGCTCTCGCTCGCCACCAAGGAGATCATGGGCGAGCTTGCGGAGACCGTGAGCAACATCACCAACGAGGACTTCGCCCAGATCGTCGGAGCGATCCCGGCGGAATGGGGACCGAGCGATGACGACCGAGTGGCGTTGGTCGCTCACTTGGTGCGGCGGCGCGAGGCTGTCGTCACATTGATCCGGCAACGTGTGGACGCATGAAGGAGGCCAAGGGATCGTGAACTTCCAATACTCCGTCGTCCGCGTCATGCCGTCGGCTGTCGCCGAGGAGTGCCTCAACGTGGCGGTGATGATCCGGTATGACGGGCTCGTGCAAGTCGCTAGGGCAAAGAAGCTCGAGCGGATCGCGAAGGCGTTTCCCACGATCGATCAGGATGCGGTCGAAGTGAGCCTCGCCTACCTTGACGAGCTCGGCCAGGCGCAGCCCGACCTGGATCTGTCCGAGCTGTCACGTCGCACGCGCGGCGCCTTGGTCCAGGTGAGCCCGCCGGCAACGACTGTCGGCGACAGTATCGAAAGCGAGTTGCGGGATCTGTTCCAGTTGTATGTCGAACCCAAGCCCGCACGATCGCCAATCGCTTATCGGCGCGTCTCTCCACATCGCGCAAGGAAGGGCACAGTGCTCGTCAGCGGGACTGCTCAGCCCGTGAATGGACGGCGCGCTACACCTTCCAGATAATCGAGACCCGGCGCTGGATCGAAGCTGGTTCTAGGCGCGGTGACGCGGCCGTCCTCTCCCGGTGGCCGCTTCCTCGGACGTGACGGGGCCCACCACCTAGGACGATGAACGGAAGGCCTCGGAATCGACAAGCAGACGACTCACGTCCGAGGCTCGACCATCGCGATCTTGTCAGGGTTGCGAATCACCGCGCGCACTGCCTCACGGTTGCGCCACTGCCGCGCTACCTCGCGCTCCTCCCGGGCCGTGACGTCGGCGAGGACGGCGGCAGCGATAGCGGTGCTGCACGCCGCAAAACTGTGCCCGCGAATCGGTGCCATGGCGACGATCCTACTCCGCTGATATATCTCCTGGCAGGGTCAGAATCGCAGGGAAACTGACCTCGACGGGGAGACCGGCGCCGCGCTATTCGGCCGTGACCGATGCTTCTAGTGACCGGCCCTCGTGCTTCGTCTTCGAGCGG
>Ga0307372_10012838_pt1 | contig 10912 bp, 10 predicted proteins | sample OX1MG_FD_202533 | JGI IMG/M metagenome (GOLD analysis project Ga0307372, IMG submission 202533) | Soil microbial communities from Risofladan, Vaasa, Finland - OX-1 | ecosystem: Environmental > Terrestrial > Soil > Coastal area > Acid sulfate soil | place: Finland: Risofladan, Vaasa | collected...
GTCAACAGAACAGCCTCAGCAACGAGTCGGTCAAGGTGCTCGAGGGGCTGCATCAGCCGTTGCACCTGCTCTACTTCGACCGCTCCACCAACTTCGCCAGCGCGCGCGCGTTCCTCAGCCGTTACCAGCGCGTCTCCCGTTTGGTGGACGTGCAGTTCATCGATCCCGACCGGCATCCCGACCAGGCGCGCCAGTACAAGATTCAAAGTTACGGGACCACCGTGGTGCAAAGCGGCAGCCAGCAGCAGACCGTCGCCACCCTGGCCGAGCAGGACCTCACCAACGCCATCGTGCGCGTGCTCAAGGGAGGGCGCAAGGTCATCTACTTCACCCAGGGCGAGGGCGAACTCGATCCCAGCGACACCGGCCGCAACGGCTACAGCGACCTCAAAACCGCACTCGAGAGCGAGAACTTTACCGTCGAGAAGCTGGTGCTGGCGCAGTCGCCCCAAATCCCCGCCAATTGCGCCGTCCTGATCGTCGCCGGACCCACACATGCGATGGTCGCGCCCGAGGTGCAAGCCATCGAGGATTACATCAATCAGGGCGGCCGCGTGCTCTTCATGCTGACGCCGGTGACCGCCGGGCCCCTGGTCGACTACCTGCAGACGTCGCTCAACGTGAAGCTCACGCCCGACGTTGTGGTCGATACCAGCGGCATCGGGCGCCTGTTCGGCGCCAGCGAGTTGATGCCCATCGCCGCCACCTACGATCCCCATCCCATCACCGCGCAGATGAACGCGGAGGCGACGCTGTTCCCCTACGCCCGCACGGTCGAGCCGGGGGCGGTGTCCACCTCGAAGGCGGTGGTGAGCCCGCTGGTCGAGACCACGCCGCAGAGCCTGGCCAGCACCAGCTTCACCGGCGGCAAGGTGGCCGTGGACGCCAGCGACCGGCACGGACCGTTGACGCTGGGCGTGGCCGGAACGCTGGCAGTCTCGCCGGCCGCGGCGGCGCCGGCGAACGCGGCTGCCAACTCCCCCGATTCGACCGAGGCGCGCTTTGTCGTCTACGGCAGCCCGGATTTCGTTTCCAACTCGATCCTGGGTTTCAACGGCAACCGCGATCTGTTCCTCAACTCCTTGGACTGGCTCGCCAGCCAGCAGGACTTCATCTCCATCCGCCCCAAAACGCCGGCGAATACGCCGGTGAACCTGTCGGCGGCGCAGATGCGCTGGGTGCTGATCATTTTCCTCGGCGGCCTGCCGCTGATCGTGGTGATTATCGGCTGCGGCATCTGGTGGCGGCGCCGCGCGCTCTAGGAACAACTCCCATGAAACCCTGGATTCGCCTGGTGATTGCGGTGGTGGTGCTGGCGGTGGTGGCGGGCGTACTCTTCTGGCCGCACAAGCCGGCTGCGCCGGCGGCCAGCGCCATCCCGCTCATCAAGGTCGATAACGCCCAAGTCCAGCAGGTCACCATCACCCAGCCCGGCCAACCGACGATCCAGGTCGAGCGGACGGGCGACAGCGCCTGGAAGATGACCCAGCCCTACGCTTACGCCGCCGACGGCGCCGCCGTCACCAGCCTTCTCGATACGCTCGGCAACATCACCAGCACGCAAAAGATCGGGCCGGCCGACAACCTTGCGACCTTCGGCCTGGACCACCCCAGCACCATCGAGCTGACACGCAGCTCCGGCAGCCCCCTCGATTTCCAGTTTGGCGCGACCACGCCCATGGGGGAGAGTTTTTATCTCCGCATTGGCTCGGGACCGGTCGAGATGGCCGATGGCACCGTCCGCGATAGCGTGCTCAAGAACGCCTTTGCGCTGCAAGATAAAACCATCCTCTACTTCCCCGAGGACAAGGTCACTGGCGTCGACGTCACCCAGGGCGGCAAAACGCTGCACCTCGACAAGGTGAAGGACGCCTGGCCCGCAGCCCAGAAGGATAACGTGCAAGCGCTGCTCGATGCGCTTTCCGGGGCGCAAATGTCGGCCATGATCGATCCCGCCGGCAAGGTCACGCCGGCGATGCACCTGACCCCGCCCGCGGTCACGCTGAAGCTCACCTGGACCGGCGGCGCTGGACAAATTGAGGTCGGCGGCAAGCAGGACGACTCCAACGATTACGCCCGCACCTCAGTCTCGCCGGCGATCTTCTCCATCGGCTCCTACCTGGTCGACGACATGACCAAACTGCTCGCGCCGCCGCCCGCACCCGCCAAGAAATCCTGATTTTTTGACGGCTAACGCCGTCCGGGATTTTGCCGCTTGACATATTCCTATATAGGAATGTAATATGGCTTCCATGGCACGGGCCGCAACCACGTCGGATGCCTTCAACGCTGTGGCCGAACCGCGCCGGCGCGCGATTCTGCGCTTTCTCGCCGATCAGGAGCGCCCGGTGGGCGAGATCGTGGTGGCGCTGAAGCTGGAGCAGCCGTCGGTCTCGAAGCATCTGAAGGTGCTGCACGAGGTGGGGCTGGTGCGGATGCGGCGGCAGGGCCGCTGCAAGCTGTACCGTACCGAGGCGGCGGCCCTGCGGCCGTTGCACGAGTGGACGGGGCAGTTCGAGCGCTTCTGGCGGCAGCAGTTGAGCCGGGTGAAGGAGCGGGCCGAAGCCAAGATGGAGGCATTAAATCCAACGACCAATCCGAACAAGGAGAACTTATGACGACGACAACGATGTCCGCCGTGGAGGAGCTGACGCTCACCATCAACGAAGAGATCCATGTGAAGGCCACGCCCGAGGTGGTGTTTGAGGCGCTGCTCGAGCAGCTGGGGCCAGGGATGATGGGCCGGGAAGACAGGCCGATGCCATTGCAGATCGAGGCGTGGCCCGGCGGGCGCTGGTACCGCGACCTGGGTGACGGCAACGGGCACCTGTGGGCGCACGTGCAGGCCATCAAGCGGGCGGAGCTGCTGGAGTTCTACGGACCGTTGATGATGTCGGCCGCCGCCGTCTCGAACGTTCAGTACCGGTTGAGTGCGGTTCCGGGCGGCACGCTCATCAAGTTCCACCATTTCGCCCTCGGGGTGGTCTCGAGCGATTTCAAGTTGAACATCACCAACGGCTGGAAACGCATCCACGAACGGGTCGCGCGACACGCCGAGGCGCGTTAACAACCGTCCACGGTCAGATCCGCGCTGTGGGGCGGGTCTGGCGCTAGCGGTCGGAAACGAAAACCCGGGATCCGACTATGCCCCCCTGGGCATGTCTGTTCTACATATTCTTTTTGTTCCCGCCGACCATTTCGACTCGGGCATCCAGGCGCTGCGGTATCTTTTGTTGGCCGCCCAGGTCCTGTGGCACCGCCGGCGCTGCTGAGACACGGACGCCGACCAGAACCGCTCGCCGAGCCGGGGCGATACACTAGGGCGTGGCGTTTTCTGAGAATTACGATGTGGCCGTGGTGGGCGGCGGGCATGCGGGCGTGGAGGCGGCGGTGGCGGCGGCGCGCATGGGCCTGCGCACGGCGCTGTTCACCATCAACCTCGACCTCATCGCCCAGATGTCGTGCAACCCGGCCATCGGCGGCATCGCCAAGGGGCATATCGTGCGCGAGGTGGATGCGCTGGGCGGCGCCATGGGCGAGGCCATCGATGCGGTCGGCATCCAGTTCCGGCTGCTGAACACCAGCCGCGGTCCGGCGGTGTGGTCACCGCGCGCGCAGGCGGATAAGAAGCTGTACCGCATCCGCATGCGGCAGGTTGTCGAATCGGAACCCAACCTCAAGATCCGGCAATCCGAGGTGGTCGACTTGGTGGCCGAGGCCACGCCCGGCGGCGGCCGCCGCGTACGCGGGCTCAAGCTGCGCGACGGGCGGGAGATTGGCGCCGGGGCGGTGGTCATCACCACCGGCACGTTTCTCAACGGCCTCATTCACGTGGGCGAGGCCACCTATCCAGCTGGGCGCAGCGGCGAACCCGCCGCGCACTTTCTGGGCGAGTCGCTCAAGCGGCTGGGCTTCGACTGCGGGCGCCTCAAGACCGGCACCCCACCCCGGCTCGATGGCCGCAGCATCGATTGGGCGGCGTTTACGCCGCAGCCGGGCGATGCCGAACCCACGCCGTTCTCGTTCAAGACGCGGCGCATCGAGCGGGAGCAGGTGCTCTGCTACAGCACCTTCACCAACGGGGCGACGCACCAGGCGATCCGCGACAACATTCATCGCAGCCCGCTCTACTCCGGCCAGATCGCCGGCGTGGGACCGCGCTACTGTCCCAGCATCGAGGATAAGGTGGTGAAGTTCCCGGAGAAGGACCGGCACCAGATCTTCCTCGAGCCCGAGGGACTCGACACGCACGAGATTTACGTCAACGGCATGTCGAGCTCGATGCCGCAGGACGTGCAGGCGGCGATGATCGCCAGCATTCCCGGCCTGGAGAAGGCGGAGATGCTGCGCCCCGGCTACGCCATCGAGTACGACTTCGTGCAGCCCACCGAGCTGCGGCCCACGCTTGAAACCAAGAAGATCGCGGGCTTGTATCTGGGCGGCCAGATCAACGGTACTTCTGGCTACGAGGAGGCCGCCTGCCAGGGTCTGATGGCCGGCATCAACGCCGCGCTTCAAGTCAAGGCGGAACCGCCGCTGGTGCTGAGCCGCACGGAGGCTTACACCGGCATCCTGGTCGACGACCTCATCGCCCGCGGCGCCGACGAGCCCTACCGCATGTTTACCTCGCGGGCCGAGTTCCGCCTGCACTTGCGCATCGATAACGCCGACCAGCGACTCACGCCGCATGGCCGCCGCATCGGCATGGTCGATGACGAGCGCTGGGCGTTATTCGAGGCCAAGCGGCTCCGCATGGAAGCGCTCACGGCGTTTCTGCTGAGCCATCGCCGGCCAGGTGACGGCGGAGATGGCGCCACGGTCGCCTCGGTGGCCCAGTTCCTCAAGAGGCCCGAGGTCACACTCGAGCAGTACCTGCCTTGGCTGCGCGCTGAGCTGCCGGAGTTGATGGCGGAGCAGGCAGCCGCCGATCCCGCCGGCTGGGAGCTGAAGAGCGTCGAGACGGCGCTGAAGTTTGAAGGGTATCTTGCCCAGCAGCGGCGGCAGATGGACCAGCTTCGCGCCGCCGAGGGCAAGTCCATCCCCGACGGCTTCGACTACCAGGCGCTTTCGGGCCTCTCGACCGAGATGCGGGAGAAGCTGACCCGCGTCCGTCCGGTCACGCTGGGCCAAGCCGCGCGCATCCCCGGCGTGACGCCGGCGGCGATGTCACTGCTTTTGGTGCATTTGGAGATCCGAAAGCGGCAATCGGCTGCCGTTCAAGTTTGACATGCTCACCCAGGGGAGCGGCATCCGAGGAGTGACCAATGACCCATTTGGAAGCGCTCGTCCACGAATTTTTGGATTGGCAGGGCTACCTCGTCCGCGCCAACAAAAAAGTCGGCCGACTCGGGCACGGCGGCTGGGAAATGGAGCTCGATCTGATCGGTTACCATCCCAAGACGAGAGACATCCTCCATTACGAGCCCTCAATCGACGCGTTGGGATGGCCTAAACGCGAAGCGCGAAATCGCAAGAAAATCGAGGCGGCTCGTCGTTACATTTTCACGGAAATCTTTCCTTGGTTGGCAGAAAATCCGCCGATGATCCGGCACATCGCGGTCTTCATCAGCCACCCGCGAAATCGGCATCAGTTGGCCGGATTCGAGATCATTTCGATTGACGAGATGATGGCCAAGATTCGGGAGCGCGTGATGGAGTGCGGGAAGATGTCGAAGAACGCGATCCCCGAGCAGTATCCACTTTTGAGAACGTTGCAACTATCGCACAATGGCTATTTCCGCGTGATTTCGGATGCAACGCCCACAAAAGCGTCGGCGGCGTCAGCCGGAGCCTAACTGGCCAAATCGGCGCGGGTGATGCGCAGGCCGTTGAGGTTGCCGAGCACGGTCAACGCCATCTTGGCGGGGTCGAAGGCGGTGCTGGTGATGCGCTGGACATCTTCGGCGGTGACGCGCTCGACTTTCTCCAGCAATTCGTTCATCCCAATCGAACGGCCAAAGTAGATCTGCTGGCGCGCCAGGTTCGACATGCGGGCGCCGGTGGACTCCAGGCCCAGCATCAGGCTGCCCTTGAGGTTGTCCTTGGCGCGGCGCAGCTCCTCGGCCGGTACCGGGTTCTCGCGCAGGTCGCGCAGCTCTTTAAGAATCGACATCACCACCTGCCGCGTGGTCTTGGGGCCGGTGCCGGCGTAGACGCCGAACAGGCCCGCATCGCGGTAGGGGTTGAGGTCGCTGAACACCGCGTAGGCGAGGCCCTGGCGCTCGCGGATGTTCTGGAACAGCCGCGACGACATCCCGCCCCCCACCACCGTGTTCAGCACCGACCAGGCGTAGCGGTTCTCGCTGAGCAGCGACTCGGCCGGCATGCCCAGGCAGATCTGCACTTGCTCGAGCTGCTTTTTGTTGCGCAGCACGATGCGGGCGTGCGCAGCCGGGGGCAGGTCCTGGTGGCCGTTGGGCATCCGTCGCTGGTCGTCGAACCAGCGCCGGGCTAAATCCACCAGGCGTGCATGCTCGAGGTTGCCGGCGGCGGCGATCAACAGGTTATTGGGCGCGAAGCAGTGCTGGAAGTAATCGACCAGCTTCTCCTGCTGCAGCAGCTTGACCGTTTCCTTGGTGCCCAGGATGGGACGGCCCAAGGGATGGTCCTTCCAGAAGTTCTGGGTGAAGATCTCGTGCACGAGGTAGTCGGGGTTGTCCTCGTCCATCTTGATCTCCTGCAGGATGACGCCCTGCTCGCGGCTGATGTCCTCGGTCCGGAACAGCGGGTTGAGCACCAGGTCGGCGAGCACCTCAAACGCCAACGGCACATGTTCGTCCAGCACCTTGGCGTTGAAGCAGACGTTCTCCTTGGAGGTGAACGCGTCCAGGTTGCCGCCGATCGAGTCCACCGAGCGCGCGATCTCCTCGGCCGAGCGGTGGCTGGTGCCTTTGAAGACCATGTGCTCGACGAAGTGGGTGATGCCGTTCTCGGCCGCGTCCTCGCGCCGGGATCCGTTCAGCACCCAGATGCCCATGGTCACCGAGCGCACGTGCGGCATGCGTTCGCTGACGATGGTGAGTCCGTTGTCGAGCACGGTGCGGTCGATGAGCTGGTGCTCGGCGGCAGCGTTCACGATGGGGCTGTCAACGGGACTCGTGACGGAACTGGTGATGGGACTAGTGACGGGGCTGGACACGGTGGGCCTCCCGCTTCTCCGGGCTTGATACATTGTGGCATAACCGAGCCGCCGTTCCGGGCTGGCGGTCAAGTGGATACTGGCGTTGATTCTAAATAGCTTACGCCGTGTCATGGCGGAACGTTTTTGCCATTCTGACCACAAATGGTGATAATCTGACCACATGAGGACGGTCGGAACGCTGGAAGCCAAGACCCATCTCTCCGAACTTCTGGACGCGGTCGAGGGCGGAGAAGAGGTCATCATCACCCGGCACGGCAAGGCGGTGGCGCGTCTGCACGCGGTTGCGGTACCGCCGGTCGCGTCGGAATTGAAAACCTCTGGGATTCCGCTGCTGCCGGGGGAAACGATTCGAGAGTTCATCCACGCGGGGCATAAATATTGAGCCATTTCGTGCTGGACGCGTCGGTGCTTCTCGCGCGTTACTTTCGCGAACCGCAGGCGGCCGGCGCGCTCGAGAGGCTGGATGCGTTGGACACATCCAGTGCGGTTGTGCCGGGGATGTGGCAACTGGAAATACTTAACGGCTTGCTCATGGGCATGCGGCGGGGGCGGCTCGCACGGGCACAAGTCGATGGGTTCGTGGCCGAGCTGGCGCGGCTAGGGGTTCACGTGGACCGAGAGACGCCTGATAGCGAGCGGATTGTCGTCTTGGCACAGGGGCACGGGCTTACCGCCTACGACGCCAGCTATTTGGAGCTGGCGCTGCGCCGCGCACTCCCGCTCGCCACGCTCGACAAGGCAATGCAACAGGCCGCGCGGCGCGCCGGCGTACCATTGATTGCATGAGCTCCACCATCGCATCCGAGGCGCCAGCAGCTCAGGAGGCGCCGGAAGCGCTCGCTCTGAGCCCGGAGGAGTTGGCCGAGCGGTTGCCAGCGCTGGGCCCGGGCCGGAAGATGCCGCGGTACCGGGGTGCACAGATTTTCCACGCGCTGCACCAGGAGTATGCCGGTGATTGGGAGGCGGTGCAGACGCTGCCCGCGGAGGCGCGTTCGCGGCTGGGTGAACATTTCCGGCTGAACTGGCCGCGCATCGCCCAACGGTTCGCCTCCGTCGACGGCACCATCCGCTACTTGCTGGAACTGGCGGACGGCGCCACGCCGGCCGGCGCCGTACCAGCCGTGCCGGCCACGGTCGAGGCCGTCTACCTGCCCGACGAGGTTTTCGATAGCGCCGGCGCTTCGGTTCGCCGCCGGACGACGTTCTGCATTTCGACCCAGGTGGGGTGCGCGGTCAACTGCCAGTTCTGCCTCACGGCCACGCTGGGGCTGATGCGGAACCTGACCGCGGGCGAGATCGTGGGTCAAGTGCTGACGCTGCTGCGCGAGCATGATCTGCGCCCGGGCAAGGGGTTGGACCGGGTGAATTTGGTGCTGATGGGCATGGGCGAACCGTTTTTGAACTATGAGAATGTTGTCCGCGCGCTGCGCCTGTTGACGTTGCCGGAGGGCGCCGGCTTGGCGCCGCGCCGTGTCACCGTCTCCACCTCGGGGATCGTGGACAAGATCCGGCGCTGGGGCCAGGAAGGCGTGGCGACGTTTCCCCGCGGCCGGCCGCGGCTGGCGATTTCACTGAACGCGCCGACGGACGCCCAGCGCCAGGCCATCATGCCGCTCAACCGCGGCCAGGGCGGGCTGGCGGCACTTTTGGCGGCGGTGCAGACCTTGCCGCAGGGGCCGCGCGAGTACGTCACCTTCGAGTACGTGCTGCTGGCCGGCGTCAATGACAGCCTCGACGACGCCGCGCGGCTGCTGGCGCTGGTGGCCGAGGTGCGCTGCAAGATCAACCTCATCGCCTGGAACATGGGGCCGTCGCTGCCGTTCCGCACGCCCGCGCCGGAACAGGTGTTGGCGTTTCAGTCGCGCCTCGTTGCCGGCGGGGTGGCCACCTACATCCGCCGCCCGCGCGGCCAGGACATCTACGCCGCCTGCGGACAATTATTTAACGCGGGCACCCGGCTGGCGCCGCCCGCTTTGCCGCGGGCGCGTCGCGGGGGCCCCTGAGCCCCGCTCGTGCGCCCGCGGCATTATCTCTCGATGCGGGCGCGCGGCTGACGCCGCCCGCTCGTGCTCGCTGCGGGGCGGGGCCCCGGAGCCCCACCCCGCCGCTGCGCTAAGCAGGGCGCACGTCGCCGGTGGTGACGAGGCGGAGTTCGCCGTTCGGCAGGCGCACCTGGAGAAAACCGTTCTCATCCAGGCCTTCGGTCTGCCCGCGGAAGGCCCCGCCCACGACGACTTCCAAGCCGCGGGCATAGCGGGAGCGGGACTCGAACTCGGCCAGCACCTCGCGTTGCCGTCCGGCAAAGCCGAGGTAGCGGCGCTCCAGGTGGCGGACCACGGCCGCGCACAGCTGAAGCCGGGACACAGGGGCGGGCGTGTGCCACTCGATAGCGGTGGCGATCGGTTCCAACTCCGGCGGGAACGGCTGCGGGGCGACGTTGATGCCGACGCCGAGGACGGCGAAATCGGGGTTGGCTTCCAATAAAAGGCCGCAGAACTTCCTGCCCTCGAGCAGGAGATCGTTGGGCCAGCGGATCTCGGGTCGCAGACGGCAGCTCTCCTCGACGGCGTCGGCCACGGCCAGCCCGAACGCCAGCGTGAGCGGCAGCGTCTGTTGGGGCGTAACGCGCGGCCGCAGCACCAGGCTGAGGTACAGTCCGGCGCCGGGGGGCGAGTGCCAGGCGTGGCCGTGGCGGCCGCGGCCCTGGGTCTGGGCTTCGGCGAGAAACAGGGTGCCTTCGGTAGCGCCCGCCGCCGCCGCCTCGGACGCCGCTTGTTGGGTCGAGGGCAGGCTCGCGGCGGAGTGGATCGCCGCCCCGAAGCGTCCTCCGGCGAGCAGCGGACGCAGCTCGTCAGCCGCGATCACGCGGGAATCGGAATGATCCGCATGGACAGATCTACCGCGGGCGCCGAGTGCGTGAGCGCGCCCACGCTGATGAACTGCGGGCCGGCTTCGGCGTAGGCGCGGACCGTCGCCAGCCGTACCCCGCCGGAGACCTCGACCGGAACCTGGCCGGCAACGGCGGCGATGGCCGCGCGCACCTCCTCCGGCGTCATGTTGTCCACCAGCAGGCGATCGGCGCCCCCGGCGAGCGCGGCGCTGAGTTCGGCGAGCGTGCGCACCTCGATCTCGATGGGCTGGTCGGGACGCCGGTTCGCCCGCGCCCGCTCCAGCGCTGCGGCGATGCCACCCGCCAGGCGGATGTGGTTGTTCTTGATCAGGATGGCGTCGCTGAGATCGGTGCGGTGGTTCTGGCCGCCGCCGCAGGCCACGGCGTATTTATCCAGTACGCGCATGCCGGGCGCCGTCTTGCGGGTGTCCAATATGCGTACGGGAAGGTCTTGCACGGCGTCCACAAACTGGCGGGTGAGGGTGGCGATGCCGCTCAGCCGCTGCAGCAGGTTCAGGATCACCCGCTCGCACGACAGCAGCGGCCGCGCCAAGCCGCGCACCACGGCGATGGTCTGCCCCGGCTGCAGCCGCACGCCGTCGAAGATCTCCTGTTGGCTGGTGACCACCAGCGCATTGCGTTCCGGCCGCGCGGCGGATTCTTTAGCCGCCAGGGCGGCGAAGAGTTCGAGCACGCGCGGCACCAGCGGCAGGCCGGCGAGCACGCAGGCTTGCTTGGCCACGATCTCCGCCTGCGCCATCTGGCCGGCGGGCACGATCAGGCGCGTGGTGGTGTCGGCGAGAGCGTGATCTTCTTTGAGCGCGTGCTCCAGCAGCGCGGTGACGCGGGATGAGTTCCAGTCCATAACTTTAACGCGGGCC
>Ga0307372_10012841_pt1 | contig 10911 bp, 9 predicted proteins | sample OX1MG_FD_202533 | JGI IMG/M metagenome (GOLD analysis project Ga0307372, IMG submission 202533) | Soil microbial communities from Risofladan, Vaasa, Finland - OX-1 | ecosystem: Environmental > Terrestrial > Soil > Coastal area > Acid sulfate soil | place: Finland: Risofladan, Vaasa | collected...
ACCCCGACGGCTTCAAGCTCGAGCTCAAGCCGCGTTAAGGCGAAGTCGGCCTTATTGTCGGGCCTCCGGCCGGGCCGGCGCGACGCGCGACGCCGCGTTGGTCGGGCTCAGCCCTTTCGGCAGCGAGAGGCCAGCGGCGATGATCAGCAGCACCAGCACGCCCGCGACCCAATAGACATTCCGGATCGCCTCGCCGACCGCGAGCATCACCGGCCCGACCTCGCTGGCCGAGAGCTTGTCGCGCAAGGCCGGGTCCATGATGCGGTTGACGGCGTTGCCGCCGAGCAGTCCCGCCAGGGTCAGGTTGACGACGCCGCCATAGATCGCGCCGCCGACGGTCTGGCCGAGCATGCGCATGAACGAGATGAGCGAGGTTGCGGTGCCGCGCTGGCTCCAATCGACGCAGCTTTGCGCCGCGACGGTATAAGTATTCTGGGTCAGCCCCATGCCGATGCCGACCAGCGACGTGCCGGTCGCTGCCCAAAGCGGTCCGCGCGCCGGATCGAGCGCGATCAGCATCGCCGCGCCGATCACGAGGAAAATGCCGCCGATCGCGGTCGCCGCACGGTACGAGCCGCGCAGCATGATCTGCCCGCCGGCCCAGGAGCCGGCGATCCAGGTTACTGAAGTGACGGCCAGCGCATAGCCGGCGACGATCGGGCTGCGGCCCATTACGCCCTGGATGTAGGCGGGAAGGAAGGTGGTGCTGGCCATGACGACGCAGCCGACGCCGAAGCAGCCGACGCTGGCGCAGATCAATACGCGGTTGCGCCAGAGGGTGAGCGGCAGGATCGGCTCGGCGGCGCGGCGCTCGTGGAAGAGGAACAGCGCCAGGATCGCGCTCGCGGCGATGATCAGCAGCAGGAAGTTCGCGAAGCCCAGCGACGATGCCTGGATGAAGGCATACATGACGAGGCCGATGCCGAGCGCCATCATCGCGGCGCCGAGGTAATCGATCCGATGCGGGCGGCGCTCGATCCGCTCATGCAGCGCCAGCGCGAGCAGCAGGAACGCAACGACGCCGATCGGCACCGTGATCCAGAAGATCCAGTTCCACGCTGCTTCTGAAATCACGAACGCGCCCAGCACCGGCCCGATGATCGCGGCGATGCCCCAGATGCTCGAGAAGAACCCGGCCATCTTCGCGCGCATCGCCGGCGGATAGAGATCGCCGATCAAAGTCTGGTTGATCGGCTGCACCGCGCCGGCGCCGACACCCTGGACGATGCGGAAAATCACCAGCGCCAGCATGTTGGGCGCAAAGCCGCAGGCCGTGGTGCCGATCAGGAACACCGTCAGGCCGAAGAACAGCACGCGCTTGCGGCCGAACAGATCGGCGAGCCGGCCATAGATCGGGATGGTGACGCCCTGGGCGAGGAAATAGCCGCTGAACACCCAACTGAACAGCTCGAAGCCGCCGAGCCGGCCAATGATGGTCGGCATCGCGGTCGCGACCACCGTGCCCTCGATGCCGGTCATGAAGATCAGCACCACGGTCGAGGTCAGGATCCAGAACCGCCCGGACGGTCCGGCGATCAAGCGCGATTCGCCGGTTCCGGCATGGCTGGGCGGGACGGCAATATCGCGCCGCGCTTGCTCGCTCAAGCCTCACCCGACGCGGTCATCTTCCCCCCAAACGACGCCGCCGGATCGGCCATCGATGGCTCAGAAGTTCTCCACCCACGGCCGCAGCTCGATCTCGGCGGTCCACGCGCTGCGATGCTGGCGGTGAATCTGAAGATAGGTCGCGGCGATCGCATCGGGCTCCAAGAGCCCGTCGGGCCCGCGATCCTGGGCGCGCGCATCGCCCGGCTGGCGAATCCCGCCATCGATGACGAAATGGGCAACATGGATATTTTTCGGCGCCAGCTCGCGCGCCATGCTTTGGCTGAGCCCGCGCAGGCCGAACTTTCCCATCGCGAATGCGGCCGAGAGCGCGAAGCCTTTGACGCTTGCCGACGCGCCGGTGAAGAGGATCGAGCCGTGCCCGGCTTTCAGCATCGCGCGCGCCGCCTGCTGGCCGACCAGAAAGCCGCCATAGCAGCTAATGGTCAGGGCTTTCAGCACCGCATCGGGATCGAGCTCGGCGATCGGCCCGCGCGCCCGCGCGCTCGGGTTATAGACGACGAGATCGGGCGCGCCGATGTCGGCCGCGACCGACGCGAACAAGCGTTCGACTGCGGCGCGATCGCCGGCGTCGCAGGCATAGGCCTTGGCGTCGGTTTCGGCGCAGAGCGCGGCGAGCTTGTCGGTCTGGCGCGCCGCCAGGGCGACGCGCATGCCTTCTTTATGGAAGAGCCGGGCGAGCGATGCGCTCAACCCGGCGCCGGTGCCGACGATGAGCGCGGTCTCGGCCAAGCGCGCGGGTCCGTTCTAGCGCGCGCGGCGCGAGGGCAGCAGCAACTCGGCCTCGGCGCGCGCGGCGGCGCGGCTCAAGGCCTCGCGCTTCAGCTCGACGACCACCTGCTTGGCATGGCGATCGCGCACCATGCCGCCCATCGCCGGAGCGTTCGGCGAAAGATTGAGCAGCCGCAGCGAGGTGACTTTCGGCGCCTCGTCGCTGCCGTCGAGCGCGGCTTCGATCTCTTGCCCTTTGAAGAGGCGCGTCAGGCCGAACGCGCTCAGCGTTTCGGCCTCGACCGGCAGATCGCTGCTCAAGCCTTGCAGGCGCAGCGTGCCGCGCCCGGTGCGCGTGTCGAACCATTGCACGACGCCGCGCACCATGCCCGAGGCCGGAGAAGCGAATGGTTGCGCCGCGGCCGCAGCCGGTGCGACATGGATGACTTCGGCGCGCCGCAGCAAGGTTGGCTGCACCGGCCTGATCTCGTAGGGCTCGGGCTCGGACGCCGGCATTTCTACCGGCGCGGCGCGGGGGGTGCGCGGCGGGCGCAACGCGGCGGCGCGCTTGGCTTGCGGCGGCGGCGCGCGGGTGCCGGACGCCAGCGGTGCCGGAACGGCGGTCTTCAGGTCCGTCGCTGCGGTGCCGCCGAGATTCGACAAAGCGCGCTCGACGTTCTCGATCAAATCGGAGATTTCATGGATCGGCGTGCGCCGGCTCGCCAGCAGCTTCGCGATGACACGCGCGGCTTCTGTTTTTCTTGGCATTTCATGTTCGCTATGTTTGCCCGATGCGGAACTCATAACAAATCCTGTCGCTTTGGCAAGGGTATCGCCGTTGACCCTCCCATGCACTGCGCGATAGCTTTGGCGATGATGGAACAGCGGGCGTTCCGCGCGCGTCTCGGCGTCGTGGCGATCATCGTATCTACGTATGCTCTATGGCTTATTTTGGGCGGCGGCGCGGAGCTTGCGCGGCTGGTGGCGGGGGCTGCGCTGGCCCTCGCGGCCGGGTTCTGGGCGCCGCTCGGCGAGCGGTGAGCGATCGCCGTGCCGCGACCGCGCTCGCGAGCATGGCGGGATCGCATGGCTGGTGCCGCGCCAAAGCCGTCCGGTTTCATTGACAACGACAGAGCCGGGGTGTTAACGACCGTCACGTTTGCAGCGGAACCGGCGAAGACAGCCATGCCGCGGATATCGATCGGCGATTGCCAACTCTACTACGAGCGTGAAGGCGACGGTTTCCCGGTGCTGTTCATCACCGGGCTGACCGGTTACGCCAATTTCTGGCGCGACCAGATCGCAACCTTCGCGCGCAGCTATGCCACGATCGCCTACGATCATCGCGGCGTCGGCCAAAGCGATCCGAAATGCGCGAGCAACGTGATCGAGCGGCTCGCCGCCGATGCCGTCGGCCTGCTGGACGCGCTCGGCATCGCCAAGGCGCATATCGTCGGTCACTCCGCCGGCGGCGCGGTCGCCCAAGTGCTTGCGATCGAGCATCCGCAGCGGGTCGCGAGCATCGTCATCGTCGCCGGCTGGACCAAGCCCGACGCTTATTTCCGCCGCTTCTTCGCGTTGCGCAAGGAATTGCTGTCGCGGCTCGGGCCGTCCTCGTACATCCAGGCGAACACGCTGTTTCTTTACCCGCCATCCTACATCGCCGCGAACAACGAAAAATTGCGCCAGATCGAAGCGCAGAATCTTGCGCATTTTCCTCCGCCGGACACGATCGCCAGCCGCATCGACGCGATGATGGCGTTCGATCGCACGGCCGATCTCGGCCGCATCCGGACCCCGGTGCTGGTGCTGGCAGCACAGGACGATGTCATCACCCCGGCCTATTTCTCGGAGGATCTCGCGCGCCGCATCCCGGGCGCAGAGGCGAAATTCTTCCCCCAAGGCGGCCATGATTTCCCGCTGGTGGTTCCCCGGGAATTCAATCAGGCGGTCTTGCCCTTTCTTCAGGCGCACACGCCCGCTCAATAAGGGTGGCATCGTCGGTTCGAGCGCCAACAGGGTTAAGGGAAACTCGACTTAATCATTCGTCAAGTCCTCGCTCGCTACTCTCCCGCCTGCGTCGGTCGATGCGTGGCATCTCAATAGATTATGACTGAATTGACGAAAATAACTCCCAGCGCGACGACGGCATCCCCGAATGGCGCGGGCCCGAGCGGCGCGGGCATGGCGGAGCTGAGCACGGTTCTCGCCGCGCTCGCCTCTTCCGGCGACGTTGCTTATGTCTGGGACATTGCGAGCGATGTCATCGCGTGGCACGGCTCGCTGCCGATGCTGGGCTTTGGCGACGCCGTGACGCTCGCCACCGGCCAAGCCTTCGCCGAGCGCATCAACCCCGACGATTTGCTGCTCCGCCAGCAGCAGCTCCATGCGCATTATGCGCGCGGCGTGCCGTTCGATTGCGAATACCGCGTCCGCTTGCAGGCCGGCAGCTTCGGCTGGCTCCATGATCGCGGCGCCGCCGAGCTCGATCGCGTCGGCCGCCCCAAGCGCTTGCTTGGCGTGGTGCGCCTCGTGACCGGACGCAAAGCGCAGGAGCAACGGCTCGAGCTGCTCGCCAATTACGACGACCTCACCGGCCACTTCAATCGCAAGCGCCTGCGCGAGGTGCTCGATCACCAGCTCGCCGCGAGCGTTCGTGCCGGCAATGCCGGCGCCTATCTCGCGGTCGGCATCGACAAGCTCGCGAGCATCAACGACGCGTTCGGCTATGACGCCGCCGATCAGGTGCTGATCGAGATCGGCCGCCGCCTCGATCGCTGCCTGCGCGTGAGCGACGTCGTCGGCCGGGTCGGCGGCGACCGCTTCGGCATCATCCTGGCGCATTGCGGCGAGCCCCACATCAACGTCGCCGCCGAGAAGATTCTTGCGACTGTCAGCCGCATGCCGATCGAGACCGCGGCCGGCCCGATCTATGCCACGGTCTCGGTCGGCAGCGCGATCTTCCCCGAGCAGGCCAAGACCTCGTACGAAGTGATGACGCGCGCCGAAGCGGCGCTGTCCGAGGCCAAGCGCAACGGCCGCGATTGCTTCGTGCCATATCGCTTGTCCGAAGAGCAGCGCCGCAATCACCGTGTCGGCATGGCGCTGGGCGAGCGCGTGCAGCGCGCGCTGAAGGAAAACCGCCTGCCGCTCGCTTATCAGCCGGTGGTGTCGAGCGCCACGGGCGAGGTGGATTACTACGAATGTCTGTTGCGCATGATCGACGAGGACGGCCGCACGGTCGCTGCCGGCGCGTTCGTCGCGGCGATCGAGCAACTGGGCTTCATCCGCGTCATCGACCGCTATGTGCTGGAGACCGCGGTCGAGCAGATCGCGTCTCACCCGGGCTTCTGCCTCGGCATCAACATTTCCGGCCTGACCGCGACCGACCGCGCCTGGCTGCGCGCCATCACGGCGCTGCTAAAAGGCAAACCCGAGATCGCCAGCCGCGTCCTGGTCGAGATTACCGAGACCGCGGCCTTGCACGACCTCGAGGAATCCGTCCGCTTCGTTACCGCGCTGCGCGATCTCGGCTGCCGCGTCGCGCTCGACGATTTCGGCGCCGGCTTCACCTCGCTGCGCCATCTCCAGGCGCTGGCCGTCGATACCGTGAAGATCGACGGCTCGTTCGTGCGCAACCTGACGCAAAGCCCGGACAATCAGGTGTTCCTGCGCCATCTCGTCGGTCTGGCCGATACGCTCGGTCTGCACACGGTTGCCGAGATGGTCGAAACCGCCGAAGAGGCGGCGATCCTGCGCCGCGAGGGCGTCGCGTTCCTGCAAGGCTATTATTTTGGCCGGCCCAGCCTCGACAAGCCGTGGCTGATTGTGCCCGATGCGCGTCCCCTGATCATCGGCGCAGCGGGCTGAAGGCCCGCCGGCCCAGAAGCCGGCGTTTCAGCCTTCGCCTTTTTCCTTCTTACCGTAAGCCTCGACCTGATGCTGCAGATCGTTGATCCGCTGCTGGAGGTCGGAGAGCGAGGCATCGGATGGCGGGGTTTCCGCGGCCGGCTTGTCGGCTGACTTCTCGCCGGTCGAGGTCGGCGGGAAGGGCGAGAACATCTTCATCGTCTGCTCGAACAGCGCCAGGTTCTGCTTCCCCATCTGCTCGAACGAGCCAAACGGGAACAGCCCGCCGAACGCGTCCTGCAGGCTTTTGCGCATCTGCTCCTGATTGCGCCCGAAACTCGACATCGCGTGATCGAGATAGCGCGGCACCAGCCATTGCATGCTGTCGCCGTAAAGGCCGATGAGCTGACGCAGGAAGCTGATCGGCAAGAGGTTCTGGCCGCCTTTGCCCTCTTCCTCGACGATGATCTGGGTCAGCACCGCGCGGGTGATGTCCTCGCCGGTCTTGGCGTCATAGACGACGAAATCCGAACGTGCCTTCACCATGCGCGACAGATCGTCGAGCGTCACATAGCTCGATGTCGCGGTATTGTAGAGCCGCCGGTTGGCGTATTTCTTGATGACGATCGGCGGCGTCTCGGCGCCACTCGTGTCGGTCATTGTGCCATCGTCTCCTCGCCCGTGGGTCCAGCCAGCATAACGCGTCGCGAGCAAAGGCTCTAGCGCCGTCATTGGGGCCGCCGGTATACTGGGCGGCATGGCGGAATCGCCCGATCTTGCCGCGCTTGCCCGGCGCTATGTCGATTTGTGGCAGGACCAGCTCACCGCGATGGCGGCCGATCCCGCGCTGGCCGAAAGCACGGCGCGGCTGCTGGCGGCGCTGGTGCCCGCCGGCTGGCCGCCCCAACCCCGACAGGATGACGATGCCGGCACGATCTCGCCCGGTTCACGCCGCTCCGCCGCGCCCGAGGCCCATTCTTCCGCGGCAGGGGCCGCGGCCGCTGGCGCTGCATCTGACCAGCGCGACCGGCGCATGGCTCAGCTCGCGCGCCGCCTCGCCGCTCTTGAGAAGCGGCTTGCTGCCGTGGAGGCCGGAATTCGCCCTCCCCGGCGGAATGCTCAGCCTCGCCCTCGCCGCCGCAAAAAGTGACGGCTTCGCGGCCGCGCTCGATCGCGAGCTGACGCGGCGGGCGACCCGGTTTCTCGACGGCGTGGAGCGCTATCGCCGCCACCCTTATATCCGCGACCTGACAGAGCCGCCGGTGCTGTGGCAATCGGGAACCACGCGGTTGCTCGATTACGGCGCGATTTCCGCGAAAGCGCGGCGCGGCGCGCCGGTGCTAATTGTGCCCTCGCTCATCAACCGCGCCTATATCCTCGATCTGGCACCGGGACAGAGCTTGCTGCGCTATCTTGCGCTGCAAGGGTTGCGGCCGCTGCTGGTCGATTGGGGCGCGCCGGGCGCGGACGAGCGCCGCTTCGGGCTCGACGAGTACATTCTCGAGCGGCTCGAGCCCGCCGCCGCCGCCGCGCGCGCGCTTGCCGGCGCGGGGCCGGCGGTGCTCGGCTATTGCATGGGCGGGTTGCTGGCGCTGGCGCTGGCGGCGCGCCGGCCCGAGCTGGTCGGGGCGTTGGCGCTACTGGCGACGCCGTGGCGCTTTCACGCCGAGCGCGCCGAGCAGGCGCGGCTCCTCGGCATGCTGGCCGCGCCGATCGCGCGCAGCTACCAAGCGCTGGGCGAAGTGCCGGTCGATGTGCTGCAAGCATTATTCGCGGCCCAGGACCCGCTGATCGCGCTGCGCAAATTCTCGCGCTTTGCCGAGATGCCGCCGGAGAGCGCCGCGGCCGCGGGCTTCGTCGCGCTCGAGGATTGGCTCAATGACGGCGTGCCGCTGGCGATTTCGGTCGCGCGCGAGTGCCTGGGCGGCTGGTATGGCGAGGATTTGCCGGGACGCGGGTTGTGGCGCGTCGGCGGCCTGCCGATCCTGCCGCGCGGCATCGACGTGCCGGCGCTGGTGGTGGTGCCGGCGCAGGATCGCATCGTGCCGCCGGCGACGGCTGCGGCGCTGGCCGATGAATTGCCGCAAGCCGAGCGGCTGACGCCGCGCCTCGGCCATATCGGTATGATCGTCGGACGCGACGCGCCGGCGGCAGTGTGGGCGCCGCTCGGCGCATGGCTGATGCGGCAGGCGGGCTAGGTTTCCAAAGGCGCGAGGTCGCGCTATTTAATAGCCAAGGGCGCAATCGCTCTTTGCCCGAGGAGGCTCATCATATGACCGAGATCGTTATCGCCGGCGCCGTGCGGACGCCGATCGGCGCCTTCAGTGGCGCGCTGGCTTCGCTGGCGGCGCATGAATTGGGTCAGGTCGCGGTCGCCGAGGCGATGAAGCGCGCCAAGGTCGCACCGGGCGAGGTGTCCGAGGTCGTGCTCGGCCAGATTCTCACTGCCGGCGAGGGCCAGAACCCGGCGCGCCAGGCGGCGGTCGGCGCCGGCATCCCCTATGAGGTCACGGCCTACGGCATCAACCAGCTTTGCGGCTCGGGGCTGCGCGCGGTCGCGCTCGGCTATCAGGCGCTGAAGCTCGGCGATCAGCAGATCGTGGTCGCCGGCGGCCAGGAAAGCATGAGCCAGGCCAAGCACGCGATCCATCTGCGCAACGGCATCAAGATGGGCGACGGCGATCTGATCGACACCATGATCCGCGACGGGCTGTGGGATGCCTTCAACGGCTATCACATGGGCAACACCGCCGAGAACGTCGCGCAAAAATGGCAGATCACCCGCGAGCAGCAGGATGCCTTCGCCGCGCAAAGCCAGGCGCGCGCCGAGGCCGCGCAGAAAGCCGGCCGCTTCAAGGACGAGATCGTCGCCGTGAAGATCGCAACCCGCAAGGGCGAGGTCGTCGTCGATACCGACGAATATCCCAAGCACGGCACCACCATCGAGGCCTTGGCCAAGCTGCGCCCGGCCTTCGACAAGAACGGCACCGTCACCGCCGGCAATGCCTCGGGCATCAATGACGGCGCGGCGGCGGTGGTGCTGATGACCTACGCCGAAGCCGCCAAGCGCGGCGTCGCGCCGCTGGCGCGGATCGTCTCCTGGGCGACCGCGGGCGTCGATCCGGCGATCATGGGCTCGGGGCCGATCCCGGCGACGCGCCTTGCGCTGAAGCGCGCCGGCTGGAAGGTCGAGGATCTCGACCTGATCGAGGCGAACGAGGCGTTTGCTGCGCAGGCCTGCGCGGTCGCGAAGGACCTCGCCTTCGACATGGCCAAGGTCAACGTCAATGGCGGCGCGATCGCGCTCGGCCATCCGATCGGCGCCTCGGGCGCGCGCGTGCTCGTGACCCTGCTGCACGAGATGCAGAAGCGCCAATCGAAGAAGGGCCTCGCGACGCTGTGCATCGGCGGCGGCATGGGTATTGCTATGTGCGTCGAGCGCGGATAGTCCGTCGAGCGCGGATAAGCCGCGCCACTACCTCAGGGAGGACAGCATGGCTCGGGTTGCGATCGTCACCGGCGGCACGCGCGGCATCGGCCGCTCGATCGCGGAAGCGCTTCACGCCGCGGGTTATAAGGTTGCCGCCAATTACGCGGGCAATGACGATGCGGCCAAGCAATTCACCGCCGAGACCGGGATCGGCGCTTATCGCTTCGACGTCGCCAAGTTCGACGCCTGCACGGACGGCATCAAGGCGATCGAGCGCGCGCTCGGTCCGGTCGACATCCTCGTCAACAATGCCGGCATCACCCGCGATGCGGTGCTGCACCGCATGAAGCCCGAGCAATGGGGCGAGGTGATCGCGACCAACCTCACCTCGTGCTTCAACATGTGCCGGCTGGTGATCGAAGGCATGCGCGAGCGCAATTTCGGCCGCATCGTCAATATCGGCTCGATCAACGGCCAGGCGGGGCAATATGGCCAGGTCAATTACGCCGCCGCCAAATCCGGCATCCACGGCTTCACCAAGGCGCTGGCGCAGGAAGGCGCCGGCAAGGGCGTCACGGTCAACGCGATCGCGCCGGGCTACATCGATACCGACATGGTGCGCGCGGTGCCGCCCAATGTGCTCGAGAAGATCGTCGCGCGGGTGCCGGTCGGCCGGCTCGGACTGGCCTCGGAGATCGCGCGTGGCGTCATGTTCCTCGTCTCCGACGACGGCGCCTTCATCACCGGCTCGACGCTGTCGATCAATGGCGGCCAGCATATGTATTAGCGGCCGCTTATTAGGCGCTGCTCGCGCGACCTAATTATTACGGCGCGTCTTTGTCGAAATAGCCGCCGGCATGGGCGGCGTCGATCGCGTCGAGCAAGCCTTTGTCGACGCCGAGCGGCCGGAAGGTTGCGGTCGGGACGGTGACGTCATCGCCGCAAGCTGCCTCCGCGTGAATGAGATCGCCCGGCTCGACGCCCAGCCCGCCGCCTTTCGCATCCGGCCACAGGGTGAGCTTCAACTGCGGATCGGTCAGCGCATCCTTGCAGTCATCGTCCGGCTGCTCGTTCTTCAGATAGAGATCCTGCAGGGGTTTAGGGGTCACGAAAGCGATGGTGGCGCCGTTGATGTCCGTGTCGAGGCTGGTGCCTTGCACCATCGATTTCGGCAACAGCCGCTGCCAATTCACCGGCGAGCCGGTGGTGAGATCGTAAACGAAATAGGCACCGCCGGCGTCGGGATGCGCGCCGCCGCAATCCTGACTGCCGCCGACGGAAAAGCTGAGATAACG
>Ga0307372_10012842_pt1 | contig 10910 bp, 5 predicted proteins | sample OX1MG_FD_202533 | JGI IMG/M metagenome (GOLD analysis project Ga0307372, IMG submission 202533) | Soil microbial communities from Risofladan, Vaasa, Finland - OX-1 | ecosystem: Environmental > Terrestrial > Soil > Coastal area > Acid sulfate soil | place: Finland: Risofladan, Vaasa | collected...
TCTGAGCCAAGCTATTTCTGGCGAAAAACATTCCTGCGGATGTCGGGCCAGAATTCCTGGAAGACGTGATTGAGGACAGCGGATTCCATCTGCGTTCCGAAGTTCACGGCGGTTTGACTGAGGCCGCGCTCCTGTGGCGGATAATAGGCGTTGGACAGGCCAGCTTCCAGTGCATTGCCGCCAACCTCGGACCAGTTAAAGGCCGAGCCTCCAGAATCCGTCTTCGTGACGAAAGCGCGGGAAATCGCGTAGGCCGTGCGGTGAAAAAACCCTCCCTTACCCATGGTGTAATAGCGCGGGTCCTCGTGCGTGAGTGCGGGGACAATGGCCTCGGTGAAAAAAGTCCCCGACACTCCGTCGGTGAACGTGCGCCAATAATAGCGTCCGTAACCGGCGACTCCGTGCCCCAATTCCGGATCGGAATTTAACAGCATGGCTTGTCCAGCCAGGATTCCGGCCCAGGTATACGACGAATAATCTATGACGCTATCCTGCGAGGCAAGCACGAATTTCTGGCGGGTCGACATTGGTGGAAGCTGCGTATTGGCGTTCACCGCCCCAAAATTGGGAACGAGCCAGAACATGCGCTTGGTCTGCTGACCTTCGGTGTCGTCTTTCTTTTTCTTTTTGTTTTGGGGAGCCGCAGCCTGGGGAGCTGTAGCCTGTTCCGGCGCGGAAACGGTGCCGCTGGTCGCTAGCGGCACCGGAGCCGGCTTGCTTTGTGATGTCGGGCTTTGCTGGGCAAGGTCACCGGAGTTGGATGGTTCCACCGCTTGTGTCTGAGACCGCGCCATGGCGGGTAAGAAAAGAACGACAAAAAGAATGGGGAAAACTGAAGCAGCCTTTATGATTTCGATCGAGGCCTTTCTTCGAATCAAGCGCAATGGTGACTCGCCTCAAGCCCGCTCAGGCACAACACTCCGTCAGCGCACATGGGACTTAGAGTACTGGTCGCACACGATTGGTTGCTCAATAGATCGCCTATGGTTCTCCGCCCTGTGCATCCAGAATTCGTGATGGGGACACGAATCTGGCGCTCGGCAGCGTACTACTATAACGGAGTTTGCCGAAATCTCTTCTGAACGCGTGAGGATGCCGCTCGACAAGAGCGAAAACTTTGTCAAGAGACACTTTCTCGTCGCAATGCTTTTGAGCACCGCCGCGATCTCAGAGTGGCGGAGGACCGAAAGCCTCTATCAACCAAGCGCTAGGCTTCGTCGACGGGGAAATCGAATTGCACGAGTTTCCGCTGAAACCCTTTCGTCTTTATTGCGCCGTAAATAATCCCCGCCGCCATCCAAATTGCGCCCGCGATCCTCGCTTGCCAGCCAAGGTGCATCCAGATGAAAAGACAAATCAAAAAGCCCAGCACTGGCGGGACCAGATTGGTCCAGAACTTTTTCTCCTCGCGGAGGTAGTACCGCACGAATGCGGCGGCATTCACTCCCATGAAAGCGATCAGGGCTCCAAAGTTGAGCATTTCCGCGCCCAGGGTGTAGCTGATCGTAAAGGCACCCGCAAGGGCAAGCGCGCCGATAAGCAAGACGTTGTTGCGAGGGACATGATTCTTCGGCTCAATCGCACCGAAAAACGAGCGCGGCAGTGCGTTGCTGCGTCCCATGCCGTAGAGGAGACGGGCGGCACCGAGTTGCGAGCTCATGCCCGAACCGATGTTGGCGGCGAGGAGTGTTAAATTCACAAGCCCGAAAAGGAAAATCCCGCCGACTCGGCCAGAGATGTGAACGAACGCTGTGTCCACATCGGGGAAAGGCTGCGAGGCGGGCCAGACAAGTTGCGCCAAATAAACTTCGATAGAGGCAAGCACACCTGTGACTACGCAGACCAGCACCGTCGCCAGTAAAACGTTGCGGCGCGGGTTTTTCACCTCTTCCGATAGCGTGGAGATGCCGTCGAACCCGATGTACGTGAGCACCGCGATCGAAGTGCCGCGGAACAGCGCGGAGGAAGAGAATGTCTTTGGATTGTAAAACGGATGGGTGAAGAATCCGGGACCGTAATAAGGCAGATGATAAATATAGCGGACGGCCTCGACGGCGAAAACCACGATCACGATTCCCATTCCCGCGGCGAGGAACGCGTTGATTCGCGCCGAGGTCTCCACGCCGCGCAGATTCAGCCACGTGAAAAGCAGTGCGAAGAAAATCGCCCATAGGAAATACGGCATCTGCGGAAAGAAATTCTGTGCCGCTTTGCTGCACCAGATGGTGCAGATCAGCGGATTCAAAATGTAATCCATCGCCATGCTCCATCCGGTGATGTAGCCCAACGCAGGATGAAGCTCGCGGCCCACGTATGTGAAGGCCGAGCCGGCGCTGGGATAAACGCGGGCCATGCGGCCATAGCTGATCGCGGTAAATAGCATGGCGACCATGGCGATCAGAATCGCCGTGACCACATGTCCGTGCGCCGCGTTGCTGACTACGCCGTATGACGGCATCGGCGCGACCGGCTGAATAATGATGATGCCGTAGAGGATCAGGTCCCACAGTCCCAGCGAACGGCGCAGTCCTGCGCCGCTCCCGCCAGGTTGTGACGGTTCGCCGGGCATCAGTTCCCCGCTCTTGCGGGTTTGAAATCGAAATAACGCCCGTGTCGCCGAAGCAGCAGGGAGAGAAATTGGGCGCCGGTATTATGCTGGAAGGAACTTCGCGATGGCATCAGCGACTCACCTTGACAGGCTTCGCGGCTTCGCCGTGGGCGGACGAAATAGCAAACGTTAGCGGAGCGATATTCCAGCCGCCGATTTGCAGTCTTGCGCCGCCGTCTAACTTAGTCCATGCAGGATAGCGCGCGGCGATCGTTTCCGTTTCGCCAGGCATCATCTCGAAGTAATTATCGCTCCAGAAGACAGGCAATATCTCGTCTCCCTGATCATTCCTAACTGACAGCCGGACTTGAAACGCGAGATACGCGCTGGGGTTGCGTAGCCGCACGCTGACCTGGGCGTTACCGTCCACCGTCTCACGGCTCGCTGTCGCTTCGAGCTTCACTTGCGGAAGATGGGCGAGCATCGTCAGGTCTTCATCCGAATATTCCTCGGTGCGCTCATAGGTGGTCCAATTCCATTCGAAGACGGGCGGTTTGCTCGAGAGCCAGTAAAAATTCGAGCTGAGCGTTTTTCCGGAGTGGTCGCGAAGATCCAGCTTCACAAAATAGACCTGCGGCCTCTGCGTTTTTGGAAACGCGGGAATCGTCAGTACGCGCTGGCTGACGTCCGCGGCAACATTCACAACCGCGCGCCGCGAGAAAATCGGCTTCAGATCGAAGTTGTATGCCGCCGCCGAAACTTCCAGGCTTGGAAACGCACGGTAAAAGCTGTTCACGACGACAACGCTGCGATCGTCATATGAATACTGCACGTGCAGCAACTCATTGGCTTTCTTCGCGCCAAAATATCCACCCGCAGGCTGCAAGTAATAGTCGTAAAGATGCCAGATCAGCGAAGGCCAAGCGTTGTTCAGCATCCACTGAATCACGCCCGTGGAATTGTATTTGTTGCGCGCGTACGCCTCGAACATCGCGCGCTCATTCTCATAGGCCATCGCCTGGGCTTTTTTTTCGTAATCGGCAAGATCCTTTGGTGCGCCGTACATTTGCTTCATGGCGTCGTCGAACGCCGAAAGCTGCTGAAAATCACCCGAGCCCGCGTGAAAATGCCAGTATTCATTCGGCGGCCAGATGTCGTCTGCGGGCATCATTTTTTTCAAACTGCCTGCTACCATCGGCGCCGGCCCCGCGCTTGTCTCCGTGTTGAACCCATAGGCGCCGCCATTCTTGGCATTGTCCAGCCAATAGGCAGGCGGGACGTAATCATACGGGCCGGTCATCTTCACGCCTGAAGGGCCCGTGACGGACGTCGCACGCTCCGACGCCGAGGAGATATACGGATTCGGCCAGTTCGTTTCGTGAAGCACTTTCACGTAGGCGCGTTCGACGTCCGCTGGCGGCGGGTTGTCGCTGCCGTTCAGCCATACCAGCAAACTCGGATGGCTGCGCAGCCGTAAAACCTGCGAGCGCAACTGCGCGGTGGCGTTCGCGAGGTCGGCCGGTTTCCATTTTGCCCATTGCTCCCAGAAACTACAGCAGCACCAGCCGGCCATCACCAGCACGCCGCGCTCATCCGCCATGTTGAAAAACTCATCCGGCTCGAGTTTACCTTCCAGGCGAATCGTGTTGAGGCCCATTTCGCGCACATAACCGAATTGCGCCGCGAGCCGTTGGCGCGATTCGCGCATCAGCATGTCCGGCGACCAGCCGCCCCCGCGAATCAAAATATTTTTTCCGTTGATGCGGAACAGGAGATAGTTGTGAGGCGTCAGTGTGGAGGTTATCTCGCGAATTCCGAAACGAACTTGCTGTTCGTCGGAGACGGCGCCGTCGATGCGCGCCTGCATCGCAAGCGTCTGAAGATTTTGTGGGCCGAGCCCGTACGGCCACCAAATTCCCGGGTGCGTGATGCGCAATTGCGGAAATTGCGCAGGCGTGAACGTAACATTGCGTCTCTCGCCGGGTTTGAGCTCGACCGGTTGCTCGAAATGCACATCGCCATTCGCGCTCGGGATTGTGCCTGCGACAATAGCACTTACCTGCGCGCTCGATGCGTTGCGCACGTCGGCCATCACCGTCAGATCCGCTTCGTCGAGCGATGCGTCCGCGAAATGCGTTACTACTTGCGGATGGCGCAGCGCGATCGCGCCGCTCGTCGCCAAATACACATCGCCCCACAGTCCCATGTCTTTGTCCGGAGGCGCAGGATTCCAGTCCACCCAGTTCATCGCCAAATCGTTTTGCGTGGGCGCGAAGGTTTCGACGGCGATCGCATTGGTCTCGCCGAGCTTCACGAATTTCGTGACGTCGAAATCGTAAATGCGATACGAACCGGCGACCTCTTTTTCGTCTGCGAATTTTTTTCCATTGATCCAGATATTCGCGCGGTAATTGATGCCGTCGAAATGCAGCCAGATGGTACGGCCCTCGAAATCCTTGGAAAGGGTGAGTTCCTTGCGATACCACCAGGAACACGCGAACGGGCTGTCTTTGGACATGGGCAGATTCGCGAAATTCGCGCCGATGGGATACGTCGTGCCGGGAATTTTGCGCAAATTCATGCCGAAATCGGGATCGGGATAGGTGCCCTCGGCGACAAGCGCGGCCACCACCGTGGACGGCACGCTGGTGGAATGCCAGCCGGTGGCTTGAAAACCGGGAGCGGAAATTTGGCCGCCGGTCGCGTCAAACTGGCACGAGGACTGCAGTTGCCAACCGGTGCCCAGCGCCAATCGGGCGTCGGAGGCCGCGGAAGTTTGCGCCAGGGCGAGTGGCGACCCTAATGCGGCCAGTAAAAATAAAGCAATCAGCAGAAAAATAAAACTCAGCCGCGATCCAGGCATGGCGCACCCATCGTTGTGAGACTGAAAAGGCCGGGCAGCAAGTGGTCCAACCGCGCGCTGCCTGCCTGAATCTTACTCGAACTAGAACAGGAACTTCAGCCCGAATTGCAGAATCCGCGGGGTATGCGCCGACGCGGGATGCAGAAAGGTATTATCCGCAAAGCTGCCATCAATTGACTCCCACTGCGTATGATTGAATATGTTGAACGCTTCCGCGCGAAACTCAAGCGACATCGCTTCGTGAATCACGAAATTCTTGAACAGGCCCATATCGAAATTGGTGCGATGGGGCAGATTCAAAGAGTTGCGGCCCGCCGTGCCGAAGGTCAGGCCTTGAGGGGCGGCGAACGCAGCGGGATTGTAGAGCTGGGGGCCGGTGATTCCCGGTACATTGAGCGCGGATGAGTGCGGATCTCCCACCAAATCCGGGTATGATCCGGAGCCGAGCGCGTTAGCTACGCCGGCATTATCCAGAGGAAACGTAACGCTGAACGGCGTTCCCGTTTGAAAGCTGGTGATCCCCGAGAGTTCCCATCCGCCGATAGCTTCGCGCTTCCACCCGCCCGCATGGAAACTCGGAATGCTGTACACGTAGCTGATATTCAGCAAATGCCGCTGGTCGAAGTTCGAGCTTGCTCGATTGGCCGCCAAATTGTAAGAGTTCACGAATGTGGTGTCGAAACGGTCGGAGGAATCGTCAATCGAATGACTATAGGTGTAGGCAAGACTCAAGACTAATGGGCCTTTGGAGCGGCGCACGGAAACCTGCAATGCGTGATAGCTGGAGTTCGCCACGTTCTCGAGTGAGTTGATATCGCCAAAGCCCACAAACGGACGGACAGGGTCCGCGGAGTTTCCGCAGATTACGTTCAGATTGTTTTGTACCGAGCCCGAAGGTGCCGAGCCATTCACGGTTATGGGACTCTGGCTACAATCGGTGTTGAAAGTGGGGTTAGCCGGATTGGTATCCACGAATTCGCCAGCCGCATACGGATTTTGCGAAGGCGGCACCGGCTGAAGCTGATTCAGGTCACGCTGCAAATTGAGATGCGTTCCTTTGCTGCCCACATAGGCAATGCTCGCTAGGGTATTCGGCATCAGTTGCTGCTGCACGCCCAGGTTCCATTGTTGCACGTAGGGCCACAGAGCCTTGGTTCCGATGGCAGTGACTCCGAGCGGAAATACTTGCTGGGTTGACCCGCCCCCGCCGATGTTTGTGTAACCGGAAATATTGGGTTGTGTGGGAGTCGTAACCAATGGTGCAGTACCCTCGAGCGATTCCGAATTCGCTTCGTTGCCATTGCTGTGATCGAAGAAGATGCCGTATCCCCCGCGCACTGCGGTCTTGCCGTTACCAAACACGTCCCAGGCAAATCCCACACGCGGAGCTGGATTAAAGAGGTGTCCCTTCAAGCAGCCTGCCGGCACTCCTGGTGCGCCGCATTGCACTAGACCGTTGTAATCGCGTGGATCGGAGGGGCCAAGAAAAGCGCCCGTTGCCGGGTCAACCAGTGCATCGGTCGCAGGATCAACTGCCGGCGCGTTCGCCGGATTCCAAACTTGCGACTCCCAATTGAACGCCTGCTTGAATCTCTCCCGCGTGGTACCGAAGAGACTAACTCTCAATCCGAGATTGAGAGTCAGCCGCGGCCGAATGTGCCAGTCGTCTTGAATGTAAGGCTCGACAATTTTGAAACGGTTGTAATACTTGGGTTGCAGGTTGGTCTGCTGAAAGGAAGCGATCTGTCCAAGCAGCAGATCCGCAAAAGCATTTCCCGTACTGATCGTCGTATCTGTGACGTCAAACGTCAAGAGTCCCTGGATATCGGGCACACCGGGCTCGTTCTTCTGAAAGAAAAGTGCAAAGGCGCCAAACTGCAAATTGTGATTCCCAATCAACTTAACGACATTGTCACGGTAGGTAAAGGTGGGGGCGGAGTTCCCCCAGGGAACGAACGCGGGATCCTCGGTAAAACCGCCGTTGTATGCGCCGTTGCTATCGTTTAGGACGACGCCTGGAAGTTTCCCGCCAAAGCCATTATTGAAAAGGCCAGTCATGGTCATGGACGTGGGGCGCTGCCACGGTCCGTGGTTGACCGTCGAGAGCGGGTCGTCCGTGTAGCTGGCTGCAAACTCATTCATCAGCGTGGGGGAAAATGTCGAATCCAGTCGCGCAACCAAGCTCGTGCCCGGCCCTGAAAAATACGTCTGAATGGTGGGGAACGATGAAGTGGTCACTCCATAATTGAGCACCACCGGCGTGACCGTGTTCCACGAGTCGTGCATATAGCGGAACGTCAGACGCTCGCTCGATGTGAGATTGTGGTCCAGCCGCAGCATTTCTTCCCGCCAGTAGGTGGGCGTCGACGGAGCCGCAACGAAGCAAGCGAATCCCCCGCATCCCGCGCTTGCCGGAGCATTCGCGCGCGGAATCATCGCAAGAATATCCTGCGCATTCAGATCAATGGGCACTTGGTTTCCCGGAAACTGCGCGCCCGTCGCGGGATTGATGGGACAATCAAGAAATGAGCCATTGGGATCCGGACACAGATCGCTGAAGTCCGCGGTCGTAGTCTGCACTCCGCCGATGATTCCGCGTTCGGCGTCTGTTGGAACAGCCTGATTAAATGATTGCGTCGCCACGCTCTCCTTGCGCCATTCCTGTGACCAGAAAAAAAATGTCTTGCTCTTGTTCGTGTTGTAATGCCCTGGAATGAAGAACGGCCCGCCAATGGTGTACCCGTAATCGTTCTTCTTGTATGCCGGCCTCGAAATGCCGGTGGCGTTGTTGAAAAAATTGTTCGCATTGAACATATCGTTGCGCACAAATTCATAGACATCGCCGTGGAAATGACTGGTTCCTGATTTCGTTTCCACTTGGACTGCCCCGGACCCGCTTCCGCCATACTCCGCGCCATAGTTCGAGGTCATCACCTGCACTTCGTTGATCGAGTCGATACTGGGATAGAGGTTAATGGTGTCGTTGCTTCCCTGATCCATTACCTCGCCTCCATCAACTTGCCAGTTGTTGTATTCCTCGCGTCCTCCGTTGAAGCTGAACGACACGTTGCCATACACGCCGACGGTGCCTTCGTCCTGTCCTGTTTGATTGCTTACGCCGGGTATAAGGGTAACCAGTTGCGCAAAGTTCCGTCCGTTCAATTCCAGCTGGGTCACTTCCGTTCCGTCGATCGTGCCGCTGATTTCCGAGGATTGCGTTTCGACCTGCGCGACAGTGCCGCCCTCGACAACGACTTTGCTATTGATTTCGCCAAGCTGGAGCACGACGTCCACGCGCGCGTTCTGCGATACGCGCAGAACCATCGCCGCAACCTGGAATTCTTTGAATCCCGGCGCAGATACAGCGAGGTCATACTGGCCCGCAGGCACTCCCGCCAGCAAATACGCCCCGTCGGAGTTGCTGAGAGTGGTTCGCGTCACGCCCACAGCCGCGTTCGTCAGTACGACGGTCGCATTGGGAACCACGGCGCCCGATTTGTCCGTGACCGTGCCGGTGAGCGTGGCCGTGTCTTGCGCGAAGGACGGCAGCGCGAAGGCCAGCAAAATCGAAAGCAAGACCGCGAATTTAAGGCTCATAGTTTCCCCCACTGGGAAGCAGATAAAATTTGCCGATCCGCGACGGGACGGAATGAGCGAAGGCACAGAAAACTTGAAGCGCTTTGAAAGCACGAAATGGAGAATTGTTCCTGCGTGGCCGCCGCCCAATCAAACGAGTAGCCCCGTCAGTGCCGCCTCGGACGCTGGCATTTCTTGCCAATTCAGAATTGACACCCGATCCCTTTATTAAATCGGATTAATATGCGAGCAGGCACCCGGTGTCAAGGAGAAAAAAGGGCGCAATAGTCGTTGATTTTGCGGCCGAACTTACGCCGGTCTTGTGGACTCGCGGACCACAAGTTCCGGCGCTACTTTTCGATGGCTCGAGACGAATTCGCGCTTCTCCAGCACTGCGTTTACCCCCTCGAGAACCGTTCCCGCTGCGGAGGCACCCATGACCTCGAGCGGCTGGCGAATGGTTGTCAGCGAAGGTATCGACAACATCGACGGAGCTACGTCATCGAAACCGATGACGGAACACTGCTCGGGAACGCGGATGCCTTCTCTTGCCAGCGCGCGGATCGCGCCAAAGGACGAAAGGTCGTCGAACGCCATCAGCGCCGTGAACCGGTGCCGGCTTCTCAACAGCATCCCCGTCAGTTTGTATCCGTTTTCAAAGCTCGAATTGGGATCAAGCGAGTCCGGCAGATCCACAATGAGTCTCGAATCGATTCTTAGTTTGACAGATCGCGCGAATGACGAAACGCCGCGCCAGCGCGGGATCGTGTCAGCGAGCGTCTTCGGACCGCGAACAAAAGCGATCCGCCGATGCCCCAGCGAATATAAGTGCTCGAGGGCCAACCGCGCGCCGGCTTCGTTGTCCACCATGATGGAGCTGATCGAGTCGGTTTTGAGTTCGCGCCCAATGATCGCCGCGGGAATGTTCCGCTTTTCAATGTCGCCGAGCAGGTTGATGTCAACAAACAGCCAATTGGCCACGACGATTAGACCCTCCACGCGTCGATCAAGCAGCATTTCAAGATAGCGCTCGAAGCGGCCGCGCTGATTATGCACATCCATGAGAATCGGCAAATACGAAGCCTGATAGAGGGCGTTCTCGATTCCTCGCAAAATCGGGACGCAGAAAGGATCGGTGAGGTCAAACACCATCACACCTACCGTGTGGCTGCGCTTCGAGCGTAGAAAGCGCGCAATCACGTTGGGGCGGTACCCTAGCTTCTGCGCCGCCTTGTGGATGCGGCCCTTTGTCATCGCGGGAATGTAACGGGCGAGCGGAGCATTATTCAGCACGATCGAAACCGTGGCCGCCGACAGTCCGCTCTCTTTCGCTACATCTCGAATCGTGACCATCGTTCCCCGGCGCTGGTGCTTTTGACGTACGCGGTAGCTAGTCTATAGCAGAGCGATTTCAACTGTTAAGGGAAGAAAATGCCACCCGATTGAAAAGCCATATGCTAGATTGCTTTGCCGACTAGACGGTCGGCATCAAAGAAGTTCGCGACGACATCTGGGTCGGTCAGTTTTATGGATTGTGATTTGGGGTACTTCGATCCCGATACTCGAGTGCTGGAACCGTAGACAACCCGGACAGTTTTTCATTGAGTCTTTGTTGCGTCTTATGGCAGGGGAATAGGTTTGCGGAAGACCGACGATTCAAGCGTTCCGCTGATAAACAGCGGTTTGCCGCACTTCGCGCATCGTCTCCACCAGTTCGCATGCCGGCCTGCGTGCTAAGTCGCAAAGAGGCGTGACGCACGTCATATCCGCAACCGTCGCGACGCGGACTATATGGTGTTAGGAAGCTTGCGATCAGGCGGGAGGTGCAACATGAGACAGGAAACTTCAACGGAGCGATCATGGAACGGGAGAAACCTGAAGCTTACGCTCGTAGATCCGGAGGAGCAAATCAACAGGATTCGC